>JACCDG010879964.1_pt1 | contig 17872 bp, 19 predicted proteins | sample 7442471 | NCBI WGS metagenome assembly JACCDG01 (sample SAMN15323444, study PRJNA562643) | freshwater metagenome | isolation source: river surface water | place: USA:Blue River Watershed | collected 2017-08-17 | reverse complement strand
GATAACTTCTTTTCAAGTTCAATTAGCTGTTTACCTGCTTCATATTTTGCATAAGCATCATCTTCAAATAATTTAACTTCTTGCTTTTTAGCATCTATTAAATTTTGTATTATTTGCTCGTTTACTGCTTGTTGTTGTTCTATAGCAGCTTTAGCTTCTTTAGATGCGTTTCCATTTGGCTTAGAAGCATTGTATTTAGAAAATGGATTTAACAATAATGCTTTTGTATTCCCTTTTCTTAAATCTTCTAATTGTCTAAGTAGTGTTTCATTTGCTATAATCTCAGTTTGTAATCCCTGCAATTCACTATTACCCATAAACCAGTTAATAGGGTGAACACCTCTATTTGCTTTATTAGTTTCTATAGCAAGATTATTTCTTCTTTCTATTTGACCAATGGTTATTTCAGCTATTCTTTTACCAATAACTTCTTGCATTTGTTGTTGCTGTATAGCTTCTGTATAAAGATTAATTGCAACTATAGCATCACCTATTGTCCTTATCTTTTTACCTTGTGCCTCATCTACTTCGGTAATTGCTTGTTTTGCTTCTGCTAATGCTTTATTTCTTATACTTTCTGTAGTATTTACATCAAGCATTACATCGACTAATCCTTGTAAATTTGATATTTGACCATTTGTATAGTTCAATGTATCTTTTATCTCTTTGTTTGTTTCTTTTAATGCTTTTCCAAAATTATTAGTTGTTTTAGTAGCACCAAACATACCCATATCAAAAGCTGTAATTGCAGCAACCAATGCAGAAAATCCAAAATATGCAGCACCAGTACCAGAAGCCATTGTACCAAATAAAGCTGGTAAATTGTTTTGAATACCTCTAAAACCAAAAGGTAAATCTTGCACAATTAAAGATAATGCCGACCATTGTTTATTTGAATCTTTTAAACCACCTGCAGCACCACCAATAGCATTACCTGCACCCTTAGCTGCATTTTGTACTTGTAGTAAATCTTGATTTAAACCCTTTAATTGTCCTTGTAAACGTTGTATGCCCTTGCTTGCAGGGTCAACACCAGCAGTAACAAGTTTAACCATATAAGTTTGTAATGCACCAATTTGCTTCTGTATATTTTCAACACTTTTACCAAACAAATCATTAGAAGCCTTAATCTTATTTAATGTTCCACTATACTGGTCTTGGGCTTTAATTATTAATTCTATACCTTCTTGAGTCGCCATCTTATGCTGGTTTAATATTTTCGTATTTTTTTAGAACATCTTGTAACTCATCGTTACTCATTATCCTTACATTCTTCTTTCTATTCCTCTTATCGCAATCTAACTCTAAAAGTTCAGTAGGCTTAACCTTCTTGCCTTTAGGTAGCTGCATATTAACAAGGATAGTAGTTTGCCATCTTGACCTCACCCATTCTTGCTCCTCTTTATGCCTATAACCATACCAAATAAAGTCTAATTCAGCCATGGTCATCTCCCAAAACAAATGGGGAAGTATTTGACACTCCCCCATTGTATATCTTTCTATGTCAATCCATTCTAATTTTTTTTTTCTTCACCAGCCTCTGTTGACGTAGAACCAGGTTGCTCTAATCCACTACTCATACTTTCTGATAGTGCAGCCATGATTTCTTGGAACTGAGTTCCAGCGATACCACCCATGTCATCTATCCAATCGCATACATCAATCTCCTTAAAATCTGGCGTTCTACCTTCTTTGTAGAAAGGGTATTCAGCAGCAGACCTTACTAAATTAACGATAGCATCTAAAGCAGATTCACCGCTTAAAGCTGTTCCTATCTCTGTTGGGCCTATACCTTGTAACTGACAGAATCTCTTTAAAGACCATGTGCAGAAACGCAGCGGTATTACCTTACCATCAGAAAGTGATAGGTTAAATTGTCCTCTCATATATTTTGGTTTTTAGTTTATGCGTTGGTAGTCATCACTAATGCTCCAGTTCCAGTGAATGATGCAGAATATGTAGCTGGAGATTCCATGTCACCAGTAAAGTCTAAAGACTCAACCGCTGCAGTTCCAGTCCAAATCTTGTCACCACTTACGAAAGTAGAGAAAGTCAAAGTTACATCAGTTCTTGAACTTACAGAAGAAAATAAATCTTCTACGTTTACACCAGCTGCAGCAGATTCGATTACCGCTAATCCGTCTGTTGATACTGACCAAGAACGAAGTCCTTGAATTTGTTGAGCCCATCCTCCACTATCTTTTGTAGTAGAATCTGGTAAGTCTGTGCTTACACTTAATGAGCATGAAGTTGAGTGAGCTACTGCTACACCACCAATTTTAACGACTAAAAGACTGCCGTTGAAGATACCCTGGGTTGCCATATTATGTTTTTTTTATATGTTTAAAATCCTATTTACTATTTAATTATAATCTTATTATCTCTTCTTAGTCTTTTAAAGTGACCATAACTTATATTCATACACTGACTCGCTTTCAATCTACTCTCAAATTCCCCCACAAATGTACCATTATCCATATAAACCAAGCAAGGCTTCTTTAGGTTGTCATTGCCTCTTAATTTAGCAGATATTGACATCCTTAATTTACTTTGCTCTGATACTATTTTACCCTTACCACCTTGACCAAATTTATTGCCTTTGTTTCTTTCAGAAATAGCCTTTCTTTCTGCTTCTGATTTAACTCTACCAATACCAGCCAATCCTATCTTTCTTTTATGCTCTTCTGATAATTTACTATTAGCACCACCTGGTCTAATGTTATATCCGAAGTTCCTATCTGTTGCTCTTAGAATCTTAATAAACTGCTCTTCGTAAAGATTAAGACTTTCTAAGTCATCAGTTTTTAAGATGGTATAGAACATAAAGGAATCTATGCCATGTTTATTAAAAGAACGCTGAAGGTACTCGTTGTCGTGAGTACCCTTCTTTAGCCTTTGTCTATGGTAACTAAACCTAACTCTTGGCTCATTTACAGTTTGCCCTATATAAGCCTTCCCAGTATTCTTGTTCAGTATCTTATATAAGTACATACTATGTTGTTTGAGTTACGAAGTGATTAACTACGATAACTCTTCTAAAAATATATGTTTCTTCTACATAGTCAAAAGTAGCCTGGTTTGATACCATATTCCTTGTAACTATTTTGAAATCTGGAGAAGCATTTGGGTAATCTGCAGGAGCTACTCCTATGATTTCCAATAAGCCATTAGCCCATTCATCTACTGACTTTTGACCTACCTCTCCAGACTTAAATGTCCTATATACAATGTCAAACTGTATGCTTACATCAAAGTTATAGCTTGTTTTGTCGCTATTCTCTACTGATGTCTGAGAACTTATCAACAAGAATGGAGGCTCAGCACCGTCTGGGGCTATGGTATCATATACCGATAACTCGTAGGAGTTAGCATTTATCTTGTCGAAATAAGCCTTTCGTATAGCATATCCGCAGTCTTTCATTATCCTTCTACCTCTACTTCTTTAGAATCCGTTTGTTGGCCATTTTGAGCCTGATTTAGCTCACCAAAGAACTTAATAAGGGGTAAGCCATACTTTGTCGGTAACTCTTGAAAAAAGCCGTCTAATTGCTTAATTTGCTCTGCGTTTAATGTTATTGTCATATTTGGTTATTTTTACAAATTTAAGTAAAATTATTTTAGGTTATATATTAAAATATTAATCAGTTACTTTAACTATTCTAACATCTTGTGCTGCGCCTATATTGCTAGAATTATATCCAGTTACCTTTACTCTAATTTGATTATTTGTAGTTCCATTTATTTGCTGATTTGACTCAGTAGAGCCATTCCAGAATACCACTGAAACTGTTAATGTTGATATATTATACGCATCTCCAGTAACAATTTGTGTATAATTTATTCTTTGCACAACATTACCTATTCCAAAGTCATAGCCAGTTGTTACATAAATATATCCAAATAACACACTTCTATATTCTGAACTTCCAGCTCCATTAGGATTACCACTAACACTTAAACTGTAAACAGAAACATTACCAAATCCCATTATGCTAGTATTATAAAAAATTCCAGTATTAATAAAAGAAGTAGTTCCACTTGATGATGTCTGAGGATAAGAATTACCTACTTGTTTTGTTATTAATAATGTATCTTTTATTACTGTAACTCCATTAACTTGTAATTTACCACCAGTATCACTTGTTGTACCAATTAAAACATTCCCAGTTGCAGTTGCTAAATTTGTACCTCTTGTAGTGCTAAATGTACCTACAACGTCAACTGCTCCATTACCACCTGGGTCAACAGATAAAGCAGTTAATGTATTAACTCTATTTCTAACATAGAATTTAGAATTATCACCACTTGTTGAACTTTGACGACCAACATAAACTGAATTATTAGCAGAATCAACAAATAAATCACCAACAGTAACTGCACCTCCAAGTTTACCAGCTTCTAAAGAATTGCTAAAAGTAGCAGCACCGCTTGTAGCTAATGTTAAAGATGTTGTACCATTTGGAGCAAGTAAAATATTACCACTTGATGTTGAAATAGCTAAATTTCCACTTTGTTGCAAAATCGTATTTGACTTATCATCACCGCTTATTCTTAATCCGTATAAATATGAGTATGCACTTGTAATTATTCCGTTAGTAAATGTTTTAACACCAGCAATTGTTTCTGCTCCAGTATTATGAACAACAGCACTATCCGCTGCTTTAGTATTAATTTGAGCTTGTATTCCACTTGTAGCACCCTTAACATAACTTAATTCAGTTAATGAAGGATAAGTACTAGTTGATAATGAACTGATTACTCCGCTTGTAGAGAAGTAAGCAATCTCATTTATACTACCAGAACCTCCAATATAAGTAGGCACGTTTATTACACCACCACTATAAGTAGCAGCACCACTTGTGCCAGTTGTTGTTAAGCTAATAGCACTCTGTGCTCTACCAGTTGTAAAGTATTGATTAGTACCTTCTGCAATATTTGAAGTTGTTAAAACTACGTTTCCAGATTGACTGTTTACACTTAATACTGGGAAAGCAATGTTTGTATTTGAAGCACTTGTGATTCTACCTTTGCTATCTACAGCGATTGTAGGAACCGCAGTTGTTGTACCGTAAGTTGTTGCAGTAACACCAGTGTTAGCTAATGTTAAAGCAGCAGTAGCGTTTGCACTACCATCGAAGCTAACTGACCATGCAGCATCTCCAGTTGCAGATATTGTTCTTGCAGTTGAAAGTACGTTTGCAGCGTTTGCTGTACCAGCTAAGTTACCTTCTACGTTAGCAACCAATGTGCCAACAGTATATCCAGTTCCAGTAGTGTCTACTACGTTAGTAGGTTCAACAGTTAAACCAGTAAAGAACTTAAACTTACCAGCATCAGAAGCATCTCTAAATAATCCAGTAAACTCAACACGAGTTTGAGCTGCATCAAAATATCTACCATAATATCCAATGTCTACAGCATCTGTAGTATTGTTATCGTTAGCTACTTCAAACAATGGGTCTTTAGCAGATATTGATTGAGTGTTTACATAAGTTGCAGTACCATTGATAGTTAAGTTACCACTTACAACTAAGTTGTTTGGCATTGTAACATCATTCGTAAATGCAAGAGTTGTAGTGTTACCTACAGTTGTAGCGGCTATTTGATTAGCAGTTCCGTTTATTGTTGTGATACCTTGGTCAGTCCAAGAAGCTGTAATTACGTTTGCATCTTGCTGAGTCAAAGACAAAGTCTTAGTTGATGTGCCAGTTACTGCAGCAGATACGATAGAACGATTGTAAGCTGTATCGTATTCACCTAATTTAACTGTTGTAGGAATAGCATATCCAGCAGTTAAGCTAAGAATACCACTTCCAGAAGAATAGTCTAAACCAACAGCGTTTTCGCTGAAGGCTGCTCTTGAACGAGCATCTGTGTAATATAAATTAGTGCCTTCATCTAAGTCTGTTGTAGTCTTAGCATCAAAAGCAGTATTGAATCTTGCTTGAGTATAATAAAGGTTTGTACCCTCTGCTAAGTTTGTAGTAGTCTTTGTACCGAATCTTGAATCGAATCTTGCGTCTGTCCAGTAAAGGTTAGTACCTTCAGCTATATTGCTTGTTGTAAGCGTTATAGAAGCTCCTAATGCCAAAGAAAGGCCATTTACAGTAACTGAGCTATTGGTCAAACTTGCGTTAGGAATAGAGCCTAAATTGAAGTTACCAGTAGTGCTATTGTAAGCAATACCAGTTCCTGCAGTTACACTTAACGCATTTCTTGTTCTTGTGTTAGTGTAGTAAAGGTTAGTAGAACCTTCTGGTAAGTCATCTGTATCTTTAGTTGCAAAGTTAGTTGCAAAGTTTGCATCACCTCTTGCAGTTGTAAAATAAAGATTCGTTCCTTCTGCCAAGTTCGTTGTGGTCTTAGCAGCGAAAGCTGAATCAAATCTACCTTGAGTATAGTATAAGTTCGTTCCTTCAGCGATGTTAGTTGTAGTACCAGCTACATTCTCCCATACAGCTAAAGAAGAGTTATATTGTAAAATGTTGTCATTTGCAACACTTGTAATTCTTACGTTATGTAGTTCATCTAATTCGTAGCCATTGTCAACTTTAACATAGATTTTACCTTGTGTCTTGTGAGCATAAACTACAAAACCTACAATAACTGTATGTTGAGGAGCTACTGGCTTAACCTTAGTGATAGCACCTGGCGTAGTTGGAGAAAGGTATAAAACATCACCATCGTTCCAATCTTCTAATTGTAAATCTCCAGTTGTATCGATTCCGTTTATCACACCACTTGTAGTAATAAATCCATCTTGGTTATTAGCTATGTTTTCAGCTACTAAACCTAAAGTATCAGTTGAGTTAGCATCATTGTTAGCTTGTGCTAATGTAACAGCTAATCTTTGTCCTTGAGCAGTAGAAACTTTAACTACTTGATAAGCAGACTTGTTTAAGATGCTACCAGAGTTATTAAGTACTCTTGCAACTTGCTTTTGACCTATTGGTAACACTACATTGCCACCGATTAAACCTAAGTCAACAGTGCCATCAGTATTATTCCAATACATCTTAGCTACAGCGTTAGCTTCACCAGCACCAGTATTATATTGTACGAAATCTCCTTGAACACCACCATCTGCAGTTGCAATAGTGATAGTAGGAGTTAAAGTTCTTAAAGTATCGTTATAAGCCCAAGTGATACCAGTACCATTCTGAATCAAACTTGCTACTGTATCATCAATTAAATCTTGTATTTGAATACCACCTCCAGTAATAATCAAATCACCAGTGATAGTTAAATCACCAGTAATTGTAGCTGCAGTAGTTGATAAAGAAAGAGCAGTATTTACTCCACCGCCATCTTGTACTGGCTGTAAACTACCACTTACTCCAACATTATTAGCACCAATCTGTAGTACTTGTCTATATGTATTTTTTACCGCTTTACCTTGAAGAGTAGCCATTATATTTTAATTTTTTTTATTTTATTAACCATTTTATATAGTTCTTCTGAAGCCGACAAGAATAAGAATGGTCTATGGGGCAAATTTACTAAATTTCCATTACTCCGTTTAAAACTTAATGCATAGCCTTCAAGTTGATTCATATTAAGGTTTCTATACACTGGAATTTGAAAATCATTACCAGTACCAAACTCAACAAAAGGAGAGTAATTAGATTGTCTACCCATACGACCTCCAGAGCCAACTTTTGCTCCTGCATTCATATTGTAAGGAGTACTATAAATAGAAGCCTTTAATAAACCAGTTTTACCTTGTGGTGCCCTTGCTCTTGCGTTATTTTCTATAGTTATTACAGACTCATTGATTATCTTCTGCACTTGCTGAGTAATCAAATGAGGTGCCTCTTTTAACCTTTTTGATAGGTTAGTAACACTTGCTGTTTTATTTATAGTAAATGACATTAAGTAGTTTCCCAGGTTGTACTGATATTCTCCCAGAAAGCAGTAATACTATCCCAAGTACCAACTCTCTTTAAGGTAGAACAAGTGATTCTTAAATAGTTGTGGCTGTCAAACTCATCTATAACGCTGCTAATCAAGTAGATATTACCTTCAAAAGCAATAGTAAGGTCATTAGAAATAGAGATACTATTGGCATCCCTTATCCTAAAAACAATGTTATCTGATATAGAATCCTTACCAGCTATGTTTGTCTTGTTTTGATTCTCCCTAAATATCTCAGCCCAACAAGTATAATAGTCAACATCAGTTAAGACTTGACCACCAGCACCGTCAGATTCTGAAACCTTAGATTGGAAAGTAATCCTATTTTTAAGTCTACTTATCATTATAATATTATGCTTACTCGTTTATAAGGCTTCATTAGTTCGTATGCAGATGCTATGTTAGCATTTGGTTTGCTGTCCTCTACAGAAGATTCTCTGTAATCGTATAAATCAGCAAGTATCTTATACAAGGCTGTTTTCATAACTGCAGGAGTCGTAGCGTAACCACAAGTATAAGTAAATCTAAACTCCATGTGACTAAAAGAGTTCATATATATTTTCTTATAGGTAGTTCCTAATACGTTGTATTGTGGTATGGTAATTTCTACCCAGCTATCGTTATCCCAATATTCTACCTTTGTGATATTGTTAAGTGGTGCGTATGGTAGTTCAATGAACTCATCTACATAGGCTACAACTTGTAAAGTACGAGCTGTCATAGCCACACCAGCATATTTCTCTAATCTAACTCTTGCAGAAGTTATCAAAGAGCTAATTAAGTCGTTATCATCATCAAAATCAACCCTTAGATAGTTCTTAGCTTCAGCCAATGTTATTGGTTCTGAAACTGGCTCTACTGTGGTTGTGACATCCCTTATAATCTGCATATACCATTATTTTTACAAAAATAACTAAAATATAGTAGACATAAAAAAGGGGCAGCTTTTGGCCACCCCTTTATATTTGAGTTAATCTAAGATTAAGCTACGTTACCGAAATCACCATATACAAATGCACCAGCGTAGTAGATAGGGAATGCGATTCTTGCCTCAACACGAACTGTAATCATGTTCTCAACAGCGTTGTTACCATCTTGGTCAAAGAATTGAACAGAGATACCATTACGTTGCATGATTTGAGCACCCATTGACCAGTCTCCTACTAAGAACTTATCAGCAGTGATTGCTGTAGACTTGAAGATAGGAATACCAGCGATAGATAATTGACCATCAGTTGTAACCACTGTAGAACCTGGTAAAGAGTACGCAGAGTTAGTGTTCTTAGTGTTTACGATGTTAGCCCAATCTGTAGGGTTAATCAAGATACCAGTTGCAGAGTAGTTACTTGCTTCTACTTGTGCAATAGCTTGTACTAATTGCTCAACGTCTACAGTTGCAGCACCAGTTGGAGCAGCAGCATTGATAGTCAAACCAGTCAAGTTAACACCAGAACCAGAACCGAATAATAATTGAGCATCTTCAGCTACTAAGTATTTCTCTAACAAACGAGATTGTAAGAAAGAAGTCATAGCAGGAACGTCATCTAACATTTGGCGAGAGATTTTAACGTAACCAGCGATAACTTGTGCAGGAGCATTAACCATGCTGATATCGAAATCAACTTGAGCTTTTGCACTACCTTGAGTTTGGTTAGCAGGAGCACCTTCACCACCAGTTTCTTGAGGGAAAGTAAATAATCCTTGAGAGATTGTACCTACTGGTAACAAACTTCTAACGTGAATTTTACGAGAAGGTAAACCGTAAACTTGGTTAGCATAAGCACGAGGAATATCCCCAGTTAAGTTAACTGCTTCAGTCATGTTACCTACTGCTTTAGTGTCCATAATGAAAGAAGTGTTCTTCATTTCACCACGACCTAATTTTGCGATGTTGTCCGCATTCTTTTCAATTTGCTCACCTAAAGTGGCATTGAAACCTTTAAATTGATTTTCGTTCATTGTCTTACGATTGCTTTTTGCCTCTAATTTGTCTGCAGCATCTTTAACTACAGAGATTTGAGATTTTAATTCTTCTAATTCAGTTTTTAAGCCTTCTACTGCTACTGCACTTTCAGCTTTTGCATTTTCGATTGCTCCAGATACTTCTGTTTTGATGCCTTCGAATGCACTTTTAATTTCTTCTACCATTAGTTGAAAATTTTAAATGATTGTAAATATTTGTTTACCTCAATTTCAATGGAAACCATCGGGTCTTCTTCTTCTTCCAATGCCTCATCTTCTGATTCACCTACTGGTTGCAACTCAGTTGGAGCATCTACTGGCGGTTGTTCTTCTGAAGCGACTGATTCTTCTTCTTCCATCTCAGCGAGATATTGTTGTAATTGCTTGAGCTTTAACTCTAACAAACCAAAAGTTTCATCAGTATAGAAACCATTTCTTAATGACTTGATAGTTTTAGCTATCTCATCAATTAGAGTTGACTTGATTTCAGACTTAACCATAACGGTTGGCGTATTAGAATTGGCACCCCATAAAACTGAGGAACCTTCAAACAATTTAATTTCTTGAATCTCGTTATATCCAGATTTAGCTTGAGACTTTACAGTCTGGAATCCAATGCTATGCTCTGTGATATGACCGTCTCTATACAGCTCATAAGTATCTCTACCTAAAGTTGTATTAGGCATCTTAACGATTGCCTTTAAACCAAAAGCATCTTCCACCAATTCCTTTGGCTTAGCTACTGGTTTGTCTGTAGAATGGTTAAACAAGTGCCAGATTCTATTCTTTGCTTGTGGGCCATTCTCTTTAATAGACTTTGTAAATGAGCCTGGCATAATTACATCGCCATCGCTATCTACATTACCAAATGCAGAATAGTAAACCTCAATGGTTCTTGTGTCATCAGACATATCGACTGGTGCACCACTAACTGCTTTCTTGTTATAAAAATTACTCATATATATTTGTTTAAGCAATAAACACAGTACAACATCTACAGTTACAATTATTCATTGCACCTCCATTTGCATCATGTGCGTATTGCATCTCAATTACTCCTCTTTCTGGCGTATTCACAAGGAACGGCTGATTAATCGGTATTCTTACTCCTCCTGCATCTGGATTGGTTTGTCTATCCAATGCCCTATGCCAACTTCTATACCTATTATTCTTAGCAGGATAATCTGCTGCCACCCATTGCTTCAGCAAAGGTATGTTAACAAATTTAACTGCACCCATCATACCAGCACTTAATGCTTGATGTGATTCCGTTCTTGCAATCAGCAGACTCCTTGCGTTGTTAATTTTACCTTCTTGTAGGTTTTTAATCGCAAGTGAATTAACCTCGTTAAGACTCAAGTTATTTTCTTGTCCGTATCTAATAGAGCCGTTCAATATCCTTGTAATCTCGTTCTTGGTAGTATTTTCAATTCCGTACATCTTAGTTCCACTATAGGTTGTCCAATAAGACAACATAAAAGCCAACCATTCATCCATGATGTTCAGAGGGTCTAAATCTACTGATTCTTCTTTTTTAAACTTGTCAAATATCTTTTCATACGTCATGGCAGTATATCCGCCAGTCGTCTCGTACAAAGTTCGTAAAATATTATTAATCTCTTTGCCGTCAAACAACGCATTCTGATTATTGATAGTTTGCTGAACTCCGTAGTCCTTAACCAACTGAGCAGCCTTGTCAAAGTCAGATTGTAAAGCAGCCAATATTTTAGGCTGATACTCTCTTACTGATTTCCTTGCAATCTTTTGCTGCAAAGCGAACTGCTGAGAAGGAGTAACTATCTTAGCCATTATTCTTTTCCGTCTATAGCTTCAATCATTTTTCCTGCTGCTGCATAAATTGAAGTCATATTGTTTTGAGCTGAATATTGTCTTATAGCGGATAATCCTCTTCTGTCTACAGTCTTAAAGTCTGAGGTATAGATATACCCATAATGACCTTTAGTGTCTTTATCAAGCTCTGGGTCTACTCCAAGAAACCATAGAGCATATTTTTCATAACCATTCTCTTCTATATACGCATTCTCCATTTCAGCCGTAGGTCTTTTCCAACTCTCTGGTCTTATTACATCTCCAGATGCTATAAGGCTATTTGCATGAGCAATACCCTTTGCATTTTTCTTAGTCAACCTTTTTAATTCTAAAAAGTCGTTAATTCTTTTTTCTAAGATGTCAAATGATTTAAGTTCCATAGTTATTATTTTGATGGGTCGTAAGCCCAATTTTTAAGTGATATGTCTCTTTTAGAAGGGCATCCTTCTGATGCTGGTTCTCCTTGTTCTGCTCCTTTCATTCTGCTTACAAAGCTGATTGTTCTGTTAGCATCTTCTATGTCCTTAGATGTCCACTCTTCTTTGCTCTTAGACAACAATCTTAAATTCCTTTCTATCGGTGCTCTGTCTAAAGATGCTTTCTTTGAACATTCTGTCTTAGACCAGGCTTCTAATTCTGCATAACCCATGTTAGTCACAGACTTATACTTAGAGTAAACCTCATCTAACTTTTCACTCTTGCTCAAAAAAAAACCTTCGTTCTTCACTGGCGGTATATTGTAATCTCCTTGTTGTTGAGCATCTCTTGGGTCTTGCAACATAGTAAGCTCATCGATAGGTAAGTAACCTGCTGGGATAAATATTTCATCCATAGCTGGGTCTGCTGATGTATCGTAACGCATAGCTGCTCTTTTCTCGTTAGGAGTAATCCACCAAGACTGAGATAAGATACCAGAAAGCTCCTTCATGTCCTCTTGTAACTCTGGGAACACAGTAATATCGAAATCGATATAATAACCTTGTCCGATTTCTGCTGCAAAGAATCTATTGAAAGCATCACGAAGTGCAACTAATTCTGGAAGTACTACTTGCGTAAGCATTTCCTTCTTAGCTTCTTTCATGTTGTTATAAGTCTTGTTGTCTGGGTCATTGAATAACGCAGAGTTTACTCCATACACATTACAAAGTTCTCTAAGAGTAACTTTTTCTGATTCTAAAAGCTGAAGGTCGATAGGGGATAAGCCCATGTTAACCCAGCCTAACTTAGCACCAGCAATCAAAATCTTACCAGCGTTCTGAACGATTTGTCCTTGGCTCTTAGTTCCGTACTGATTGTAGAAATCTTCTTTTAACTTACCAGCTTCTTCTTGTCCAAAGTTATTAGACTCATCAGCATACAAGATACCTTTAGGGCCTTGATTCTGTAACATACCAACAGATGTATCTTTCGCATCGTTGCTACGCTGAACAGTTCTGTAAGCAGCTTGTAATGGGCTAAGTCCGTATAATTGAGAACCGTTAGTGTCGAAGTAAGGGTTGAAGTATTTTAGATGGATTACGTCTTTCGCATCTAAGAAATCCCATCCAACAAGTGTAAAAGAATAACCTTCAACCCCATTGATAGTACCATCAGAAATGATAGCCATGTATTGTGGAGGGAGCACGACTAATTCTTGAACCTTACCGTTTTCTAATCGGTTAGCCCATACAAAAGAATTGCCGCAAATAAGTTTATAACCAATAACGCTTTCAATGAACTCAGAAAGAGATTGATATTCGTTTGGTTTTTCTAATAAGCTATTTAATGGGGAATCTGCAATCTCACTTACAGCCTTAACTCTCATTAACTCTGCCTTAGCTAAGTCTTGAGTAGTGGTTGAGTTTTTAGTGAGTGCTGCATATCTTGTAAGGGATTTCTTATCCTTTACCTTGTAAACGTAAAATGGAACAGTTGATACAGTTTTTGATATACGCTTTATGATGGCATTCACCTCACTATTGTTATCGTAATCGTTTAACAATTTTCTTTGATTAAATTCTGGGTATAAAGTTCTTCCAGCAAGTAATCCTCCAAAATCAGCAAATGGACTGGTAACTTGTATCATTCCATTAGGAGCTTGTGCCTTTTGGTTAAAAGGGTTAATGGCTCCGAATATGTCAGTTAATTTCACGCTATATGATATTTTTACAAAAGTAACAAATTTTTAGCCTATACTACCCAGCCTCTTTTTGGTTTGGCAAATTTTGAGTATATGGCATACCTCATGGCATCCATCAAGTGGTCTCTAAACTTAACTGGTTCATCCAACGTATTGCCATCGTTATCAGTTTTCCATTTATAGTTTTTAAACTCATCCAACAAATCTAACGAATCGCTTTTAACTATTAGCGGAAATGACTTTACCTTGTTGATACCAGCAAAAACGTCTTTAACGGCAGGTTTAAGGCTAAATCCAGCCTTATTAATCTCAGCTATGGTCTTTGGTTCAGCGGCATCAGCGAATATCTCTGTACGCTTGTCAAAGCCAAAAGCCTTTAGCCTATCGATGAGTAGTGAGGTAGACATTTTAGTTTCGTAGATGAGTTGCTCCACAAACATCTCGTTATCGAAGTGTTTGATACGCACCAGTGCGGTTTGATTGTTGTAGCCAAAATCCAGTCCATAAAATATTTCCCCTCCTTCTGGGAAGTTTCTTCTGCGTTTCCAATGGGTATAAATAGTTGCCTCTGATATTGCTCTTTCACCTAAACCATAAACTCTCCAATATTCATGGTCGGCATCTTTTAGTCTCTCAATCTCCTCCACCAAAGATTTCTCAAGGAATGGATTGTCTTTGTAGGTAGTGATGGTAAAGTCAGCATCTTCTCTGGTAATTACCTTGTCGTATATCCAAGAGTAGTAATCCGAAGGGTTATAGTCAATTACAATCTTATCTGTGGTTCTTAGTGCTAACTGCATCCAAGATTCGTAGTTCACCTCGTTAGCCTCGTTAATGAACAGATAGTTTCTTTTACGGCCTCTTATTTTTTGTGGCTGGTCTGTAGAGACAAACTCTACGGTATTGCCTCCTAAGAAGTAAAGATTTTCTGACTTGTTGTGCTTTTCTTCTGAGTATAGGCCATATTTCGACAGAATTTCTATAAAGTCTCTCATTACTGAGCCTTTTATGGATGGCAACGATGAACGGCAGATAGTTAGTGTCTTCCCTTTTTCTTGTAGCAATTTTACGATAAACCAGGTCAATACATTGTAGGTTTTGCCAGACCTTGTTCCGCCTTGCATAACAGATATTTTTTTTTGGCTGTTTTGCAGTATTTCGAAAACGATGTTTGTGGTTACGTTCATAGGGCATTAGGAAAAAATTAAAAAATTGGCTTTGGTAAAGCGAAACTAATACTTTTTGGTTTTATAGAGGGTAGTCCCATAACATAAGTCAGAAATGGCGTTTTTTGACACATATTAAGTTTACCAATAGAAAACTTTATCAATCAATAAAAGGTCATTTATCAATCAAAATTGTCATATTGCTAAGCAATCTTTACTCCTCGAACTCATCTTGGTCGTTCATATCTAACAACTCACCCTTGCTATGGTCATATAACGGAATCTCTGGTACCTCGGAAGCCAATGTGGCTGGAACAGTAAAGCTGTTATCTTTCTGAGTATCGAAGTTTATTATATTCTCATCACCATCAAGTTGCTTCTGCAAGTTAGGTAATTCTGATGGCTTCACTACGTTCACAGTAATCTGCTTCACCACATCTCCTTCATGAGCCACCTCAGTCTTTTCAATGTACCCTCTTCTCTTGCCCTTAGTCTTTAACAAGAACATAGTAGCCAAAGTATCACCCTTAGTAATCCTCTCCATCAACTTATGCTCACCCCAGTCCAACATAATCTCCTCTGGCTCTATTTCAGCCAAAGCCTTCTTAAACTCAGTATCATTCTTCATCCAATTCTGATACATAGTCCTACTAATCCCACACGCTTGACAAGCAATGGTAATATTTCCAAAATTCTCCCTATAAGCAATGATAAATGCTTCTTTCGTTATGTCCTTAAACTCTGCGTTCATATTATCGGTTTTTGGTTGGTGTTCTGATTGATGTCGTTTGCACAACTACCTTCTTCTTTAGCTGCTCATAGCCCACAAAATTGCCACACTTGTTGCACTTGAACTGAATCGTAGCCAGTTCGTTATCCCAAGCATAACCATCCACTAAAGACTTACACTTGCACAAATAAACTCTTTTGCTCAATGAATTTTTCATACAAGTCAAAGCTACAACTATTATACCAAAACAACAATACAAAAGTTAAAATTGGTGAAAACAATGTTTTATATCAAAAATACGAAGGGCACATTGGCGTTGTAACATTGATTACACGAAAAAAGTGCATAGGGGGTAGGTGGTAAAGATATTTGATAAATTAACATACATAAATGATTGATAATCAACTATGCGATTGTCTTATAATTACCATTATGTTAAATAGGTAGCTTATTGGTATAGTATTTAGTAAGTATTTATGCATACAATTAGTTACTCTGTCATTTGCGGAACATAACAACCGACACACAATTAAGGGCTAACACGAATTTAATACCGTTGGTAAAGTATGGACAATATAATATAAACTATATTATTTATTTAAGTATATATTATATATTATATTCTATATTATATCTTATATTATATATTATATATTATATACTATATGTAGTATAGAATATATCCCACCCAATTAAGGATAGTCAAATAAGTTTACCAGCGGTCTAAATATAGACTGAAAATAATTTAATAATATTTAATCTTTTTTTTGTTTATTTCATTTATTGTTTATACTTTTAATTATCATTTAACCAAAAACAAACATTATGCAACACTTAAGCAACTTTCTTTTAGTATGGCAAATGGCTCTATTTATTATTATCATGGGCAACTTTGCAAGACTTGTATCTGATTACCTAATCACCAAAATAAAATAAACATGACACACGTAACAATCTTAGAACTTATCAGCCTATTTATTGGCGGCATCTTAGTTTATACCCTTGCGTTAACAATATGGCAAGAGCTAACCAATTACAAAAAATAACCTTTAACACTACAAAACAAACACACAATGAGAACAAAATTTAACAACAGCGAATTGACTCACATTTGGGCAAACCAAAGTCAAACACATGGAACGGGCTCCAATATGTTTTTTGAATATGGTAGTATATATTCATACGGCTACCATTTCAAACTTGCTCAACACATGACAAACCATAACGGACAAAAGTGCGTTCTATTTAATGATAAGCATTACTCCAATACTACCTCAAAACATCAAAGCCTTGTATGGCGTTCTATTCCCGCAAATGTTCATTTTTTCAAAGTAAAAACAATTTTCGAGGATATTAATTTAGCATCAAACGCACATTTGGAAAACCTAAACAATTATTTAGAATATGCGGAGGACGCAAAAAAGAAAGCAATAACCGCAACCAAATTAAAAAATGGGTTTATAGAACAAACAAAAGCAGCTATTGGCGTTTTTGATAATTATAAAGCGTTTTTTAGTTTAGATGGTTTAGTATTTGAATATCAAACAATAAATAAAAGATATTCCGATATTGTTAATTGGTTGCATGATTATCAAGAGTCAAAAGAGTTTAAGCAATGGCAAATAAAACAAGAGGAAAACAAAAAGAAAGCGGAGGCAAAAGCCTTAATTGATGCAGCCGAAAAAATAGAGGCTTTCCGCCAATTTAAAATATCGTCAATCTATGCAAATTTGGGTCATTACTTATTAAGATTTAACAATGAAAGCCAAATGATTGAAACAAGCGGAGGAGTTAAGATGCCTAAACCCTTGTTTATTTCAGCTTATAAAAGATTAATTAGAAACGAGCTTGAGAAAGGCCAACACATAGGCTCATATACTTTTAACGGAGTAGATGGCGATATCGTATCGGTTGGCTGTCATAAAATACCCATGACCGAAATTAAAAATATTGTGGCTGTTTTGTAGGGTTTACTGATGAGCTGTTAAATTCAGCGAAATGACCTCTTTTTAGGGGTCATATAAACCAAAATTTTAACCATGTTTACACGTATTAACAACGACACAAACGGAAACCCTCGTTATGTTGTGCACTTTCTACAATTAGCGGAAACATACGAAAGGGCTCTTTATTTGGGCCGTAAATTAGGAG
>JACCDG010237256.1_pt1 | contig 17873 bp, 20 predicted proteins | sample 7442471 | NCBI WGS metagenome assembly JACCDG01 (sample SAMN15323444, study PRJNA562643) | freshwater metagenome | isolation source: river surface water | place: USA:Blue River Watershed | collected 2017-08-17 | reverse complement strand
TTTACCGCTGCCTTAAGCACTCTCCTGTGGCCGCGATGAATTCCGTCAAAAACGCCGATAGCTACAACAGAATTAGCTAACCCCTTTACTTTATTGATGCCGTAGAATATTTTCATAATCCGGACTTATTTTCAGGCTTTCTTTAAGACCGAGAGGAGCACTCTCCTGCGCACCCCGGTTAAAGAACCAAAGACAGTGCAACCGGAAGCCGTTTTATGTCCCCCTCCCGAGAACTCCGAAGCAATGCGGTTAACATCGACTTTCCCGTTGGACCTTAAGTTAACCCTAACCTGCCTTCTATCTCCGAAATTCTCTCTAAAGAGAACGACAACCTGTACCCCCCGGATCATCCTCATGAAACTTAGAATATGGTCCGAAAGGTCAAAACTAAGATGCCTATGCCTTAAGATCTCCACGGGTATCTCAGCCCAGGCGACCTTACCACCGGGGGCAAGCCTTACCCTTGAGAGCACTTCTATCAGAATACGACAGTCATCAAAAGGTATATTCTCGTATATATTCCTGTACGCTTCGCGCACATCGATATTAAAACGCATTAAATCAGCTACCGCCTTATGCGTAAAGGCAGTAGTATTTAAATATCTGAATGAGCCAGTATCAGTCATCATCCCTACATACAACGCCAAAGCCGAGAACCTGTCCAAGGGGACCAACATCTCTTTATAGAGGCGGTAAACCAGCTCGCAGGCACATGAGGCCTCTGGGTCAACTAAATTGGCCTTACCGAAATATGTGTTACCCACATGATGGTCAATATTTATTACGGGCTTGCCTCCAGAATTAACCTTATGCACCTCGCCTGTCCGGTTAAGATCCGCACAATCGAGCACCGCCATACAATCAAACTTCATTTTTCTAATCTTCCTATCGAACAAGAAAAACTTTTCTTTTGCGCAGAAAAATGCATATTCTTCCGGGACAGGGTCCTGGTTTACGATAACGGCCCTTTTCTTAAGCTTTCTTAACAGCCGCAGGAAAGCCATTTCCGAACCTATTGCATCCCCCTCCGGGGAAGTATGCGTGGTAATTAAAAAACGTTTATGCCTTCTTATTTCTTGCGCGGTTTTTTCCAGGCTTAATTTCTTCATCATGCTCCCTTATTTCATTTAAAACCTCTTCTATGCGCACGCTGTATTCGCTCGATCTATCTTCATAAAATGCAATTTCGGGGGCAAATCTTAAATTTAGACGCTGCGCGATAAGCTTACGCACAAACCCCAAAGAGGAATTCAATGCCTCTTTTGTCTTCTTGTAGGAATCTTCGTTCCCTAATACGCTGAAAAATATCTTGGCAAACCTCAAATCCTTGGTTACCTCGACATTCGTAATCGTAACGAAACCCAATCGGGGGTCTTTCAACTTATCGTGTATTATAACGCTTGCTTCCTGCCTGATCGCTTCTGCTACCTTATCCTGTCTGGACATTGGAAAAACTCCTTTTGTTCAAAATATCCTTTATAAATAAAAGCTCCTCCCGCCTACTCCTTACCTTCCCGTCTAATTTAGCGGTCAAGACCTGCGCGAATATGTTTTGATATAAGGGGCCCGGCCTAAGTCCAAAGCTATGCAGATCTTTTCCCGAAATAAACAAACTCATTCCGTTGTATATCTCAAGGAAGTCGGAGATATTCTTCCTTAAAATATTATTCTTATTTCTGGCCCTCAATGAAATTATTGTCTCATAGCTTAAAGGTTCCAAGATATCGAATATCTTGGAAGGTTTTATCGATCTCCTGCTTAATTCAATGGTAAGCAAAGGGGAGAAATCTTTAAACGATACTATTCTCTTCTGCTCTCCCCTGCGCAATCCAAATCTGGAGCAAACGGACTGCGTTTCTTTAACGCTAAGAGGCAAAACTAGTCCGATAAGGTAAACCAGCCAGAAATCCAGCTCCCTGCGCTGCGGAAAATTTATTCTGAACCAGCGCTTCTCTTTTTCCAAGTCGCTTAAGAAGCGCAAAACTTTCGGCGAAACCTTTAGCTTCGGATGAACGAAGGAAAAACCAGCGAGCATATTAAGACGCTTAATTGACTTTACAGGATAAGGCTCCTTGAGGATAAGCACCAGGTCATCGCGTAATCGATGGGGATGGACCTTCTCGAGCATCTTCTTCCTGCAGGACTCCTTAAGCAGCTTCAGGGTCCGCGGCTCAAGCCTAAAATCATACCTCTTTTCAAAACGGACTGCTCTCAAAATCCTAAGCGGGTCATCCTGGAAGCTTAAATCATGCAAAACTCTTATTTCCTTTTTTTTGATATCCGCCTGCCCGCCGAAGAAATCAATGATAGCGCCGTTATCTAAGTCTACGGCCATGGCATTAATGGTAAAATCACGGCGCAGCAAATCATCCCTTAATGTTCCTCTCGATACTACCGGCAGATGCCCTGGCTTAGGGTAAAATTCCTTTCTTGCGCTCGAGAAATCAATCTTGAATCCATTGCCTAAGAAAACCGTAGCCGTTCCAAAGCTCTTGTGTCTGACGATGCGCTTTCCCTTTAAAAATTTGTAGAAATTCTGCGCAAATCCTATTCCGTCGCCTTCGATTACTATATCAAGGTCTAGATTTTTTACGCCCAGCAGTAGATCGCGCACAAACCCGCCTACGAGATAAACTTTTAACCCCTGCGATATGCCTTGGGCCTTAATCCCCTTGATCAAAGGCTTCAATTCTTTAGGTATCTTACTTAATATACTATCTTTCATACTATGGCCGCGGATGGAACTGTTTATGTATGCTTTTTAACCTATCTTTATTTATATGCGTATAGATCTGTGTTGTCGATATATCGGAATGCCCCAGCATCTCCTGCACCGAACGCAGGTCCGCTCCGTGCTCCAGCAGATGCGTAGCAAAAGAATGCCTTAATATATGGGGCTTAATCGGCTTCTTTATACGCGCTGCACTGGCATATTTTTTTATAAGCTTCCATAGAGACTGGCGGGAGATCTTCTCGCCCAGCCTACTGACAAACAGGGAATCCCTTTCTTTCCCCCTAAGGAGCTTTGGCCTTGAGTCCTGGATATACCTCTTTACGCTTTCAATGGCCTTTCTGCCCAGAGGTATTATCCTCTCCTTGTTTCCTTTGCCTACGCAACGCAGGAATCCGATATCCAGGTTCACGTCAACCTTTTTCAGGTTAACTGCCTCTGAAACGCGCATACCCGTCGCATAAATCACCTCAAAAATAGCCTTGTCCCGTACCCCCTGTGCATTCCTTGAATTCGGGGCAGAGATCAAAGCCTCTACCTCGTTTACCGTTAAGGTATCAGGGACTTTCTTCCACAACTTAGGGGAATCTATAAGCACGCTAGGATCGCTTTTTAATATCCTTTCTCGCGTAAGGAAACGATGAAACATTCTTATCGCGGCCAATCTCCTGGCAACGGAATTCGGAGAAATTCCCTGTTCTCTCTCTTTAAGCATAAAATCGGTAATATGCTCCTTCGTAATCCTGGACAAAGCATCAACCCCGTTTTTCTGCATAAAAGAAACGTATTTACTCAAATCCTCCCGGTAAGAAATAACAGTATTATTAGAAAGCCCTCTTTCTACAGTAAGGTAATTCAGAAAATTATCAACAAGCTCTTTCATTATATTAACCCGCGCTTTTTCTCCAGCCCCACGGTAGAGTCCTCTCCGTGGCCGGGATAAATTATGGTTTCGGGAGACAAGCTGAATATCTTTTTGTTAATAGAACAGGATAAATCATCTTCGCTGCCCCCGGGTAAATCATGCCGGCCTACGCCCTGGCAAAAGAGAGTATCCCCGGTAAAGGCAATCTTGCCTAATGGTTTTTCTAGTACCAGGGTAATCCCCCCTTGCGTATGCCCGGGAGTATGCATAACCTTAATCACAATATCATCCAGAGAGATCTCCTGTCCATCCTCGAGAAAATCGATTTTGGAATTAACCGTAAAAGGCAAAGAGAATAACCCCGACAAGTTCAACATGGGGTCTTTAAGCATAGGGTAATCAAGCCTGTGTACATAAACAGGAACCCCGAATTTATCGTCCGCCCCTATATGGTCATAGTGGCCGTGCGTATTAACGATAAAAGACGCGCTTAGTCCGTGCGTGTTTAGGACATTCCTTATCTTTCGGTCATCATCTCCGGGATCAATAATGATTGCCCCGCCTCCCTTACCGGGAGCAAGAATATAGCAATTAACGGACATAGGCCCAACGGAGACCTTCTCTATAATCATCTTAAATCATCCTTGATATCGCCGTAGGAATACCTTTGCAGGATATTTCTTCTTACTCTCTCCGCCTCCCGAAGATTCGCGTTGTTTGATGATCCGTAAATGTCGGAGCTGATTGACCCCTTTAAATTCGTTAGTTGTTTCAAATAAACAGCCAACTGCTTCTGTTCGCTTTCATTAAGCATATTCTTCATCCCCGAGAGGTTCTTTACTGCCTGCTCCGCGCAATCTATTTTCTTTTTTAGAGAAGCTTTGTTCGTCAAGGCATTAATTAATTCATCCTGCCAGGAAAGCCAAAAAGTATAGTACTGCCTGTACAATTGCTCTTTTGTCATCTTGGGGCCGGTCCACTCCTCCGGGGCAAGCACCATTTCTTCGGGAGACTTCTCCCTTTTGGACTTACGCGTAAACTTACGCACAAAGGCCTCACAGCCTATCAGATTAAAGAGTAAGACTAAGGCAAGAAAATAGGATATTGCATTACGCATCATTTTAACATCTCCTTGAATTCGTTTTCCCTGATAATATTTACTCCCATCTTTTGCGCTTTTTGAAGCTTTGAGCCAGGGTTTTTTCCGGCTACGACAAAATCGGTGTTACAGCCCACCGAAGAGGAAACGCTCCCGCCTAATCTACGCACAAGCTCTCCTGCCTGTCTGCGGCTAAAATCATTTAATTCTCCGGTAAAAACTACCGTTTTGCCCGTAAAAACAGTCTTCCCTACTGAAACAGGTTCTTCGATAAAATTCAAACCTTGGGTCTTTAAGGAAGATATAACCTTGCGTGATTGTTTCTGCGCGAAATAACTTACGATTGAGCCGGCAATAACCGGACCGACTTCCGGTATTTTTTCCAAATCCTCTTTTCTGGCCTTAACAAGCTCATCCAAAGACTGAAATTCTCTCGCTAACACAAAAGCCGCTTTCTCCCCCACATGACGTATACCTAAGGCGTAAATCAATCTTGATAACGGCCTTGTTTTACTCCTGCTAATAGCAGAAAGCAAATTACCAATCTTCTTTTCTTTGAACAAATCCAGTTTTCTAAGGTCATTCTTTGTTAACCTATATATATCGGAAAAACTGCTTATCAGCTTTAATCTTATTAACTGGCTGACGGCCGATTCGCCAAGCCCTTCAATGTCCATGGCAGATTTTGAGGCAAAATGCAAGACCCCCCTCTCTAGCTGCGCAGGGCAAAAAGGATTAATACAGCGATAAGCAACATCTTCCTCCTTTTCTTTTACCACCGGGCTAAGACAGGCCGGACAATTCTTTGGCGGCCTAAAGTCATCCTTTCCTGCGCGCTTTACCACCTTAACCACTTTTGGGATTACGTCTCCTGCGCGCTCGATTAATACGCTATCCCCTACCCTTACATTCAATCGCTTTATCTCGTCAAAATTGTGCAGTGTCGCATGGCTAATGGTAACCCCAGCGCACTCTACCGGCCTAAGTTCGCAGGCAGGAGTAATTACGCCTGTCCGGCCTACGTTTATATTTATCTTTAAAACCTCCGTAGTAGCCTGCCTTGCGGCAAATTTATAAGCTATTGCCCAGCGCGGGCTCTTCAGGGTAGCGCCTAATTCTTTTTCCTGCAATATACTATTAACTTTTACCACGACTCCATCGATGTCATAGGTAAGGCTATCGCGCCTCTCTTCCCAAAACTTGCAATAAGCGATAACCTCATCTAAACCCCCGCAAAGCTTGGAATGTGTATTTAAACGAATGCCCCAACCATTCAGCTTATTCAAAAACTCCCAGTGAGATTTAAAATCAAAATCTTTTACCCAACCTAAAGAATGTGCGAAGAAATTAAGCCTGCGCCTGGAGGCAAGCCGAGGATCAAGCAGCTTCAGCGAGCCGCTGGCAGCATTGCGCGGATTAACAAATAACTCCTCTCCCTTATCTTCCCTCTCCTTGTTCAGTTTAACAAATTCACCCCTGTCAATGTAAACCTCCCCGCGGATTTCGATAAGCTCGGGTATTTCTTCGCCTAAAAGCCTCAAAGGCACGGTGCGGATAGTCTTTAAATTATGCGTTACGTCTTCCCCGGTCTCCCCGTCTCCCCTGGTTGCGCCGATAGAAAAGAACCCATTTTTATATGTAAGGCTTGCGCTCACTCCGTCGATCTTTAGCTCAACAACATAGTCGACCCCGCTAACCGGCCCTCCTAAGCCCTTACGCACGCGCCCGCCCCATTCTCTTAATCCGTCAAAAGAATAGGTATTCTCGAGGGAAAGCATTTTTACTTTGTGTTTTACCGGAGAAAGTCCGTCCTGTATCGCTCCCGAAACGCGCATGGTGGGAGAATCATCGGACTTTAAGTGCGGATTCTTATCCTCAAGGTTCTTTAACTTAAATAGAAGGTCGTCGTATTCCTTATCGGATATTTCGGGCTGGCTTAAAACATAATAAAGATAATCATGTCGCCGTATATCTTTCCTTAATGCCTCTATGGACTTTCCTGCGTCATACATTTAAAACCTTATATTAAAACCCTTAAACTCTCCCTGGGCAGGACCCCACTCATCCCTAATATCTTGGATATGGCTTTTAAAGGTTCCGTTGATCTGCGCAATGAATTCCTTAAGGCTATCCTCGCTGCCCTCGGCGTTTATCTCAACCCTACCGTCAGCAAGATTACTTACCCATCCGCCTATCCTTAGCCCTTCAGCAATACGCTGCGCGGTAAACCTAAAACCTATGCCCTGAACCCTCCCGGAATAATAAACATGAAGTGATCTTTTCATGGGAAAATTATCCCTCTTCCCATCGTTTCGGAATATTTCGGGGCGGACAGACTTGAACTGTCGACCTCAGCGTCCCGAACGCTGCGCTCTAGCCAAACTGAGCCACGCCCCGTTACTTGTTTTTAAGTATAGCAGAAATCGGCTGTGTTAGCAATATCTAGAAGCTAGTGTCGCGAGGAATTTTTAATAAGGGTATCGAACTCTATGTTTACCTTATCTGAAGGGTTTCTAAAGCCCAGTGTCGTATTCTTAAGGGTATGCGGTATAACATAAACGCTGATTAATGCCGGCTTTCTTTCCTGCACGGTAAGGCTTATCCCGTCGACTGCAATGGAGTTCTTGGGTCGGCAAAAATCCATGAATTCTAAAGGGATCGCTATGTCAAAACGTAAATTTCCGCAGAAAGTCATCTTTCTGCGGATGACCCCGGGGCAATCGATATGCCCTAAGACAAAATGACCGGACATCCTGTCGCCGACTTTTAGGCTACGCTCAAGATTCACCTTATCCCCTATCCTTAGAACGCCCAGGTTTGTCAGCCTTATCGTTTCAGGCATAGCCTCAAATTCTACGGTAAGCTGTGCAATCTTTACTACGGTAAGACAAACTCCGTTTACGGCAATGCTGTCTCCGGGCTTTGCGTCACTTAAGATATCATTGGCTGAAATCTCAAATAAGGTAAGGTTGCCTCTGCGAGACACCTTCCTGACCTTACCTAATTCTTCGATTATCCCTGTAAACATTTTAATTCACGTACCCTTCAATAAGAATATCCTCCGCAAAACGCCTCATCTTTGTATCTCTTATCCTTACCGAACGGTCAACGCGCAAAACGCCCTTTCCCATAACCGAGCCTATTGCCTCCTTCCCGCCGATAATCTTAGGAGAGATAAAAAACATAACCTTGTCTACCAATCCCTCATCGAACAGCGAACCATTTAGCGTGCCTCCTCCTTCCACAAGCACATTAAATATCTTTAGGCTTAACAGCCTCCTGAACATATCCTTAAGATCTATCTGCCCGGATTTCTCCTTTACCTCCAGGATCCTGGCCTTACAGGACAAGGTCTTCCTGTTCTCCGTCTCCTGGCCTGCCTTTGCCGGCAAGGTAACAATAATCACCTCTGCGCCCTTATTAAAAACATTCGAATTCTGAGGAGTACTCAACTGACTGTCTACTATAATCTTAACGGGCTGTTTCTTAGAAAACCAGGCATCAAGCTTGGGGTTATCTCTTAAAACGGTATTAACTCCGACCATGATACCATCGAAATCATGACGGAGACGGTGGGCAAATACACGGGATTTGTCAGAACTAATCCACTTGGAATCTCCTACCCTTGTAGCTATACGCCCATCCAAAGACTGCGCCACTTTAACCGTAACATAAGGCATCTTCTTCGTGATGTATTTTATAAAAACCTCATTCATCTTCCTAAGGCGTTCTTCCAATACACCTACCTCTACCTTTATTCCGCATTGCCTAAGCATGGAAATGCCTTTTCCGTTATTAACCGGATTAGGGTCTATCATGCCTACGACGACCTGTTTGATCCTGCTCTCAATAATCCTATTAACGCAGGGCGCAGTCTTACCAAAGTGCACACAGGGTTCTAGGGTAACATAAAGCGTTGCGTTTCTTGCTTTGTCTCCAGCTTCATCCAAGGCAACAACTTCCGCATGGGCAAGGCCAGCCTTTGCGTGATGCCCCTTGCCTAAAATCCTGCCATCTTTCAATACGAGTGCACCGACCATAGGGTTAGGATACGTATCTCCCTTTGCCTTTAAGGCAAGCCTCATCGCCAAATTCATATAATATTCATGACTTGCCCTCAACCCGACCGCTCCTTCTCCTGCTTCATCCTCTCTACCAGATAATAAGGGACCTTTATTGAACCTATCCGCTCTTTGGATTTTCCTGCGCCATGGCAATCTGAACCTCCGGTAACCAGTAGGTTATACTCTTTGGCCAAAGACAGATAATAATTCACCTCTCCTTGGGAATGCTCGGGGTAATAAACCTCGAGCCCCTTAAGCCCGGATTTTATAAAATCGATTACCAACTCATCGTTGTGAAAAATATAAGGGTGCGCTAAAACAGGTATGCCTCCTGACGTTATGATAAAATCTATTGCTTCTTGCGGAGTAAACCTGAATCCCAATTCATAAGCCGGACCGGAATCTCCGATATATTTATCAAAGTCGTCAAAAATAGAATTCACCAGCCCCTTGCCCACCATTGCCCTAGCCACATGCAGCCTGCCGGCAACCGCGCCATTGGATAATGCAAAGACGTCATCAGCGTTAAGGCGCAGACCTAGCCCGTTTAGCTTCTCGACTATCTTGTAAATCCTTTCTATTCTTATCCTCTTTAATTCCTGAAGCTTATTCAAAAATAAATCAGATCTGTAATCGATAAGGTAGCCTAATATATGGACCTCCGCAGAACCATGCTGCGCGCTTATCTCTATCCCCGGGAGCACTTCCAGGCCGTTTCTCTTTCCCTCGGCCATCGCCCTTTCTAACCCTTCTGTGGTATCATGGTCTGTCAGGGATATGCAAGAAAGGTTTGCTTTAAGCGCCCTAAGGACAAGCTCCTCCGGGGTATAGGTTCCATCGGAGAAATTCGTGTGTAAATGCAGATCGGCAAATTTAATATTCAATTATCTTTCTCCGCCTTAACCTTATCCAGGATAGCATTAACAAACTTCCCGGATTCATCTCCCGAGAACTTCTTCGCCAGGTCAACGGCTTCATTAATCGAAACCTTGAACGGGACATCATCGCAGTAAAGGAGCTCAAAACACCCCAGACGCATGACATTCCTGTCCACTACCGCCATTCGCCCAAGCTGCCAATTCTGGGCATATCGGGAAATCTTCTCGTCGATCTCCTTTGAGTTTTGCACGACACCGTTTACCAGCCTGCAGACAAAATCCTTCAGGCCCTCCTCCGCTTCCTGCCCGGCGCCTAAAGACCAAAATTTATCAAGAGCCGACTGTGCTGGTTCTCCAGTAATATCAATCTGATACAAAACCTGCAGGGCATATTCCCGGCCAAGGGTGCGCTTACGCATTATTTTATTTTCTCCAGCAAATTAACCATTTCAATCGCGGATAAAGCGGCATCGCGGCCCTTATTTCCGTCTTTTGTCCCTGCGCGTTCCACTGCCTGCTCAATAGTATCCGCCGTAATAACGCCGAAAATAACCGGTACGCCCGTTTTAGAGGAAAGATTAGCTATGCCCTTGGCAACTTCAGAGGCTATATAATCAAAATGCGGGGTAGAGCCGCGGATAACCGTTCCCAAGCAGATAACCGCATCAAATGATTTTGTATTAACCATCCTCTGCGCGACAAGCGGTATTTCAAATGCGCCGGGCACCCATGACACAGCCAGATCCTGATCCGAAGCGCCATGCCTTATCAATGTATCAACACACCCGGAAACAAGCTCTTTTGTCATAAAATCATTAAATCTGGACGCAACGATCCCGAATCTTTTTCCTTTTGCTATCAAATTCCCCTCAATCACCTTTGCCATACCATACCTCCTTTTATTTGCGTAATACTATTCTATGCTTAAGTTATGCCCAAGTTTATGCTTCTTGGTCTTCAGGTACCTGTAATTCGCCGGATTATGCTCAATCTCTATGCTTAATCTCTCCACAACACGCAACCCATCCCCCTCGAGCCCTATTATCTTGCGCGGATTATTGGTAAAAAGCCTTATACTACGCAGGCCCAGATCAACTAAAATTTGAGCGCCTATCCCGTAATCTCTTAGGTCCGGTTTATAACCTAATGCCTCGTTCGCCTCTACCGTATCCATCCCTTTATCCTGCAGGCTATAGGCACGTATCTTATCTACCAGCCCTATACCCCGGCCCTCCTGACTCATGTAAAGTATCACCCCTTTTTTCTCGGAAGCTATCAATTTCATCGCCTTAGCCAGCTGCCTGCCGCAATCACAACGCAAAGAGCCAAACACATCCCCGGTAAGGCATTGCGAGTGGACGCGCACCAATACAGGATTTTCATCAAGCTGCCCCATCGAAAGCACGGTATGCACTTTATTGCTTGTAGTATCCCTATAAAGCATAAGCCTGAACTCGCCGAATTCAGTAGGAAGCCTGGTCTCCGCGATCCTCTCTACGAGCTTCTCGGACTTTCTCCTAAACTCGATTAAACTGGCAATAGAGCAAATTTTAAGGTTATGCTTCTTGGAAAATTCAAGAAGGTCGGGAATCCGACTCATGCTACCATCCTCATTCATGATTTCGCAGATCACGCCGGCGGGATAAAGCCCACAGAGCCGCATCAGATCAACCGCAGCCTCCGTATGCCCAGCCCTGACTAATACTCCCCCTTTACGCGCCTTTAACGGAAAAATATGACCAGGCCTAACCGAATCCTCTTTTTTCGTGCCTGGACCTATTAATACCTCGATTGTCCTAGCGCGGTCAAAAGCAGATATGCCAGTAGAGATGCCGTTTGCGGCATCCGCTGATATTACCCAAGCCGTAGAAAAAGGGTCTTTTCTGCCTAATACACTTGAGCCATCCAACATAGGGTCTAAACCCAGGAATTCCAGCCTGGACTCTTCCATAGGAACGCAGATAAGCCCCCGGCCGAACTTGGCCATGAAGTTTATATCCTTTGGCCCGGCAAAGGCAGCGGCCATAACCAGGTCGCCTTCGTTCTCGCGGCCCTCGTCATCTACTACGATAATCATTTTCCCTTCTTTTAGATCTCGGATAACTTCTTCAACAGTATTTAGCATAAGCTTTCCCTTAACAATAAAAATACCCGAACAAAAACCCTCGGGCATTTAAACAATTAATCTTCTTCCATCTAGACTGTACTATCGGCTCTGGAATATCGCCAGATCATCCTTAAAATATCCGTTAAGGTCGCGGGCTAAACCGCCGGTCGGGAATTTCACCCCCCTGCCGCATTACTGACAGCAGGTCCGCTGCCAAAGGCAACGATGCCCTGAAGATTATACTATTAATATAACATAAAATACCGCCTTGTCAAGTGCCTTAAAAGAGCTATAATAAATACTCAATGGGCAATATTTCAAAATATGTACACGAACTCCTTGTAAAAAAGAGGCTCACCTTAAGCATAGCCGAATCCTGTACCGGAGGAATGCTCGCCAGCTCGCTCACCGAACATCCGGGGAGTTCAAGATACCTTACCCTCGGAATAGTGGCTTACAGCAACCGCGCAAAAAAAGACATACTCGGGATACCCGAAAGTGTCATTGCCAAAAACGGGGCTGTCTCAAAGAGGGTAGCCGAGCTAATGAGCCTAGGGGCAATAAAGATAAGCGGGTCAAAAATAGGCGTAGGAATAACCGGGGTTGCCGGACCTAGCGGCGCAACTTTGAAAAAGCCAAAAGGCACCGTGTTCATTGCCGTAGCCAAGGGCAAAAAAGTGCTCTGCAAAAAATTCTCCCTTAAAGGAAACCGCAAGAAAATAAGAACACAGTCCGTATTAAAGGCCTTAGGATTATTAAAGTTTATCCTTACTCCTCTTTAGGTAAAAAATAATGCGTTCTTTTATTGCAATCGAATTGCCCCAAGATATCCAAGACTCTCTTTTTAAAGCGCAAGCTTGCTTGAAAGACGCAGATGCCGATATAAACTGGGTCAAAAGAGAAAATCTGCACATAACCCTAAAGTTTTTGGGCGATATTGATGAGAGGCAGGCAGAGTACGTATCAGGCAGCTTAAGTACACTAGCACGGGAAACAAGTGCCTATCCGTTAAGTATCTCCTCATGCGCAGCTTTCCCTAATACTCACCTCCCCAGGATTATCTACGCGACAATAGATACAGGATACGCACAAACAAAAATATTATCGGAAAAAATAGAAACAATCCTAAGAGGGCGTTTCCCCGAAGAAAAACGGGAATTCATACCGCACATTACCTTAGGAAGGGTAATATCAAAGGGTAACTTAAGAGGACTTATCCGCAGAATAGAAACTTTTCCTGTTAAAAAATACCTGCCCCTTGAATTTAATGCGGAAAAGATTATTTTTTTGAAAAGCGTGCTAAAAAAAGAGGGCGCGTTCTACGAAACCTTGAAAGAAGAAAACCTTAGGACAAACTGAAGGATAATATTCGCATAAAGCCCCGCGACGATATCATCAGCCATAATCCCTATGCCGCCCTTTAGTTTTTCAAGGCAACCCGAAGGAAATGGCTTTAAGGTGTCCAGTATGCGAAAAAGCAGGAATGCCGCAGCAAAAATCCTTAAATCGTAAGGAATTAAAAAAACGCTTAAAAACATCCCGGCTACTTCATCTATAACGATAAAAGGCGGATCCTTCCGGCCCGATAGCCTTTCAGCTGCTCCGGAGGACAAAAAACCTAAAACAAGGATAAGTAATGTTACGGGCAGAATAGACAGCCCTAAACGGTATAAAAGGATTAAAAGAAGGAGCGCAAAGAAACTGGCAAAAGTACCCGGAATGAAAGGAAGATGCCCGATATAAAAAAAGGTACTGATAAGCCTAACCAGGTAATTGCGCATTTTTACAGTTTAGTAACTACCTTGCGGTTCTCCCACAGATAAGAAAGCGCGGAATAAAGAGTAAGCCCCACGGTAATAACCATAAGCACGCTTATGCTTTTCTTAAAATATGACTCCCATACGGGATTCCATACCGAATATCTCTTAACGCCCTCTTTAACTACCACAAAAATAAGTATGTAGAATATCACCCCCATCTGTGAGGCGGTCTTATGCTTACCTGCCCTTACGGCAGAAAGTATTTTGCCTTTATTAAGCGCAAAAAGCCTTAGCGATGTTATGATTATTTCGCGGGACACTATAATAACGAACATCCATGCCTCGATTACCTGTATCTCGAGAAAAGCGGCAAAGGCGGCTAAAACCAGTATCTTATCAGCAATCGGGTCCATCAGCCGGCCAAAATCAGTAATCATATTCCTCTTCTTGGCTATTAAACCGTCAAAAAGATCAGAGAGGGCCGCAGCCGTAAAGACCACCAGTGCTATCGACTTAGGCAAAAGCCCCTGTAGCGAAAAAAAGAACAAGAACACAAATGTCAATAATACGCGCGCCATCGTAAGCCTATTAGCTAAATTCATTTATGCCTCCTGCCCTACCAGGTCATACTCTAAAGTATCAATTATATTTACCGTAACGAAATCTCCGGGGGAATATTTCCTCTTTGCCTTCACATAAACCGTCCCATCTACCTCCGGGGCGTCAAATTCACTACGGCCTATCAGGCAATCCTTGGCGTTTACTTCATCAATCAAGACCCTGATCGATTTTCCCATAAAACTTTGATTAACCCGAGAGGAAACACTGCGCTGGGTATCCATTACGCGGTTAAAACGTTCTTCCTTCTCTTTAGCGGATACCTGCCCTTTAAAATTATAGGCCCTGGTCCCCTCTTCACGCGAATATTTAAAAGCCCCTAACCTCTCAAACCGGTAATCTTTTATGAACTCAAGCAATTCATCAAACTCGCTTTTCGTCTCTCCGGGAAAACCCACGATGACGCTGGTACGTATAAGTACCCCGGGTATCTTTCTGCGTATTCTCGCGATAAGGTCTTCGAGCTCCCTCCTCTTTATCCCCCTGCCCATCAATCCCAGAATACGGTCATTTATATGTTGAATAGGAAGGTCAATATACTTGCATATCTTTCTTTCCCCGCCTATTACGCCTAAAAGTTCATCGTTAACCCTTAGCGGATTAAGATATAAAAGCCTGATCCACTCTATTTTCTTTGCCTTAGAAACGATCTTCTTAAGCAACCAGGACAAATCCGTCTTACCCGCCATATCCCGGCCAAACCCCGTTATATCCTGACCGATAATATTCAGTTCAGAAAGACCTTCCCGGCTGAACTTATCTACCTTCTTTAATATTGAATCAACGGGCAGGCTCTGGAATTTTCCCTTTATTTTCGGGATTATACAAAAACTGCACAAATTAATACAACTCTCGCAAATCTTGAGGTACGCATAATGCCCAGGGGTAATCTTAAAACGCTCTCCTCCGGCATTAAGATTTATACTCCCGACAAAGGCATCTATCTCCGGGAGTTCTCTCGCCAAAAGACTTTTATAGCGCTGCGAAAGACAGCCATAAACTATTATTTTCCTGATCCTGCCCTCTTTCTTCAGGCTAATTAAATCCAGTATCGCCTCAATCGATTCATCTTTAGCATCCCGGATAAAAGAACAGGTATTAACAATAGCTATGCTAGCCTTGTCTATATCGACTATCTTGTATCCCTTTTTAAAGAGCCTCCCCGAGATTGATTCCGAGTCAACAATATTCCTCGGACAACCCAGGCTTAAAATACCTATCTTAGGCTTCACCTGGAGATCCTTAAACCCTCTTTCTCCGTTATAACAATATTCTTTAAGGGTTGACCTCTCTTACCTAAGTTAGTAAAACGCTGCCCGTTAACAATTATTTCCACTGCCCACGGATTGGATAAGGTAAGCTCTATTTTATCCTTTGCCTTCCAAGTATCCGACCTGCCTTTTTCCAATACCCGGTGAAAAACTACCCTACCATCTGCCTTGACATAAACAAGACAGTTATCCTTAGCGCTTATTACCAGCCTTATCTGCCCGGACGCATCTTTTGGCAAACCAACAGGAAGAACCTTCGGTTTTTCTATCCTAGCCTTACCGGTTTTTAATGCGGCCGGAGCGGCTACGTCTCGCTGCGCTGGCCGGCTGTTTAACGAGCTCTTAATCCTCGAGACAACGCAACCTGCGGACTTTAATATTAACGCCAAGAAGAAGAATACCGCAACAACCAACAAGATATTCTTGAGAAATCTTTTGTTCCTTGCCAAAAGGCCGATCCCGCTTCCTAACTTGTTCAACAATACAGAATGCCGCGTATTTCCCGAAGGGGCAATAGCGACTTTAGCCACTGTCTCTTTAAAATCCGGGATATAATCTTTAGGCTCAACGCCCAGCGCCTTACAGTAAATCTTGATGAAACTTTTAAGGTATACCGGGCTTAAGTTGGTCAGCGTCTCCCCTTCGATAGCCTTTAATATATTGATATGCACCTTTGTCTTCTTCTGTATATCTTCCAGGGAAAAACCTTTCTCCTGACGTATTTTCTTGAGTCTTTCACCGACTAAGTCTATATTCATTTAGGCCTTACCTTCCATCTTTAACACAGATTCCTTTAACCAGGCTTCCCGATCGATAAGTATCCTCCGGGGTTTACTCCCCTCGTAAGGACCGACCAAACCATCCATCTCCATCATATCTATTATGCGGGCAGCGCGGGTATATCCTAAGCGCATCCTCCTTTGCAATATAGATACTGAAGCCTGGTTACTCTCCATCACCACCTTAACCGCATCTTCATACATTTCATCTTTATCGTTGCTGTTAACAGAACCTTTTTGCTGCTCTTTAAGTATCTGATCGTCGTATACGGGTTCGGCCTGGGATTTAATGAACTCCACTACATTTTCAATCTCTTTGTCGCTCACCAGCGTGCCTTGGATACGTATAGGCCTGGATTCTCCGGGTCGCAAAAACAACATATCCCCTTTTCCCAACAGCTTATCTGCCCCGTTCATATCCAAGACAGTGCGCGAGTCAACCTTAGAGGCTACCTTAAAAGAAATCCTGGCAGGCAAATTTGCCTTTATTACTCCGGTAATCACATTCACCGAAGGCCGCTGGGTAGCTAATATAAGGTGTATCCCAACCGCGCGGGACAACTGGGCCAAGCGCTGGACGGCAGCCTCTGTCTGGTCGCGCGCAACGCTCATAAGATCGGCAAATTCATCCACGATTACCACAATATAGGGAAGTTTTTCCTGTTTTTCGTTGTAAGATTCTATGTTCCTCGCGCTCACCTTAGCCAGAAGACGGTAGCGCTCTTCCATCTCGCCGACAACCCAGTTTAAAGCAGTATAGGCCTTTTTCGAGTCGGTTACTACCGGACACAATAGATGGGGCAAACCGTTAAAAGGCATAAGTTCGACCATTTTAGGATCAATCATCACAAACTTAAGCTCTGCGGGAGAATTCTTAAAAAGCAGGGAAAGGATAAGGGAGTTTACGCACACCGTCTTTCCGGACCCCGTTGTCCCGGCAATAAGAAGATGGGGCATATCGTCAAGGTCTGCTATGATAGGCTGGCCGGTAATATCTTTACCCAGGGCTAGCGTTAAGGCGGTATCGGACTTCTGGAATTGCGCGGAGGCAAAAACCTCTTTCAAATAAACAAAACTCCCCTGGGAATTAGGGACTTCTATGCCTACCCTATCTTTACCCGGGATAGGCGCCAGTATCCTTACTGACTGCGCCTTCATGCTTAAAGCTATATCATCGCTTAAAGTAACTATGCGGCTAAGCTTGACTCCCGGGGCAGGCTCCAATTCATAACGGGTAATTATCGGGCCACGTTCTATGTCTGTAACCTTCGCTATTATTCCGAAATCACCCAGCGTATCCTCTAATACCCGCGCATTTGTCTCAAGGTCCTCTTTAATCTGCCTGGCTTCAGGGGGAAGCGTCTCATTTAGCAGGTCGATAGAAGGCAAACGGTAATTCCCTATTTTTAGCTCCTGCGGTTTTACTTTAGCCACCGGCTCTGCGGGTTTTGTATTTATCTGGATCTTAGGTTTTATGAATTGGCTTTCCTGTCTTGCCTCTTCATCTTGAGGCTTAATATTCGGGACAGCCTTTTCTTTTTTCTCGAAAATCTTTGTCTTTTGCGCTGCGAAGGCCTTTGGCTTAATATCAATCTTTAATCTTTTTTGGCCTTTAAATAACGAGGAAAAAAACTCTTTTACCTTCTCTGCGGACTTTTCAAAAATAGAAGATAAGAGCGTCTCCGTAACTAACGCAAAGGA
>JACCDG011151646.1_pt1 | contig 17874 bp, 22 predicted proteins | sample 7442471 | NCBI WGS metagenome assembly JACCDG01 (sample SAMN15323444, study PRJNA562643) | freshwater metagenome | isolation source: river surface water | place: USA:Blue River Watershed | collected 2017-08-17 | reverse complement strand
GTAGGTCAAAATCTATATGGGGTGGATTTACACCTTCTTTCGTAGGTAATAATAAATTTGATTTCATTCTAATAATATATTTTGGAAGAAATAAATTTTTTATTGTATTCTCCCAATCAAGATTTTGCATTACACAATCTAAGTAAGGAGATATGAATTTTTTATTTGATATAAACTGATGTATGAACTGTGTTGTATCCGTAAATTGATTTCTATCAAAAGATTCAATAGGAACAGTAACAGCGTTCAAGTACCAATCAAATCTAGAATCTAAAAAAAGATTTTCCAAGTTTATTTGAAAATTTTCACTTATTACATCATCTATGACTTTCATTTAGTGAGATTAAGTATATATTCTAATAATAGCACATCCAGGAGCTCCTGGTGTATAATTATTATTTCCAGGTGGGTTTGATCCAGATCCACCTCTCCCCGATCCACTAGCACCGGTGATTGCAGTTATACCTTGTCCTTGTCCAAATCCTCCTGGTCCAAGTGGAGCAACTGGTGTCCCACTCAATATTGGAGAAGGGACTGAAAAGGGAGAACTACCACCACTAAGTCCAGATCCTGGATTTCCATATCCATATGTATTGCTACTTTGTGGAGTACCAAATGGATTTGGATATGATGCCTGGTATCCTGTTCCCACGATATTAGGACCAGGAGTCCAGTAACCGCCACCACTTCCACCATCGACACCTTGACCACCTCTGTCTCCGCCGTTACCACCTCGAATTGCAACTAAATATGCAGGAGTTCCCGGACCAAAAGTTGTAGTGACATCAGAAGCTCCAGTAGATACATAATATGTAGAAGTAATATCTAGGGTAATCCCTGGTTGATAAACAACTCCACCACCTCCTCCACCACCAGAATTTCCCAAATCATTAGCTTGTCCGCCGCGGCCGCCCCCTCCAACTAAAAAAACATCTGCTAATATTGTGGGAGCATAAGTCTGCAATCTAATCTGCTTATTTTTAGATGGAAGATATGAAATAGTTGGTGGTGATGCTTCACCGATAGTAAAAGTAAATGATCCAGGAGCAGGACCAACAATACAATGATTAGTACCACCTTGCGGATTTGGAGATGGTGAAAATCCAGAAGCATTGGTTGATACAGGTGCAGAGGCACTAACCCCATAACCTATTCTATTAACAGATCTGTTTCTAGAAAAAAATCTAATGGTCATAGATGATTACAGTGTAGGTTCTATTGGCCAAGTAACGTTTGTAGGATCCTCAGTGTTTTCTGGTAAATCACGCAACAATTTTCTATATGCAACCCATTCTTCTTTCTTCTCCTCCGAAATATCAACATCCGGCATAAAAATCCAATCAGTTCCAGATAATAAAGTATTTCTCCAACCTCTTAAATTTCTCCAATGATCTTCTTCAGTTGGTTCTGGTGGAACTGGGAAATCATTAATTGTATAACTTAGACTTTCGCTGTCCCAAATAAGTTCTTGTTTCTGTGGATCATATTCTGGTTTCTCAAATGGTCCAATATATCCAGCATCAATCAGATCTTGCTCAGAAAACGTTGTTCGATCTGTTTTAGTGTATCCACCAGGCAATCTAATTCTATCTGGAAGTTCTTTTGGTTCTTGCCCACTAAAAGAATATAACTGTGTCATTTATTTTTTCCTCAGCTGCTAATTTCTTCATAAGAACAAATGATATCTAAATCTCCATTTGCAGAGGCGAAGGAAACCAAAGATTGTCCCTCTTGTACATAGATTGTTGAAGCTTTATCTAAAGCAACTAGTGTACTATCTGCTGCAACAGAAATTGTATGGGCTAATGATATTGATGTTCCAGCTCCAACAGCACTTGCAGTATGATATTTAATATTAATATCTGCAGCACTAGTTCCATCAATATTTGAAACTATAATTGAGTTTACCTTCATAACTTTACCGCTGTTGGCGGCATTACCAAGAAAGACTACTGGATTTGTTGTTACATTAAGAGCAGTTGTAATCCCAGTTACAGTTACTACTCCTACAATATTTGGTGCAGCCATAATTATTTTTTAGTTCGTAATTTTATTTATCTTTTTTTATTTATGCTCTAAATGGAATAGCATCCCCAATCAATAACTTATATGCAAAAGATTTTCCTTGAGTGGCAACAGGAATATTAGTTAAGTTAGCACCAGATCCGCTAAAACTTGTTGCAGTAACAACGCCAGAAATATTAACGCCAGCATTTACAGTAAACGTTGATCCAGAAGGAACCGTTGCCCCTCTTGTTAGTTCTGGACCACCATTCTCATTATAGTTGACAATGTAATTAACTTTTAGTTTTGACATACTCTTTAAGTTATGATAGTGAGAGCGATTGCTTTTCCTTGAGTGGCAACAGGAATATTAGTTAAGTTAGCACCAGATCCACTAAAACTTGTTGCAGTAACAACGCCAGAAATGTTCATACCACCATTTACAGTAAACGTTGATCCAGAAGGAACAGTTGCACCATAAGAAATCAGCACCGGACCTGATGGATCATAAGATTCTATCGAATTTACTTTTATCTTAGAATTTATTGTCATTTTTCTATAAAATGATTGACAATGCTAAAGCTTTATTTTTTGTAATCTGACCACCTCCACCAGTAGTTGTGATGCCAGTAACATTAGATCCATCACCAAAAAATGCGGTTGCAGTTACAATCCCAGTAGAATTTATAACGATTTTATTATTTCCAGAAGTATCTTCAATTGTCTTTCCTGAAGGAAGTATTGCTCCTCTTGTAAACTCAACTGGTCCATTATCATTTAGATTTACAATTTTATTAACTCTTAGTGTAGACATTTGCTCAACTCCTTATACAACAACAAAGGTATTACCAACACCGACTTCAACAGTGGCATTCAGTGATACTGGACCAAACATTCCATAGTTATGATTTGGATAAGTTAGTGTCTGAGCAGTGCTTACAACATTTGGGTTAGAAAACATTGTTTGTGTTGTGATACCAGTTGGTCCGCTACTACCGCCACCACCAGAAATACTAATATCAACTGTCTTAGTTGTGGCATTATATACAAAAGTATTTCCACTTCCAACAAAATTTAGAGTTGTAATAGTGTTAGCAATCGAAACTCCACCAGACTGAATTCCGATATTAAATCCACCTGATGCACTAACAATACCCGTTACATTTTGATTGAATACTGTAGCAGTTACAACTCCACTAACAACCATTCCATATGGAAATTCTGGGGCGCCCCTCCCAGCACGATCAACTATTTTGTCTGCTCTAATTCTTGACATTAGATTATAAGACTATCCAATATTTGAACTATTTATTCACAAAAATAAATTAAAACTTATTTTGAGTAAATTAAAATTTTGAAAAAACCATATTGATTACACATCTAAAATCTTGTTGAAATGGTGGACTACTAGCGTGAAAATTATTACTATCAAAAATTAACATTCTTCCTTTTTTAGGGGAAACTCTTTTTTTAAGTGTTAGTTTTTTTGGCGTCTCTCCATCATATTTTTGATCAAATAAGTATGTGTCTCCATCACTATCACAAACATAATACAAAAAAGTAATGTCATTTGGATCACTGGAATCAAAATGTGGCAAATGATATGTATTTTTATTTTTGGTTATTGGAGGTGTCAATAAATTTACTTTTAATCTTTTTGGTTTTAATTTTTTAATTTCAGTTCCACTAAAAATATTCATCACATATTCAAACGCTGTTGAATTTGCTTGTCCATCTCCATATAAAATATGAACAAATTGTGGCTGATGGATTATATTTTTATCATCAAACAATAATTGCTCATAATGAGAATCGACAGTATCAAAAGAATGAAAATATGGAAATCCATTATTTCCCAATAAATTCATTTCAATTTCATTTTGTTTATCTTTTGGTATATAATCATCAATAATTTTCATCATAAAAAAGAAAAAATAAATTGAATTAGTTATATCCTATCACAACTATCCCATTACCGCCAGGATCTCCGTAAACAAATGGGGCTTCATAACCTCCCCCACCACCATATCCATAAGTACCAGATCCTCTAGATCCAAGTGAGTATCTAATTCCACCCTGCCCACCAGCACTAACAGTTCCAATACTAGGAGGACACCAAGGACCAAAATCTGTATTTGGTTTTCCAGCACCACCATAACCATTGACATTGCCACCACCATTTTCACCTGTACCTCCAGCTCCACCTCCTCCGGCACCACGATAGTTAGATCCTCCGCCACTAGATCCGCCAGGAAATCCAAAACCATAAGTACCAGATTTTCCTGGTTGAGACGGTTGTGTTCCTGGTCCAGCAGATCCACCATCACCATCTGCTCCACCACCGCATCCACCAGATGTTCCACTACTAGTACCACTAGCTCCACCACCTTTTGCAGTCAATGGACCAAGTGCCGTTCCGGTTGTTATTGTAGTGTCACCTCCAAGTGAACCAGAAGATCCTGGGGCACCAGATCCCACAGTTATTGAATATGATCCTGTTTCCATATTACTGTTTGGGGTTGCTGATGGAATATAAATCACACCACCTCCACCGCCTCCACCAAATCCACCATTTCCAGGAGCGCCAGATCCACCGCCGGCAACCATTAAAATGTGTACATTTTTAGAACTACTATTTACTGTAAAGGTTCCAGAAGAAGTAAATGTATGAATAGTAAATCCATTGTATGTAGTTACAGTTCCACCTGTTGCAGAAAATGATGGAGTAATAGATGTATCATTAATTGTAACAGTAGCACTGGTGGCAACAATAGGTCCGCCAGTTGAACCTGTTCTAATTTGTAATTGGAAACTTTCTGTTCCTTCTGTTGTTATATCATTTGTTAATGTTCTTGTAACAGTTGCAACACCACCATTAATAACAAAAGATCCAGAAATAGAACTATCACCAAAATCTGAAGTATTTACTGTTCCAGAAACAGTGTTTGTAGTCCAGTAAAGAAGAGTTCCGTCAGGAACGTTATATGTATTAATAGTAAATATGACCGATGATCCTTCATTTACTGAAGTTGTTGATGGTGTTATAGTATATGTTGGTTCAGATGCTGCACCAAATACCATTTTAAATCCAGTTAAAATAGGTGGCATACTATCAGACTCCTACGTTACCTTGTCTAAATCCCCCATTCTTCGTCACATAAACCTGATAACTGGTTGCAGTGGTATTTGTTCCACCAGTATAATGCACAAAGAACGAAACAAAATCTCTATCATTTGAAGTTGCTGATAGAGTGACAGTTGTTGCTGAACCAACTAATGCTCTGGTTGAAATACCTGCAACTGCTGCTCCGTTTTCATATCCAGTAACAAAACAGTTAGTTCCAATACCAGTTGTTCCAGTTGTATTTCCTGTTCCAGCAGGAGTTGTGGACATCTGAGTAAAGATACAAGTAATCGTTGTGCCGTTTGCATTACCCGTAAAGGCAGGCATATTCTTAAACGACACAATACCAATGTTTGCACCTGTTGGAATCGTATAAGTATAAGTCGTTGCGTTTCTTACATCTAGTTCAAGAACTAGATTGTTTCCGCTGTTATAAGTCGTTGCGGCAGAAACAGTTTCGAGAACTCCCTTGAACTTATTAGGATCGGAATAAACAAAAGAGCTGCTACCTCTTTCCCAAGTTAAAGTCTTATCTCCCCCTGCACCACCAAAGATTGTGAATCCAGCACCATCGGCAGTTGTGTTTGATGCTGAGGATGTGGTTCCAATACCAATATTCTTATCTTCGATTACAAGATTTACAGTATCAAGAGTGGTTGTGGTTCCATTAACAGTTAAGTTTCCACCTACAGTTAGATTCCCAGTAGACTGAATGTCACCAGCATTAACAATCCCACAACTTGCCAAATCTAGGTTATCAAGTGCAGGAATTTCCTGTATTTGGTTCGTACTTGAATTGGCAACTAACGGAAATCTATTAGCCATTTTAATAAACTAGTTTTAAATATTTATGGTTTAGATACTAATTGAAATATTACCGCTTCTTCCACTCACATTAAAAGATGATCCAGTAAGACTAAAAGTAACAGCGGTTCCTGTTCTCATACCAATAGTAAGTTGCTTTGCGATTGTCACTGTCGTCAATCCAGCAGAGGGTGTAGATAATGTTGCTCCTGAGAAATTGATTGCGGTAATTGAAGTTCCAACACTTGTACCATCTTGTTTTACTTCAACACCAGAAATAACATTCGTTAAGTATGCACCAGATCCATAAAAAGCAGTAGCAGTTACAACACCTGAAATATTGATTCCACCAGCACCTGTTAATCCATAACCAACAGGAATAGATGCACCAAACGTCAATGAAGGTGCGCCAGTTCCTGCTTTATTTGTAATGTGATCAACACGTATTCTTCCACCAGCACCAGGAATTGGTCTTACACCCTCTGTTGAAAGACCAAGTACATCAGCAATAAAATCATCACCATCATCAACAATTAAGTCTGCGCCCTCTGAAATCGCAATTTCCGCATATTGTGTATATGCAACACTACCAGATGCTGGTGGGTTAACGGTAATAGTACTACCGACACTTAAAATTGAATCAGTATAGTAAATACTGCTTAAAGGACTATCAGTATTATCACTTAAAGGTGTTCCTAACCCAACACCACCGCCAGAACCAGAAATACTAATATCAACTCTGTTATCATGAACAATAAAAGTGTTTCCGGCACCAATGAAATTTAATGCTGTTATGATACCACTATGTACGGCATATCCACCAGAGTAAATACCAATACCTTTTATTCCATTTGTAGCAGTTAAGATACCTACCTGTACATTGGTGTCCGTTGCAATACCAGGTCCAAGTATCTTTGTAAATGCCATTTTAGGTTTTTAGATATTTATGTTGGGTAGGCGATGAGGACGATACCGGAACCACCATTTGCGTTTCCACTAGTGATATTATATGGCCCTGGTATGCCAAATCCTCCACCTCCACCACCCGTGCTTTGCTTACCACAAACTGATAATGGTAAGTCCCTCACAGAACCACTAGTAAATCCAATACCGCCGCCGCCCGCGCCACCAACTCCATTAGTTGAGTTATATTGAGTTGCGCCACTACCGCCTCCGCCAGCAAACCAATATCCGCCAGGAGTTGGAGCAGATCCACCACCATATGTTCCTGGATCTCCAATAGTACTTAGAGGATCTCTAAATGATGGTGGTGCCTGTATTCCATATCCACCAGGACCATTTCCACCTTGTGCTGGTCCTGGACTTCCAGCAGCACCAGCACCACCTCCACCTCCACCTCTATAAGAAGGTCCAGTTTGTCCATCTCCACCAGCAAACCCATATCCAGTTCCACCACCAGATGGTGTTTGAGTTGTAGATCCACCAGGAGCTCCCGGTGGGCTTCCTCCACCAGCGCCGCCACCGCCAGAACCACCAGGACTACCCGGAGTTCCATTTTGTCCACGACCAGCACCACCACCATTAGCAGTTATTGTTCCGGGAGCACTTGGATCAGTGATAACAGTATCTCCACCATTAAGTGCAGTAGCCCATCCAGCAGGTCCATTACCACCGCGACCACCAGCTCCAATAGAAATGGGATAGGCAGTTGAAGCAGAAAAAGGTCTACCTGGATGAATAACTACACCACCAGCACCGCCACCGCCAGAACCTCCATCACCCCAAGTTCCAAAAGCACCTCCGCCGCCGCCAGCAACTACTACAACTTCTGCCGTTGGGATAGTAGATCCAAGAACAGTAAAAGTACCAGAACTTGTAAAAGTGTGAATCGTCTTACCACCATAGAAACTAATGGCACCACCAGTTGCTTTTGCGGTTCCAGTAGATGCGGGAAGTGTATAACGGACTACTACGATTCCTGAACCACCGCTTCCTCCATAGTTAGGTGGTGATGGTGCTTCCGGAGCACTCGCTGATCCACCACCACCACCTGTGGCATAAGTTCCAGATTGTCCATATCTTTGGTTCCAAGATGGATGACGTGAAGAAGCTCCGCCACCACCTACACCGCCAGCACCATAACCTGCATATCCAGAACCTCCACCACCACCAGCAAACCATTGATACTCACCTGTCCCCGGATTTAATGCACCAACACCTGTAAATGTAGGTGGACCAGCAATGGCCACTTTAACACCTGCACCACCATCTCCACCAACAGAACTAGAAGTTCCGGGAGTAGCATTACCACCTGGAGCTCCTGCTCCACCTCCTCCACCAGATCCATAGTTTCCAGATGATCCACCAGCACCACCAGGATTTCCCTCTGGTTTACCATCAATACTTCCCCCTTCATTACCTGATCCAGGGCTTGTTTCAGGATGGTTGCCGGTTCCACCGCCACCAGATCCACCAGGATATCCTGCATATGGGGAACTATTATTACATCTACCTTGTCCCCCTCCCGTTGCAGTTATTCCATTAGGGGAACTTGGTGGACCAAAATAAGATGGATTTCCTTTTAGACCATAAATATCAGATGATGGAGTTCCTGGTCCAGGCCAGTTTGGTCCACCAGCACCTCCACCACCAACAGTTACAGTATATCCACCAGAACCGTTTCCACCAGTTGTTGAAACTGGAAATGGTGTTGATATTGTAAGAGGATTAGATGCAGCATTAACGACTCCTGGAACATTAGTTCTTAGTCCTCCTGCACCAGCACCACCAGAAATACCATTAGTTCCAGATCCACCGCCACCACCAGCAACTACAAGATACTGAACAGAAGTAATCGCAGGGTCAGTGACCGTAAAAGTTCCTGATGAAGTAAAGATATGAGCTCTATATCTAATGCCAGGAGTAGGATCTTGATAATCATTGATCACACCTCCACTGGCACCAGTATAAGTTATAACTGGTCCATCACCAGAAGAAATAACAGCACCAATACCAAACTGTTTTACAATCGATGCCAGAGAAGTAACAATAGGAGCCATAAATCAGTACCTTCTATATCCGCCGCTTACGTTTGAGAGTAGTTTGTAGTTAAGTGTTGATGCCGCAGAACCAACAGTATTAATACCAGTAAAGTTAAAGACATCATAACCAGTGGTGCTTGCAGTTGCGACTGTTCCAGACACATAAGCAATATGAGTCTGTAAACCAGCAACAGCATTTGCACCAAACGCAACACCATTTAAGGAAACATTCGTGCAACCATAAGCAGTTGCATTCTGCTGAACAATCACCGCGAATGAGATTGCACGATTATCAAAAGAACTATCGGTCGGAATACCAGTTACATTGAGTGTGATGGGTCCTGTTGGGTTTGTGCAGATCGCAACGTTACCACCACCAGTATTATAAACAAGACTTACGGAGTTACCAGATACAAGAGTTGTTTTATCTGCAATCGATGCAACTCTTAAATCTGTTAAAGTTGAAATACCAGTATTATTAACACCAGAAACTGAAATGCTTGGAGTTCCAGTGAGTCCTTGTGCAACTGTTGCAATACCAGCAGTCGTGGCATAACCTGCTGTTGTTGCAGTCGTTGCCAGAGTTGCAGTCGTTGCAGTTCCCGTCAGATTACCAGTTACGTTTCCAGTTACGTTACCTGTAAGATTTCCAGTTACATTACCACTAAAAGTCGTCGCAGTCGCAACACCAGTTACGGTTAAACCATTAGGAAAACTGGGTGCTCCTGCCCCAGATCTATTCTTAATAGTATCAACATTTATATTGGACATTGCACTTTATCTTTTTAGGTATTTATAGAGTTAAGGTAACTGTAAAGAGTTGACTACTAATGTTTTACCATCTCCAACAGTCAGATCTATACCAGTCTCAACGTGAAGATCTTTTTCTTGTGCAACAATAAAAGGACCACCAGAAGATAGATTAGTATTTGAAGTGACTGTTGCAGCAGTGCTGACTGATGTAAAGATTGCTCCTGGATCCCCTGATTGTAAAGGAGATCCAACTCCACGCTCATCACCAAATCTTGATATATCTCTTGCCTTTGTCATTGGAGGTTTTTTGAGTATTTATAAAAAACAACTAAAATTTACTGTGGATCTGCAATTTACTGATATCTATATCTCACAATCACAACACCACTTCCTCCTCTTCCAGATCCATTGGGTGCTGTAATATAAACTCCTGCTCCTCCACCACCCAATCCATCTGTTCCAGGATTACCAATATTTGGACTTCCACTATAACTACCACCACCACCAGATCCACCACTGGAACCACCAGGAGTAGCAGCAGCACCACCACCACCATAAGTCACAGAGGATCCAGTAATACTGATTGGAATACCATTTCCGCCGTTTTGACCTGATGCAGTTGCACCAGCCCCACCACCGCCGCCACTATCACCATTTGGACCATTTCCATTGCCACCAGCATTTCCATAGTTATACCCAACAATGTTTGGATTTGCTGCGGTCACAATATCTGTTTGTGTCGATCTTCCACCTTGAGCTATACCTGGATTTCCACCACTTCCGCCACCGCCGCCAGATCCACCAGGTGTTCCGCCGTTAGGACCTGGTGGGGATCCACCATAACCACCACCACCGCCACCAAGTGCCGTCCATCTTAGAGAAGCAGGTCCAAAATATGATGGTGCTCCGGAAGAACCTTGTGTTCCTGATCCAGTTGGAGCAGGTGTTCCAGCACCTCCAGCACCAACTTGAATAGGAATACTTAAAGGAACACTACCAGCACCTGGAAGTGGATAGTTATAAGTATAAGCTACACCTCCTCCCCCACCACCAGCACCATACCAAGCACCCCCACCACCGCCACCACCAACACAAAGAACTTCAATGGTATTATATACAGGAGCGTCAGAAAGTGAAGTAACATCAAAAGTATTACTTGTAGAGAATGTATGAATCTTATAGTTGCCACTAGTGCTTACAGAACCACCAGTAGCTGCAATAAATGTTCCTGTTGAAAGAGATGTAATGGAATATCTAACTATTACTACACCTTTTCCACCACTTCCTGCATAAGAACCTGTTGTATAGTTGGTTGGATCATCTGCTGCACCGCCACCACCGCCGCCAGTATGCTCTAAACCTCTAACAACAGGCCAATATGCATTAGGCAACAGGGAGTTAGTTGGTCCAGATTGCCCAACATTTCTTCCCGCACCAGCTCTACCGCCACCTCCAACACCACCAGGTCCTTGCGATGTTGTCCAATCAGGACCACCAGTTCCAGTTCCACCACCTCCACCACCAGCAATATAAGAAACTGCTGGACTACTTGGAGTTACTTGAACATTATTTGGATCAGTTCCAATATGTGCTGCGATTAAAAATGCAGATGTTTGTGAGGTACTGCTATTAATAAAGTTTGATATTCCAGGACCACCTGATCCACCATTTCCACTACCAGGAGAATCTGTACCTTGTCCACCAGCGCCACCGCCACCTCCACCAGATCCATCACCATTACCATTAGAAAATCCACCATTATATCCATAGTTACTTACCCAAGGCAATCCTCCATTTTGACCAGGTTGCTGTCCTGGACCACCATTATAAGTGCTAGCAGTACCGCGAGCACCGGCACCACCACCAGATCCACCAGGATCACCGGCGTTAGTGTTTGGTGCTGGTATTGAGAAAGGACTGGTATCAGATACACCACCACCTCCACCACCTTGACCAGTGATTGTATAAGGTCCGGAAGGAATAATAAAAGTAGAAGGACTGCCAGATTGATGAACAACTGCTGCTGGTCTACTTGAATATCCAGTTGGACTTTGTGCTGATCCTGTTCCACCACTACCAATAGTTACTGGACAGGTTGTTCCAGGAGAAACAGGTATTTGATATGCCCAAGCAACACCACCTGCACCGCCTCCACCTTTTCCAGTGTCTTGGTCACCAGCGGTTCTACCACCTGCACCGCCACCACCAACTACAAGAACATCAACACTTCCTGGTCCAGAAGTATATGTAAAAGTCTCATTTGAGTTTGCAAAAACGTGAATACGATAGTTGTTCCCACCATCAGTATATTCAAATATTGCACCACCTGTTGCAGCAACTCCACCAGTCGATGTTGCTCCACCACGAGCATAACGTCCTCGTCCTGCACTTTGTTGAGAAATCTCTTGAAGGATCGCCTTAATCGCCCCAGTCGTTAATGGTGCCATAACTTATACCAATCAAACAATAGCGTTTCTAAAATCAGTTGCAGCGAATCCTACAACTCTAAATGCACTGTTAGAAGGTGCGGTTCCGTCATACGAAACAATGAAGGTCAGAAGATCCAGAGCACCAGCAGTGCCTGTCAGAATGATCGAAGATCCTGCACCAACCTTAATATGAGTGGTGTAACCAACATTACCTGGATGGATTACAATCGTTGCCCTCTGAGTTCCAATACCAGTTGCTGCTGTCGTATTGGTTGGTGATGCACCTTGTGTTACGAGAACTGAGAATGTCTGAGTTCCTGCTGTATCTGTGCGAATACCAGAGAAAGAAACAATGCCAATCTGTGCAGTTGTCGTATGAGTAAATACGGTTCCGTTTGCAGCATCAAGATTCAGAATATTTGATGTCGTCGTTGCAGAAGTCTGAGATTCTACAAATCCTTTGGTCTTGATTGTTGATCCAAGACTGACAAGACCTGATGTTCCATCAAGTGTTGTGAGTGTCGCAACTCCAACCGTAAGACCACCAGCAGAAAGGCTATTTGTGCTTCCCGTAACATCAAACTCAACAGCAGTTGATAATCCAGTATTATTAACACCAGAAACTGTAATGCTAGGAGAACCAGAAAGACCCGTTGCGTTTCCAGTTACATTACCAGTTACATTACCAGTTACTGGTCCAACAAAACTCGAAGCAGTTACAACACCAGTAACTGTCGCATTAGTCGTTACTGTGAGTGCTTGTAAAGTAGGACCACCAGTCCCCGCTTTATTTTTTATGACATCAACATTTAACTGCGACATTTTTATACTTCTTTTTAGTTATTTATTCAAGGAATCATCACTGTATTTATCCGAATACATTATAAACATCGGGGATTAAAGTCTTACCCTGATCAATCGTTAACAACACTCCTGTGTCAACAACAAGAATCGATTCTCCTACAACCACGTTAGAATCAATCGGATCTGCATTGGTTGAATCCAATGTCATTGTTTCAGTCACGTGAGCAACCGAAACAGAATACGGAGTGCCTGTGATCTTATTCATTGTTCAATCACATTATAGAGATCAGGAACAACAGTATTGTTATCACCAATCGTGACTCCAATACCAGTATCAATGACAAGAATCGATTCACCAATCACAATGTTCGCAGGTATGGTTTCACCTGTTGTTGAAGAATCAAGTGTGATTGACTGAGTGACGTGTGCAAGTGAAAGAATGAATGGTGAAGAAGAACCACTTGGATAGTTGATTCTTGTACCAGCACCAGAAACATTTCTTAGGTTTGAACCATCACCATAATAAGAAGTGGCACTTACAATGCCTGTTGAGGCAGTCATTGTAATATCATTACCAACAGAAGAAATGCCAGTTACACGAAGATTTGTAAGTGTTGATTGTAAGACAGTATTTTCAACTCTTTGACTGTATGAGATGAACTCAACAGTGTCCCCTGCTTCTGCTGCTGTTCCGAGTGTGACTGTATTTGGAAGAGTTTCTGTAAAATCACCAGAAGGCAAACGAACACCATTCACATAAACATCAACCATTCCAGCATCATATTCCTCAGTTAATGTGAAAACTGACTGAGTAGATGTGATCGTGAATGATTGTTTGGCGACAATCGCATTGCCACCAGAACCAGAAATACTAATATCAACGCGATTTCCAACAATCGCAAAAGTATTTCCAGTTCCAACAAAGTTTAGAATGGTGACACCAGTTCCAACTATGAGTCCGCCAGACTGAATGCCAACACCGACTAATGGATCGCCAGTTCTTAGACCAACATTACCAGTTCTTCCATTGAATCCAGTGACTGCACTTGTGACTGCACCAGCAAAACCAATGTGTCTTGCCTGAATCGCAGCACCTGATTCTGGTGCCTCTGAGAATGTCAGAACACTGTCATAGATTGTATAAGATCTTGTAGTGGTTCCGTCACTTGGATATTGCGTGACACCATCAATCGTGACTAACAGACTCTCATTGTTTGGAACTGTTCTTGATAACGTGAACTCTGTTTGAGATCCAGTACCAGTAAAGTTGTCAACCTTATTATCAGTAATGTCATAGGTTGGGAAGTTATTGGCAATAATGTTTCCCCAGAAAACATCACTACTTTGAGGAGCAACTGAGAAAACAATAACACCAGGATGTTCTAGACCGTAACCATCAGTAGGAGTTGCAGTTTCAAATGGTTGTTGTAGAACACCATTGATCGAAATGGTCAGTTGAGAAGCATTTGTGATTCTTGCTCTGATACCATTTGAGTATGTTGCTCTGAATCTTGTATTAATCCCATCAAAAGCAAGATTCAGTGTATGAGCAGTTCCAGATCCAACAGAAGTCAGATTGATTGTATTGCTTGCAAGCGCATCGGCATATGTTGCAGCAAGTTTGATTGTGTCTGCACTATTATTGACAATATAATAAGCAGTTCCAGAAGTCAGTCCACCGATTGCACTTCCACCGCCGTGCGTATAGGTGACTCTTTGTCCTGTAACGAACCTATGCTCAATCTCAGTGATTGTGTCGTTTGTGAGAGATACTTTAACTGAGGGATCAAACGTCAGAGTGTATGACGAAAGATTATCAAGTTTCTTAAAGTTTCCTGTCGTATCTCCTACGACATAAGGATTGCCGATAAGGGGCATTGATTTATAGACGATCTGCGTTGCTATTATTTAGTATAAAAAAAGAGGGGTGGTGTTCCCCTCTGAGTATCATTCGGCAGGTGTTTCTTCTGGTGTTTCTAGAACCCAGGCACCACCTTCTTCGTCCCAACGGTAGAATGAACGTGCTTCAATCTCTGCTTCGGTGAGTGTAGGAGCAGGACCAACTGGTGATTCCCAGTCAGAAGTTTCTTCATTGAGAACCCAAGACTCAAAGGGCTTTGGTGCAATGAAAGCATCCAGTTCTGCATTATAGGTATAACCGATACCTGCGTAACGCACACGGAAGTTATTGTTGTATGAGGTCTGCTTCCAGTTTGTGTCAGCACCCAGAAGTTTCTTACAGAATGCTACACCGATTTCTTCTACTTCGTTTCCATTTACGTCCGAAGTATCTTCATTGGCAACTACAATGACCTGAGTCACCACATTGTTTTCATCTAGTTGTGCAAAGTGTGCCATCGTTTTCTTATATGAATGATTACTAGTGTGAAAGTATTTATTATATCATATATTTGTTTTGATATAAATCCAACCACTTTCTCCTGCTTTATAGTTGCCTTCATCCCATTTCCAACGAAACCCAGATGAATATTGTTCTTCTGTTAGTTCTGGTTGAGGATTTGGTGGATCATACTGATTTGTTTCGGCATTAAAAGTCCAAGAGTCTGAAACTTTTTGATTGGTAAACTTTTCAACGTCTGGTAGATAATAACCACCAACAACTGCAATATTTCTTAGTGTTCCATCCTCTTTATATTCAATAAAATGAGATGGATTACCACAAATACCAGAATAAATCGCTTCGTGAGTTGCCGAAGCAATGTTAATAACAAGATTTGTGTCTGGATCTATTTGAGCAAAGTTTGCCATTTACTTACCTCTTATACTAGATAGCGAACAATCACAATACCGTGACCGCCTGCACTTGAAGCATATCCTGTTGGAGCATATCCTCCTCCACCACCACCGCCGCCACCAGTTCCATCAACACCAGTGGTTGTAGCATTACCACTAGATGGTCCACCAGGAGCACCTCCTCCCGGACCACCAGATCCGGCACCAGCATTGCCAGGAACACCAGAACCTCCTCCTCCACCACCAGCATAAAGTCCTGTTGGTCCAACAGCAGACTGCCAAGGTGATGGTTGACCTGGAATCAATGGAGCAGCAAATGCAGGGAAAGGTTGTCCATTTCCACCTGGTCCAGATGGGTTTGCAGGAGGAGCATTCGGAGGTGATCCAGCACCACCAGCACCACCTCCACCAGCAGATGCTCCTGTTGCCGGACTTCCTGGACCACCATTGCTTCCATAGTTTGATATAAGAGGACTAGGATTAATAGAAGGAGTTTGAGTGGCAGTTCCACCAGATCCAGGATTACCTGTGCTACCACCAGATCCACCATTTGCACCCGTATTGCCAGTTGAACCCTGTCCACCAGCTCCACCATATCCTCCACCTTTTGCCAAAATACGATCTGGTTGATTTGCTATTGCAACTCCTGGTGCCCCAAATGCAGAGTCACCTCCACTTGTTCCATTTCCACCAATATTTACACCGCCAGCACCACCAGGACCACCAGCCCCAACAGTAACTGGATATGTTCCTGGTCCTAATGGTATATTAGTTCCATAAGCAACACCACCAGCACCACCACCGCCGCCAGGATACCAAGTGGAATCGGATCCTCCACCTCCTCCGCCGCCCCCTGCAACCACAAGAACATCAATATTTTTTGTAAGTCCACCAGTAACTACAAAATTTTGAGCGTTTGGATAGTTAAAAATATGATACTTATATCCATTTCCAGGAGTTGCAACAGTTCCTCCTGTTGCAGAAAACTCACCAGAATAGTTAGTTCCTTGATTTCTTGTCTTGGAAAAAATATCCCCAAATGGAGCATTATTACGAGTTGATCTTATACTCATTTTAACTTACCTCTTAAATATCAGTATCACCAAGAATCTGATAGTTTATCATACTACCAATACCTGCACCACCAGCACTAAACGATGGTGATGTTATTTCTACAACAATCTTTTCTTGATTTGTCAGAACCAATGGATAGTTCATCTCAAAGAAGAAAGTTTCATTTGATGCTAAGTCTACTCTTGCTAAACGATAAGCAGTTTGTCCAACACCAGTCACAGGAGAAGCGACACTACTTGGATAAACATAAAGTGATGAAGTAGCCGTAGAAAGTCCAGTATTGTGCATCACCACACCACGAACATAAGTGGTTGATGCAATACCAACTCCACCAGCAGTCTGAGTAGTTCCAACCGTCAAGATGCCTACTGTTGCGATCCCAGTGACCGATTGTATTCCCAGTAGTTTAGTTCTTCTAAGTGTCATCGTATTACTTTTTTAGTTATTTATCCGAAAAGCATACTATCAAGATCACCATATCCTGCTGGAAGACCAGTTAGATTTGATCCGTCTCCAACAAAACTGGATGCTGTCACCACACCAGTTACAGTCATTCCAGAACTATTAATAGTTACGGCAGTTCCGACATTTATATTTCCAGAAGAACTTACAGAAGTCGCATATAAAGTTCCAGTGACCGTAGCACCAACACCAGTTGTCTCAAACTTCTTACTATTATCATAATAAAGTTCAGAGGCACCATTACCAGTGAACTTTGCCATCGTTTCACCAGTGCTATGATGCTGAATGATGACATTGGAAGACCCTGAAATGTATAAGTCACCAGTTCCAGTATCTTCTACATAACTGTTTGATCCGTCGTGATAGATTCTAAGATCATCACCATCACCAAAGTTTGCCTTATCATTGTCACCAAGTTTAATGTCTTGACTGAATGTTGCAACGCCAGAAACAAAAAGTCCAGTTACAGTAATGCTTGGAGAACCAGTTAGTCCTGATGCAAGTGTCGAAGTACCACTAAAAGTTCCACTGAAAGAAGTTGCAGTGATAATACCCGTTGAGTTAATATTTCCTACACTGCTAATCCCAGAGGAAGACAAATCAAGATTATCTCCCACTTGGAGTTCTTGAAGTTGATTTGCATTGGAGTTATAAATCAGCGGAT
>JACCDG010314335.1_pt1 | contig 17879 bp, 16 predicted proteins | sample 7442471 | NCBI WGS metagenome assembly JACCDG01 (sample SAMN15323444, study PRJNA562643) | freshwater metagenome | isolation source: river surface water | place: USA:Blue River Watershed | collected 2017-08-17 | reverse complement strand
GGCCACCATACCCGTTTACAAAGCGAACAGGAAAGTCAATGAAATCAACGGTCTACCCAGACCACCCCCGCGCCAGTGCTAGCTTTGCGTACCGTCACTTATTGCACTGAAAACGAGGAGACCCCTCGTCGGGCGCGCGCTGCAGCTCGTCCAGACGGGCCACGAACTCCTCGTGCCGGTGGTCCAGCGGCCCGTAACCGAGCAGCCATTCGTCGCTCCAGACCAGGGGGCCTTCCGCGGCCGTGGGGATGGGAATGTGTTCCATGTGGGTATGTGTCGGTCTACTTGAACAGCAGCACCAGCGCCAGCACCGTCAGAAAGCCCAGCAGCAGCAGCCGGAACAGCTTCTCGCTGAGCCGGGAGCGGATCTTCTTGCCCAGCATCAGGCCCAGCAGCATGGGGAGGACGGTGGCGCAGGACACCGCCAGTTCGAAGGCACCGAAGCGGCCGAACCAGATCATGGCCGCATACATGAAGACCGAACCGAAGAGGTAGATGACGCTGATGCTGCCGATGAACTCCTCGCGCTTGAGGTTCAGGGCCATCAGGTAGGTGATGAGGACCGGGCTGGTGAGTGACGACACGCCGCCCATCACACCCGCCGTCACGCCCGCCAGCATGCTGGCCGCGGTCTCGTGGCGCGGCGCAATCCGCACGTTGGGCCGCGTGGCCATCAGCAGCACCGAGACCAGAATCGCGCAGGCGAACATCACGTTCATCTGCTCGGCCGACAGACTGGAGGTCAGGCGCACCGTGAGCACGACCGACACCAGCTGCGACACGATCAGCCAGCGGAAGCGCTTCACGCTGTAGAGCGGTGACCCGCGCTCCACCGTCTGAACCACGTTGGACCACAGCACCGGCACCACCATCAGGCCGATGGCCTGGGATGGTGGCACGAAGAGGGTCAACATGGGCACGGCCAGCATGCCCATGCCCACACCCATCGCGCCTTTGACGATCCCCGCCGACATGACGATGAGCGCCCCCGCCAAAATGAAAACCAGCCACGCGGCGGGCTGGAATTCACTCATCCGATGGACCACGGCGGGCGACAACTGCGCGGCGAGGGTCAGATGCTGTAGGTCTCATAGGTCGAGGGGTGGAACAGCTCGGCCAGCTCCACCTTGCGGGCCGAGAGGCCCTGCGCGTGGTGGTGGTGCAGGAAGGCCTCGATGGTCTTGCGGTTGCGGTCCACGCCGTACGACCAGAAGTCGTCGCCCAGCAGCTCGCGCGCGGCTTTGAGCTGCTCCTCCACGAAGGGCAGCGTGACCTTGGTGGCCGAGGTGTCCGCCAGCAGCTCCAGCGCCTTCGCCTTGGATTCGCTGAAGGCCTTCAGCAGCGCGGCGGGCAGCCAGGGGTGCTGCTGCACCAGCTCCTTGCGCACGCCGACCACGTGCATGATCGGGAAGATGCCGGTGCGGGCGTAGTAGTCCTTGGCGGTCGCGGTGGGGTCGTCGAACAGCCACCCCACGTCGGGGTTGTGCAGGGCCGCACCGCTCGGCGGGCGCGGCGCGATGAAGGCGTCGATCTCGCCCTGGTCGAGCAGGTCGGAGATGGTGCGGCCTTCCGGTGCGCTGGTCACATCGACACCGGGCGGCAGGTTGAGCTTGATCTTCTCCGGACGCCCCGGCGTGTCGATACCGCCGCGCACCCACTTCACGTCTTCCGGCCGGATGCCGTAGTCGTCCTGCAGGATCGAGCGCGCCCAGACGATGGCCGTGAGCTGGTATTCCGGAATCCCGATGCGGCATCCCTTCAGGTCCTCGGGGCGCTTGATACGGTCCTTGCGCACGTAGATCGAGGTGTGCCGGAAGGCGCGCGAGAGAAAGACCGGGATGGCCACGTAGGGGCTGTCGCCGGCCGAGTGCTTGACGAGGTAGCTGGAGAAGGACAGCTCCGTCACGTCGAAGTCGCGGTTGCGCATGGCGCGGAAGAACATCTCCTCCGGGCTGAGCAGCATGTAGACCGGGTCGCAACCATCGATCTGGACGCGGCCGTCGAACAAGGCGCGGTTGCGATCGTAGTCGCCCATGGAGACGGAGATTTGCAGTTTGGACATGGTGTTTTCCAGAGAAAAAGAAGACGGATTCAGATGTCGATCTCGAGCACGGAGCTTTTCGCGCGGGAGACGCAGATCATGATTTCGCTGTCGTGCTGGTCTTCGTCGAGCACGTAGTCGCGGTGGTCGGCCACACCGGCCAGGAGCCGGGTGCGGCACGAACCGCAAGTGCCGCTCTCGCACGAGCTGGGCACCAGCACGCGCGCCTCGCGCAACACGTCCAGGATGGTTTTGCCGCAGGGCACGTCCAGCAACTGGCCGGTCTTGCTGACCCGGACCTTGAACGGGATGTCGGTGTGTCCCTCAGCGACCTCGCTGGTGCCGAAGTCCTCGAAATGGACCGTGCCACTCGGCCGGCCCCGGGCCAGCTCCTTCACCGCGTCCATCAGGCGCCGCGGGCCGCAGCAGTAGATGTGCGCGTCTGCGGGACAGGCCTGCATCTCGGCCGCGAGATCGAACCGGCGGGCGGGGTCCGCGTGGTTGTGGTGGACGGTCGAGTGCGCGATCAGGTCGGGCGCCTGCAGCTCTTCGCGGAAGGCCGCCGACTCGGGCATCTGCGTCAGATAAAGGACGCGGAAAGCCGCGCCTTGCCGCTGCAGCGCGCGCGCCATGGACAGGATGGGCGTGATGCCGATGCCGCCGGCGATCAGCCAATACGACGGTGCGCCCGGCAGCAGCGGGAAGTAGTTCGAGGGCGGCGAGACCGACACCGGGTCTCCCGTCTGGACCTGGTCCACAAGGCTGCGCGAGCCACCGAGGCCGTTCTCCTCGCGCTTGACCGCGATGCGGTAGACCGCCGTCTCGTCCGGCCGGTTGCAGACCGAGTAGCGCCGCGTCAGACCATTGGGGGTCAGCAGGGTGATGTGCGAACCGGGCTCGGCGGGCGGCAGCGCGCCACCGCCGCTGCGCGCCAGCTCGAACAGGTGCACATCGCTGGCGATGCATTGTTTGTTCACCACCTCCAGGCTCATCCAGCCGCTCTTGGCCGTGGACGGGTCTGGCGCAGCGACGACAGCCAATTCTTCAGTGCTCATACAGCAACCGCTCTCTGTTCTTTCAATTCCACCTCGGCGGACCGCTCGGAAGACGCGATGGCCGCCAGACACACCTCCAGGTTGGCCATGCCCCACTGGCCGTCGTGCACCGCCGCCGAGCGGCCGCGGATGGCATCGCCGAGCTCGTCGAGCACGAGGTCGCGCGGGGTCCTGTCGGTGGGGAAGGTGATCTCCTCCACACCGTCCCGGTCGTACACATACAGCCCCTTGGGCGACTGCCGGATGTCCCCGCGCTCGCAGCTCACCAGCGTGATGCCGAAGAACGGGTGGAAAGGCGCCTGGTCCGGAATCACTTTGCCGGCGCGCGCCTGCTTGGCCTGGATCTCGGCGGCCGCGTCGCGCCCGCCTTCGCCGCGACGCTTGACGCTCCAGCCCTGCTCGGGGGCGGGGAAGCCCCATTCCGACAGGCCGTCGAGGATCTCGGTGGTCTGGAAGCCGCCGTAGCCGTTGTAGACCGCGGTGGCCACCGCGCCGTTTTCGAAATCGAGGTAGACGCAGTGCGCGCCGATGGAGCGCCGCTCGCGATCCAGATCGAACGCGCGGGCCCGCACGCGGCGCACCTGGCCGCCACACAGCAGCCGCAGCACGTCGAACTGGTGCGAGCCCTGGCGGAAGGTGACGCCACCGCCCAGGCGGATGTCCAGCTCGTCGGGGCGGCGCGGCCGGTAGATCCAGTCGGTGAAGCACCAGTTGTGGGCCATCCTCACGGCCCCCAGCCGGCCCGACGCGATCACCTCGGCCATCTTGCGGATCGGCAGGTCGTAGCTGTGCGAATGACCGACCAGCAGCGTCACCCCGCGGTCGCGCGCGGCGTGCACCATCACACGCGCATCCTCCAGCGTGATGGCCATGGGCTTTTCGACCAGCACGTGCAGCCCGGCGTCGATGGCCTCCAGCGCCTGCGCGGTGTGGTATTCCGTGGGCGATGCGATGCACACCGCATCCAGGCGCGGGCCCGATGCGAGCAACTGCGCCAGCGTCGCGTGGCCCGGCACGCCGTGCTGCGCCTCGGCCGCCGAACGCGCGTCGTCGTTCGGTTCGACGAAGGCCGCGAGCTCGAATTCCGGGTGTTTGCGGATGGCAGGGACGAAGGCCAACCCGGCATTGCCCATTCCGAGCATGCCGATGCTAAGGGGGGTGGACATCACGGCTCCTCGTTCAGGCCCACGCCTTCGTCGCCATTGCCATCCGGCTGCCGGGCCGCGTCCCGGGTCAGGTTGTCGATGATGGCCAGCAGGGTGCGGCGCGTGGTGGCCAGGTCTTCGCCCGACACGCCCTGCGAGGCGATGGCGTTGACCTCTTCCGCGCAGATGACGATGGCGGAGCGCAGCGCCACGCCCTTGGGCGTGAGGAACACGCGGATGTTCTTCTTGTTGCCCGGCACCTTCTGGCGGAAGACATAGCCCTGCGCCTCCATGCCCTTCAGCGCGGTGATGGTCGAGGGCTCCGTCACGCCGGCCTGCTCGCTGAGCTGGCGCTGCGTCAGGCCGTCGCCGCGCCACAGGATGCGCAGAAGGGTCCAGTGCCCATAGAGCACGTCGTGCTGCTTGAGCCGGCGCGACAGGCTGCCGGAGGTGCAGCGGAACGCGGTCTTGATCAAGTGCGTCACGCGCTCGTCGTTGAGCACGCCGCGCCAGTCGGCGGAGATGGTTTCTTTTTCCCTGTTTTCCTGTTGAGACATGGTGGTCCAGTTGCTGTGTCGTTGTCTGCGTAAAGGGCTTCAATCCGGGCTGATGCAGATGCACTTCTCGGGGTTGATCCTGACATGAAGCGGTTCGCCCACCATGGTCTTGAGCGAAGGGTGTACGCGCGCCATCAGGGAACGATCACCGACCTTGACCTGGAAGTCGATGAATTCACCCAGGAAGACCTTGGCATCGACCGTGGCCGCCAGCACGTTCTCGCCGACCGGGGCAATCTCGCTCAACTCCATATCTTCGGGCCGCACCGAGAGCAGCACCTGGGCACCGACGGCGACCTTTTCGTAGGCGGTGACGCGCAGCACGCCGATGCTGGTCCGCACGTCGCACAGGCTCTCGCCCACCCAGGCCAGGACTTCGCCTTCGATGAAGTTGGTCAAGCCCACGAAATCGGCCACGAAGCGGTTGGCCGGGCGCTCGTAGATGTCGCGCGGCGAACCGATCTGGCGGATGCGGCCCTCGCTCATCACCGCGATCTCGTGCGACAGCGCCAGGGCCTCGCTCTGGTCGTGGGTGACGTAGATGGTGGTCAGGCCCAGGTCGCGCTGCAGGCGCTTGAGCTCGAAGCGCATCCGCTCGCGCAGCTTGGCGTCCAGGTTGGACAGGGGCTCGTCCAGCAGCAGCAACTCGGGCTCCATGGCCAGCGCGCGGGCCAGCGCCAGGCGCTGCTGTTGGCCACCGGAGAGCATGGTCGCTTCGCGGTCCGCGAAGTCCTCCAGGCCCACCACCGTGAGGACCCGCATGACCTTGTCTTCGATCTCGCGGCGGCTGAGCTTCTTCGAGCCCACCTGCAGGGGAAAGGCCGCGTTTTGGAACACGTTCATGTGGGGCCAGATCGCATACGACTGGAACACCATGCCGAAATTCCGCTTGTTGGGGGCGATGAAGACGCCCGTGCTCGAGCAGTAGACCGGCTGGCTATTGACCGTGATCTTGCCCGACACGGGCTTCTCCAGCCCCGCCACCGAACGCATGGTGGTGGTCTTGCCGCAGCCGCTGGGACCGAGCAGGGTGAACAGCTTGCCGCGGGGCACCTCGATCGAGATGTCCTGCGCCGCCTTCACGATGCGCCCGTGGCTGTCCTTGTATTGCGTGTTGAGGTTGCTTACGCGCAGCATGTTGTCTCCAGATTCTTGAACATCAGATTTCCTTCACGCCGAACCGGCGTCCCACGTACTGGGCCAGCACGACCAGCATCAGCAGGGCCAGGATGAACAACACCCCCAGCGCGGACAGCTCCACGAACTGCCCGTTCTCCCACAACTCCCAGATCACGATGGCGATCACTTCGTTGCCCGGGCTGTACAGCAGGATGGACGCCGACAGCTCGCGGATCGAGACGATGAAGACGTAGATCCAGCCGGCCATCAGACCCGGCTTGAGCAGGGGCAGCAGGATGCGGCGGAACATCGTGCCCCAGCTCGCCCCGCTCATCTGGGCCGACTCTTCCAGCTCCTTGTGGATCTGCAGCATCGACGTGCTGTTGTAGCGCATGCCGTAGGGCATGAAGCGCGTCACGTAGACGATCAGCATGATCCACAGCGTGCCGTACACGCCGATGTTGAAGTGCAGGTAGAAGACCATCACCGCCAGGCCCAGCACCAGGCCGGGAAAGACCAGCGGCAGCGAGGCCACGTTGTCCAGCAGCCAGCGACCGGGCATTTTGGTCTTGATCACGATCCAGCAGACCACGGAAGTCAGCAGCATCACGATGGTGGCGCTGCCGAAGGCCAGCACCAGACTGTTCCACACCGAGGTGCCGATGGTGGGGTGGTTCCAGAGGAAGCGGTAGGCATCCAGGCCCACGTTGCGCGCGGCTTCCATGGACGGCACGGCGTAGTAGCTCTGCAGGGACGACCACAGCAGCACGAGGAACGGCAGCAGCACGATCAGGGCGAAATAGAAGATGAACACCGCAGCCGTCACGTAGCGCCATGCGCCGAGGTCGACCACGCGCGGCCGGAAACCCTTGCCCGTGACGGTGGCGTACTTGCTGCCCTTGCCCGTGAGTCGGGACTGCAAGTAGATGCCCGCGGTGGTGATGATCAGCAGCGTGGTTCCGTACGAGGAAGCGAGTCCGACCTGACTAGGGTACTGGTGCACGGCCTGGTAGATCGCGGAGGTCAGCACCTGGGTGCCCACCGGAATGCCCAGCAGCGCTGGTACCTCGAACGCCTCGATGGCGCGCACGAACAGGATCAGCATCGACGCGAAGATGGCCGGCCAGGTCAGCTTGAGCGTGACACGCCAGAAAATCTGGCCGATGCTCGCGCCGCTCATCAGCGCCGACTCCTCGAGCGAGGGGTCCATAGAACGGAAGGCCGCCGTCATCATCAGGAAGGCCATGGGCGAGTAGTGCAGGCCCTCCACCCAGATCATTCCCCACATCGAGTACACGTTGACGAACACGTGGTCGGTGCCGAACCAGCTCTGCAGCAGCATGTTGATCAGGCCGATCTTCGGGCTGCCCAGCAGGATCCAGGAGATCGTGAACATGATGCCGGGAATGATCAAGGGAATGATCGACAGCGCGAAGAACAGCCGTTTGAAGGGCGTGTTGGTGCGCTCGTTCATCCAGGCCAGCATGCCGCCCACCCCGAACGCGAACACCGCCGTGCCGCTGGCGAACAGCAAGGAGTTGCCCATCAGGTGCAGGGTCTCGGTGGAGCCATACGCCTTGGCGTAGTTCTCCAGCGTGAAGCGCGTGGCTTCACCGGCGGCTTCGGGCGTGAAGAAGCTCTGCCAGATCAGGAAGCCCAGCGGCATCAAGGCCAGGTAGGCCACCGCCAGCAGGCAGGCCCCGATGACCAGCCACTGCATGCTCAGGGCCCCGGCCAGCCTCTTCCAGGGGCTCACCCTGCCCAGACTGGCGATGGGGACGTTCAGCGAGGTGCTCATGTCGGGCGTCACTTGGCTTTCTTGACGATCATCTCGTCAAAGGTGGTCAGCCAGGCGTTCTGCATGTTGATGGCCTTGGCCGGGTCGATGTAGCGCAGGGCGTCGTCGCGCAGCACATGCGGCAGCTTCTTGTGCGTCGTCACGTAGCTGGACTCCTGCAGGATGCGCTGCCCCTCTTCGCTGATGATGAAGTCGTAGAACAGGAGGGCCGAGGCCGGGTTCGGCGACTTCTTCATCAAGGCGACCGTGCTGGGCTGGGCGATCGCGGGCTTCAAGGTGAAGCCCTTGATGGGTGCGCCCTTGGCCTTGAGCTGCTCCGGGTTCCAGTTGTAGACCGTCAGCGCCAGCGGCACTTCGCCGGAGGCGACCATGGTGGTCAGCAGCGAGTGGCCCTTGCGCGCGGAGATGCCGTTGGTGGCGACGATGTTCTTGAAGATCTCGCGCCCGCGCTCCTCGCCCATCTCCAGCAGCAGGGTGCCGAACCAGCCGTGGTTGTTGGCCTCAATGCCCAGGCGGCCCTTCCACTTCGGGTCCTGCAGGTCTTCGTAGCTCTTGGGCAGCTCGGCTTCCGTGATGCGGTTGGTGTTGTAGGCGGCGGTCCAGACATCGAGGGTGACGCCAACCCATTCACCGTGCGCCGGCGTCGCCTGCGGGATCAGGTCCGCGGCAAAGGGCGATCGCACGGCCTGCAGCAGCTTCTCGCGATGCGCGGCCTCGTTCTCGGGTGCGTTGTTCTGGACGATGTCCACCTCGAAGCGGTTGCCACGCGACTCCGTGATCATGCGCTGGAGGATCGCTTCGGAGCCCGCGCGCCAGGCGCGGGTCTTGATGCCGTACTTCTTGGTGTAGGCCGTCATCACATTGGTGAGCGCGGGGTACGAGTGGTACACCGTGATCCCGTTTTCCTTCTTGGCGGCCTCCACCAGGCGCGCCTGCCGGTCGGCCCCCTGGTACAGGGCCAGTTCGCTCACCGCGCCCTGGGCGTGGGCCACAGCGCCATGGGCACCGAGCACCACGATGGCGCTCGCGACCAGTTTCATCAGAACCTTATTCATTGCTATGTCTCCTTCATCATGGGTTCAAGGCGGTGCTCGCGTCGCCCTCGACGTCGACACCCCGGATGGTTTCTGCTCCCCTTGGGTGTCACGGAACACCGGAGAAGTTCTCTCGACCCTGCTGCGGGGCTCGGAACACGCGGAAAAGGTCAGGCCTTGTTGCGGGTTGCGCGCCGCTGCAGGTATTCAAAATTGATGGTGTATTGCTCCGTTTTGGTGATGGTGTCGTGCAGGCGCTCGATGCACGCCTGGTCGAACTCGGCCCCGGCGGCCCCCGCCGCGTCGGCCAGCAACTGGATCTCGCAGGCGTTTTCCAGCAGGATCGCCAGAATGGTCGATTCCTCGACGCTCGCGCCCACGACCGCCACGCCATGATTCCGCATCAGCACGGCCTTGTGGGGCCCAAGGGCTTTGGCCACGCCCGCGCCCATTTCGCGCGTGCGGATCAGCTCGATGGTCTCGGTGAACACCGGCAGGCCGTCGACGAATGCCACGCTGGGCTGGCTGATGGGCCGCATCGGCCGTCCGGTGGCCGAGAAGGCCACCGCATGGGTGGGGTGCGTGTGGATCACGCTCATGACATCGGGGCGCGCCTTGTAGATCTCGGAGTGGATGTACACCTCGCTGTGCTTGCGCCCGCCACCACCGATCTTCTCGCCATCGAGGTTGCAGATCACGATGTTCTCGGGGGTGATCTCGTCGAAGCCGAAACTGTGCGGCTTCATGTAGAAGTGGGTGGGGTCGCCCGGGACGCGCACCGACACGTGGCCCCGCGTGAGGTCGCCCTGGCCCGCCGCCTCGAGGATGAGCCCCGAGTCGATCAGCACCTGCCGGGCGTCCTTCGCGCCGAGGCGCCCTCGGGTCTCGGCCAGGTTAGACATGTTGCGCCTCCACTGCGGCTTCGGCGGCCTGCCGGCTCTCGGGGCTCTCGAATACGTTAACCAGGTCCTGCGCGATGGGCGAGTACTTGGCATGCGTGCGCAGCATGAAGCTGGCGAAGCCATCGCTGTTGTGGTGCTTCTTCTTCTCGTTCGGCAGGTCGATGCGGGCGTTGCGCACGGCATCGCGCACGATGCCGATGGGATCCTGGCCCTGCTCCATCTTCTTGATCTCGCGGCGCAGCACACGGCGGTAGGTGGCGATGCCCTTGTCCGACGCGCCCAGGTTCTCCATGGTGCGGTCGGCGATGGCACCCTGGGTGATCCAGGCCATCATGTCCTGGCCATCCACGTTGTCCACGATGAACTCGCCGCTGTCGTCCTTGAACGGTACGCTGTAGGTGTGCACCTTGTCCAGCAGGCGCTGCGGAACGCAGACGCCCGCGGGTGGAACGTAGGCGTTGTACCAGAGGTGCAGGGTGTTCTCGTCGTCCATCGGAACGCGGATCTGGAACGAGTAGTAGCGCGACTTCTCGTCGCCATTGCCCACCGCCAGCATGTTGGGAAACACCACGGGGTGGCCGATGCGCCAGTCATCGCCGTCCTCCGAGTGGCCTTCCAGCAGGCGGTGCTTGGTGATGCCGAACTCGAACTCGCGGAAGTCGATCTTCACGTGGTGAGCGCTGATCGCGACCTTGACGCCTTCCTGCTCTTTCAGAAACTCGTAGTGGTGTCCGTGCAGCCACTCGGTGTGGATCGGATCGAGCGAGTTCTCCATCACCTGCAGCCAGTTCACCGGCAGCTCCGTGCGGCCCAGCATGCGAATCGTGCCTTCCGCGATGAAGCCGTCGAAGCGCGGCAGCAGCGGCGCGGGCTTGGGGCCGAGGTAGGCGAACACCAGCCCGCCCAGTTCCTGCACCGGATAGGCGTCGATCGACATCTTTTCGCGAAACGCGCAGTTGTCGACCTCGTTCGGCTGCTCGATGCACTTGCCCGCGACATCGAACTGCCAGCCGTGGTACGGGCAGCGGATGCCGTCGGCCGTGGGAATGCCGTGCAGGAACGAGGCGCGGCGGTGCGGGCAACGCTCCGCGATCAGGCCCAGTTCGCCCTGGCGGTTGCGGAACAGCACCAGGCGCTCACCCAGCAGCTTGACCGGACGCGTCCACTTGCCCTCCATGTCGGCCACCGCGCAAATCGGGTGCCAGTACCGGCGCATCAGCTCGCCCATCGGGGTGCCCCGCCCCACCTGGGTCAAGAGTTGGTTGCCTTCAGCCGTTTCCATCACTCATCTCCTGTAAAAAGTTGCATCGGATATCAGAAAATACTTAGCTATCAATTTTTTGATGATTCGCAGTGTACAGGCGACAAACACCTTGAATCAACTAGTAAATCGGCAAGATATTTAGGGGTTTTCCCTGATGATTTTAGATACACCCGGTATTTTTACTTAGATAGAAACTTTTCTAACCTGCCTACAATCCGCCGGCCTTTTGCATGGTGCAAAGGGCGCGAGCCCTGACGGGCTCCGACCAACCACTAGGAGATATTCCTCATGAAAAAGAGCTTTATGGCTCTGGCCGTCCTGGCCTGCACCGGCGGCGCCATGGCGCAATCGAACGTCACCCTCTATGGCCGCATCGACGCTTCCCTGGGCTCCACGAAGTTCAACGGCGTCAGCACCACCCAGCTCTACAGGGGGTCTCCTCGTTTTCAGTGCAATAAGTGACGGTACGAAAAGCTAGCACTGGCGCGGAGGTGGTGTTGGTAGATCGTTGATTTCATTGACTTTCCTGTTCACTTTCAAATCTGCGATTCGTGGCGTCAAACCGTGGTCGGTTTCATCCATTGGTGCCAGTTATCGATGCATTTGGCCGCGAAGGCAGGATTTGGTCAGCATAGCGGTCAACCGGGAAGCGAAACACACCCCGCAAGTTGATGCTCTCCAGCCTGGTGGGCGCAATCTTCCCGATCAGTTCCGGTGGAATGACCTGGCGGCGGTTCGACCAGCGATCCAGGACCGCCTGCATCTGTGAGGTATTCCACGCCATCACGATGTTGGCCATCAGGCTCAACGCATCGGCCACAGCCTGCATTTCATCGACACGTTTGGCCTGCGCCGGGCTGATCCGGCCGGTATAAATGGCGCGCTTGAGGGCGTTAACAGCCTCGCCCCGATTGAGCACCCGGCGCAACTCGTTCCTGAAAGCGTCCTTGACAAAGTAGTCAGCCAAAAACGCCGTACGCAGCAACCGCCCCAATTGCACGCCAGCCTCATAGATTGGATCGCCCTGGGCGGCAGAACCGAACCGCGCAAGAGCTGCCACCGCACTGGCATGTCCGCTCATGACCGAGGCTGCCAGGTGCACCAGACTATCCCAATGCTTTTCGATCAAAGCGACGTCGACATTGGCTTCGCACACCGCAGCGATTTCTGCGGGCACTTTGGTGCCGCGTGGCACAAAGAGGTGGCGCTGTTTGAGTTCCTTCAACCGCGGGCAAAGATCAAAACCAAGCAAACGGGCATGTGACATGGCAAAGTCGGTGTAGCCATGGGTATCCACAGCAAGCTGGCTGGTCTCCAGCTTTTCTTGGCGGATGACACCTTCAATGGCCACGCCCGCCTGGCGCTCATTGAGCACAAAGGGCTGCGCATGGAAGATGCCCCACCGGTCTTTTACATGGGAGTAGATTCCAATGGAAGGTGTGTTGCGCCGAGGATCAAGCCGGGCTTGCCACACCCGTTTGGTGGTCTCCATGCTCATCATGTCAGAAGATGCCAAATCGGACCGCCCCCAGGTGGCGGCAATCGGGTGTCGCTGCATGAATTCCAGCACAGCCTGGCAGGCCTGGCTCAGACGCCGTTCGTCCCGCGCCCAGCGCATGGCCTGGCGAATGCTGGTGGCAGACAATTGCGGAATCATGCGCGCGCATTCGACCGCAGTCAGACTGGTGCCGTGGGCCATGATGCCGGCATAGACCATCAGCAGCTCGTCGGTAGAGCGCGGCTCACGTCCGAGCATGATCCAGCTAAAGCGCACCTGGGCGTCAACGGCCAGAATCACTTCCGGCAATTGAACCTCACCGATGCGGTGATCCAAAGCCGCGCGCAGCTTGGTCACTTCTGGGTCTTCGTCCTCTGCGGGCAATGGCGACAAATGGAGTTCATCATCCACGCGCAGTACGCCACTGCGGGCTGCAGCGGCCACCGCATCGACACCGGCAGTTACTCTGGCCAGCAAAGGCTTCAAGAAAGTGGCAGCCTTGCTGGGTAACGATAGACGGGCATAGTGTTTCTTGGACTCTGCCTGCCAACGCTCGTCCGTGAAGAACAAGCGCGCACGACCCCGAAAGCTCAGGCTGTGCTCAATCCAGACCGAGCCATTGCGCACCGCGCGGCGCAGGGCAAACAGGGTGGCCACCTCCAACGCCTGAAACGCCCGTTCCCGGTCTGGGCTGGAGATCGAAACCTGCCAGATCATTCCCAGACTTGGTGCCACCACTTCAACTGGCAGCTTTCTGGATCCTTTGAGATATAAAGCTTGCAGCTTGGCAAGGTACTCGATGGCAGGATGCTCGCCGGTGGCCTGCCAGGGCAGCTTTGCAATGGCGACGAGCAACGACCGCACGGGGCGAATTCCATCAATCAATCCCTCGCGGACCAGGGAGGCCCTGCTCGGTGGTTTGCGTTTCTGGGTTTCGGTGATCAAGGCTTCAAGACGGGCACGCAACTCAGCATCTGGCACCGCACCTTGCGCGCTCAAGGCAACAAGTTCGCCGAGCAGCGTTTTGTACATTGCGGCCCAATTGACGGTAGCGGGGACATCGGCGGCAGCCTGACGCCACAGATCGGCGATCCGGCGCTGCACCATAAGGATCAACTGGTCTGTGGTGGTGAACAGGCAATACCGAAGAAAGCATGCGACCTCCACGGTGCGCGCTGGCTCTTTGATCTTGGCTCCGGCTGAGGGCGGCCTGGAGACAAGTCGGCGCGCGTAGCGGCGCAAGATGAGATCGGGGATGTCTGCCAGGTGCTTATGAACGTCCAGCGTGTAAAGCAGGTCGATGCGCTCCAGTACCTCGCTGATTTGGCGGGTTGAGTGTTTCGCCGGTGCAGCCCATAGCCAACTCTGCTGGGTTTGTCCATCTGGGCGCAGCTCTGAAACTGAGGCTCGCCAGCGATCAAGTGTTGCTGGATCAACGCTGGCGGCGATGGCGGTGCCTGTTTCAACTTCAAGCTGGGCAAGTGCCGCCGCAATCAGTGTCCGAATTGCCCGCTCGTGCACGATCACCAGCTTGTTCTTGTACAGCCATTGACGCGCCCGCACGAGTAGCTGATCGCGGTCGGCGCAGCGCGCCACTTCGTCGCGCAGTTCACGTACCAGTGAGCGGCGCTGGTGCTCGCTCATCCACTGGAATCCAAGGACCGTGCAGGCTACTTGTTGGTGATCGAATAGCGTGCGCCCGCGTTCATACATGGCTCTCAGCGAGGCGACTTCTGGTGCTGCAATGCCAAGCTCGTTGCCAAGGTGGCGCCACAAGGCTACTGGAATTACCCGAAAGGCACCGAGCAAACGCCCACTCATGCGCAGGAAACCAATATGGAGCGCCAGACCAAGCTTGTGGGAATCACCTCGGCGTGCATTGATTGCGTCGCGCTCGGCACCATCGAAGGTGAAAAATGCCTTCATCTCGAAGTCGCTGATATCGCGGGGGAGCCCACGCATCCCCAAAAACGTTGTGTGCCAACCCTGCATCGTGAACCTCAAAAGTGGGAGGCCACCATACCCGTTTACAAAGCGAACAGGAAAGTCAATGAAATCAACGGTCTACCCAGACCACCCCCGCGCCAGTGCTAGCTTTGCGTACCGTCACTTATTGCACTGAAAACGAGGAGACCCCGCTCAGCCGCAAGCCTCCGTGGCCAGGCTTGGATATGAACAGTGGCATGCCACCACGATGACGGAACCAGCGCGTGCCCACGTTGAATTGGCTGTGTTCGGGATGGCGGATCTCGTTCCACAGGGCGCGGCAGCGCTCACTCAGCCAGGCATTGAGTTCGACAAAGGAACTGAAGCGATGTCGGGCCGCCTCGATCCAGATGCGCCGACGGCTGTACTGCACGTTCTTCTCCACGCGCCCCTTCTCCCAGCCCGCCGCGACGTTGCAGAAGTCAGGGTCGTACAGGTAGTGCGCGCACATCACCGAGAAGCGCGCGTTGACAGTGCGGCCCTTGCCCTTGTGGACCTTGTCGACGGCGGTAAGCCCCGCTGCTTCAGGCCGCCCCACGAAGACGCAGACAAGTCGACTTAAAGGCAGCTTCAGACTGATGGCAGAAGTTTTAGGCCGCCGCGCTACTCGTTTGTACCAAAGCTGAAAGCATGCATCCGCGACATTGATAGGTCAGGCGACCGTGCCGGCACTTGCAAACCTCGACGGCGGCGATGTATTTGGCCCCATAAACTGACTGCTGAAAGTCGGCAATCAGGATGACGACAGGGGTACCGCATAGATCCTCAAGTGGCGAGCGGCGGCTGCCGTACGCACATGGCGCAAAGCGCCTTTGTGCGCAGCATCTAGGTTTCTCTGAACGTCGATGACATCAAGCCGGCAGGTTTCGTCTTGACGATGGCGGCGTTTAATCAAGCATTGGATCCGCCTGGATCCGCCGTCATTTGGCTCGTCGACGACCTAAATGCGCGTTTGGTGCTCGATCCGACGAACTGAAGATTACCCGCCAAGGCCAAGAAGCTTGCACTCGCCAAAGCTCTGCAGTTCAGGATTTCTTTCGGAAAATGACGACGTGCTGCCACGGCAGCCTCGCGTCTGTACGCACCCACTGCAACGGCAGGATTTCCGCTTCCCGGCGGATCTGCCTTTCCGTCATCTTGTGCAGCTGCTTGATCTGTACTGCGGGATCTTCCGCCTTGTACTCCACGAAAACGACCCGCCCGCCGGGCGCGAGCGACTGCACCACACTCCTGAGCATCTCATACGGAGCAGACAGCTCGTGATACACGTCGACCATGATCGCCAGGTCGACGGACCCCGGCGCCAGACGGGCATCGTTTTCAGTACCCAATGAAGGCGTGATATTGCGCATGCCTTCGGCTTCCGCAGCCTGGCGCAAAAGCGCGACCATCTCGGGTTGCACATCGACCGCCAGGACTCTGCCGGAAGGGGCGACCAGGCGCGCCATGCGACGGGACAGGTAGCCGGTACCAGCGCCGATGTCGGCAACCACCATGCCTGGCTTCAACTCCAGCGCATCCAGGAGAAGGTCGGTACGTTCTTCCTTCTCCCGTTCCTGGCGTTCGAGCCATGGCGCTCCTTGCCACCCCATGACCTGTGCGATCTCGCGACCCAGGTAGCGTTTGCCGATGCCGTCGGCGCTGGGCACTCCAGCGACGTACGCTAGCTCTTGCGCTTGCGCCGGAAAGCTGCCGGCACCAAGCAGCGATCCCAAAACCCCAGCTAAAACTGCAACGTTCCGAAAGAGTGTCATGTCAATCCAGTCAATCTCAGACAGGCATTTCGAAGTGGCCTGAATCTGCAGGTCAAGCCCTGCCGTCGCATTTGTCGCTGCAATGAAATGGGAACAACAGGGAGACTTATTTGACCCAGGTAGCAATCAACCAGTTTCAAATTTCGAAGACCCGCAGTTGGCCGTTTGGAGTCATGGCCCTCACAGATCTGGAACACAAAAGCACGTTAGCACCGCTTTCGCAAGGTAAAGCGCTTCGATTCTGCTCGGAGAGTGCCATTAGGCCAGCAGCAGGTTTCGCCCGCGGCTCACGTGTAAAGCCCGTGTAATCATGCCGCGAATACTTCACATAAAAGGGGAACCTGCGAGAACAGTTCAGTAGCCTCAATCAACCGCAAACTCGCATGGATGCTGGATTTTTCCAACTTTTTGAGATTCTTTAGAAATCGAGGTAGCGAAGACTCTTAATTCGTAGGTCGAGTTGTTGGCGCCGACTGGAGAGTGAGCCAACGGGGGTGCGGCACCGACAGCTATTTCCTCGGGTCGAAGCCTTTCGTGCAGCGTGCGCAGCGCTCGCGGCGCACGCTGGGCGTGCCCGTCCGGCAGGTGCACTACGATTTCTTAGGGCCCGCTTCGGCCCTTGATTGAGGCTTGAATCGCCTGCAGAGTCGGCAGGATCGACTTCACGGCACTGGACCAAGGGCCGCCTCTGCATCCGCGCCTACGCGCCTAGCCAGAATCTCTCGCTGCGATCGAGAAAGTCATGCAGGTGCACGATCACCGAATCGTCGTCGAGCAGGACGACGGCGTACTGTGGTGGCTCGAAGCTTCCCGGGATGTCTTCGGATTCCCCAAGGTGCAGTGCCACCTGATGGTTGGTACCGCGCAAAGTCGAGAAGGGGATGCCGCGCCAGGTGCCCGAGATGGGCCGGTGGATGTGGCCGAAGAACAGGTGCTTGATGCGATGCGCGTGGCCCTTCAGTGCTGTCAGCAACCATTCGTTGTCGACCAATCGGATTCGATCCGCGACCGGGATGCCAAGGTGGAATGGCGGATGATGCATGAACAGGAGCACCGGTGAATCATCCTCCGCCAAGCGCTGGGAAAGCCAGTTTGCCCGTTGCTCGCAGAAGACGCCGCAATGCGTTCCCGGTTCGTTGGTATCCAGAAACAGACACCTGAACCTCCCGATGGCCTGCTCGTACTGGACGAACCCATTGCTGTCCACCGGCACCTGTGGGAAGCGCTCGCGGAAGTTGGTCCGGCTGTCGTGGTTGCCGAGAATCAGATGAACCGGCATTGGCAACCGCGCGCATTGCTCCGACAGCTGGCGGTAGGCGTCCGGGTGCCCGACATGTGCGAGGTCGCCCGTGATCACGCAAAACGCTGCGTCCGCGTGCTCGGCGATCACGCTGTCGATGCAGCGCTCGAACCGTTTGCCGGGGTCATGGCCGTAGAGGGCGCGACCCTGCTCGACAAGATGAATGTCCGTGATGTGGATGAACTTGTGCATGGTCGTGCCTTCCACTCAGCGCGGCAGCAATGCCTGGACGGCCTTGCTCATCTTGCTAAGGGCAACGGCGGGTTGCACCTCTTGCGAAACCACGGTCTGGAGGTGACCCTTGATTACGTCGGTAATCTTGAAGCCGTTGTCACCCGGAAACGCGTACGTGCCGGTGAGTACCGGCATCTGCGCGATGGCGGTCAGATGATTGGGGTTTGCCTTGTAGAAGGGCGCAAGCAGGTT
>JACCDG010300716.1_pt1 | contig 17883 bp, 18 predicted proteins | sample 7442471 | NCBI WGS metagenome assembly JACCDG01 (sample SAMN15323444, study PRJNA562643) | freshwater metagenome | isolation source: river surface water | place: USA:Blue River Watershed | collected 2017-08-17 | reverse complement strand
TCTTTTCGCTAACCAAAACCACATGGGGGTGAAACAAATCGTTATCCGAAAACGTCAGAATTCGAAAGTCACCAAACGCTGTGGGCAAGAAAGATTCAGCTGTGTTCGCCATGGGGCGGCAAAGATAAGGATGAAAAGGAATGTGCTATAGGGTTATTTTCATTACGATTATTCATCCCTTAAGCAATCAATGATGTTCAAAGAGGTCTTAATTCATCAGTTCGCTGGCCCCTCTTTAACTTTTGATGGCAAAATGAAACAAAACAAACTTCCCATCATCAAACTAGCCCCCGCCAAGATCATGGTGAAAATAATTTGTTCGCCAAAAATTAATTTGTACGCCCAATTGATTCCACCTAAGGCAGCAACAATTTGAGGAATGACAATGAACATGTTGAAAATCCCCATCGAAACTCCCATTTTCTCAGGTCGAACTGAGCTTGAAAGGATAGCGTAAGGCATGGACAAAATACTTCCCCAAGCAATTCCTATCATTGCAAAGCTCAAATTCATGATGCTCGCATATTCTTTATTTGCGCTCATTAAAAGAACAAAACCAAGCCCCCCAATCAAAAGCGAGCAGAAGTGAACCATTCTCCGGTTGACATTTCTCTTTGCAGTGTAAAACGTCAATAAGAGAGCAAAGGCCATTGAGCTCAAGCCATACATTCCCATTGAACTTCCTACCAAATTGGCCGCGTCGTTATAGGCTGATGAGGCCACTTCGAAATTCAAATCTCCTTTGTGTGGCATGGGAGCATGGTAAACATGCTCTGTTAAGGCCGGCACTGCATAAGACCACATTGTGAAAAAAGCAAACCAACTAAAGAATTGAACGACGCCCAATTTCCACATCACAGAAGGCATATGTGAGAAGCTTTTCCCAATTTCTATAATACCATTAGCGAAACCTTTTGTCTTCTCACGTTCTTCTCGAAAAGCCGCTAAATCGGCGGGAGCTTCTTCTTTGGTAGTGAAAATGGTCCAAAGGATAGAAATCATAAAGACCAATGCCCCGAAGGCGAAACCCCATTTTACCGATTGCGGTAATTGTCCTTCACTAGCGGTATTATCAAAGCCTAAGAAACTTAAAAACCAAGGGAGATTACTTGCCACCCAAGTACCGATACCGATGATCAAGGTTTGAACGACAAAACCATATGAGCGTTGACCATCCGGAAGTTTATCTGCTACCAGCGCTCTAAAAGGCTCCATTGAAATATTGATAGAGGCATCCATCACCCATAAGAAGCCCGCTGCGACCATGAGGCTGGGAGAATAGGGTACCAAGAATAACGCGATTGAACTCAACACTGCCCCTATAAGGAAGTAAGGTCGACGCCTGCCCCAACGAGGATGCCAAGTGCGATCACTTAAAAATCCGATTATGGGCTGTACAATCAGTCCTGTCAGTGGAGCAGCCACCCACAGCATGGGAATACTCTCTTCCGATGCTCCGAGCGTTTGAAAAATTCGCGACATAAATCCGCCTTGCAAAGCAAATCCGAATTGAATTCCCAAAAATCCAAAACTCATGTTCCAGATTTCCCAAAAGCCCAGTTTTCTCTTTTCCATGACCGCAAGATAAGGAAAGTGTATTTTGTACACAACACCTCATCACCTCATCACCTCATCTCTTCTTGCCCTCAAACATTGTTCAAATCTTTCAGTCGCTCTAAGAATGAAATGTTTTAATTTCGCAATCTAATGAATCGCATTAGTCAACCTGCTGTATTAGTTCTTGCTGACGGCACTGTATTTCAAGGAAAATCTTGTGGAAACGTTGGAGTAACAACGGGAGAAATCGCTTTCAATACCGCTATGACGGGATATCAAGAAGTGTTTACGGACCCTTCTTATTTCGGTCAGGTATTGGTGATGGCCACAGCGCACATAGGAAATTATGGCGTGCATGTAGATGAAATCGAAAGTGAGACTTGTAAAGTTTCTGGGGTAATCATCAAGAAATTCTCAGACGTTGCAAGTCGTGTAGGTCCGATTGGAACCCTGCAAGACTATTTGGTTCGCGATGGCGTAGTGGGTATTTCGGATATCGACACCCGCGCTTTGGTCCGACACATCCGCAAGTCGGGTGCGATGAACTGCATCATCAGTTCAGACGAAACCAAGAGTATTGAAGATTTGAAAGCCCAATTGGCACAAGTCCCTTCGATGGATGGGTTGTCTTTGTCACAAGAAGTTTGTTGCAAAGAGCCTTTCTTTGAAGGTGATGAGAGCAGCGCGATTCGTGTGGCTGTGATCGATTTTGGTATCAAGAAAAATATCCTTCGTTGTTTGACTGAACGCGGAGCCTACTGCAAAGTATTTCCGATGCACACCACTGCAGAAGAGGTGTTGTCTTGGAAACCAACGGGCATCATGTACAGCAATGGTCCTGGCGATCCATCGGCCATGCCTTCGAGTATTCAGTTGGTGAAGGAGTTGATTGACTCTGGTGTACCTGGATTTGGAATTTGTTTGGGACATCAGATTATCGGATTGAGCCAAGGTTTGAAAACTGTGAAGATGTTCAACGGACACCGCGGGATCAATCACCCCATCAAGAATTTAAAAACTGGAAAGTCAGAGATCACCAGTCAGAACCACGGTTTTGTGATTTCTAAAGAGTCGATCGCTTCACAGGACAATGTAGTTGTTACCCACGTTCATTTGAATGACGATACCATTGCAGGTATTGAATTAAAGAACAAAAAGGTTTTCAGTGTTCAATACCATCCAGAGGCCAGCGCCGGACCCCATGATTCGAGGTATTTGTTTGATCAGTTTATTGAGGAGATGAAGGGATGAGGAGATGAAGGGATGAGGTGGTGAAGTGGTGAAGTGATGAGGAGATGAAGGGATGAAGGGATGAGGTGGTGAAGTGATGAGGAGATGAAGGGATGAGGAGATGAAGTTTTAAGTATTCATTTTCATTCCCATTTTCATTTTCATTTTCATTCTTTTTCAAATGATGGCTAGCGATGGCTGAGCAGTATGTTTAGCGCATTTTGTCATCCAATGTCATAATGAAATCTGCATTGCAGAATGATGCATTTTTGGTCTTTCCCTTTTTGTCCCACAACAGCATATACCAATCGGTGTTCTCCATTAATTCGTCTAGACCAATAGCCCTTCAGTCCAAATTTTAAAGGTTCTGGTTTTCCGATTCCTTTGAATGGTTCTTTGCGAATGGCTTTGAGGATTTCTTTGATTTCCTCAGCCATGTCCGCATCTTCATCCAACCAATAGAGAAAATCTTCCCAGGCATTCGGGGTAAATTCAAAATTCATTTTACAGCTTGTAGGCAGTTGTTTTTCCCTTGGCTACTTGATCCAATGATTCTTGAAGACGCTTTCTGTTTTTCTCAGTAGATAAAAGATGTTCTGTTTCTTTCAGCGAATTGTATTCTTGAATCGACATGATGACAATGGCATCATTGTCTTTGTTTCTGGGCACAATCAATACTTCCATGGATTTGGTGACGTAGTCAAAGTATTCTTTCATACCTTTTCGAAGAGTAGAAATTGTGATGGCTTTCATGGCGATTGATTTTTTCAAAGGTACGTTATATTGTACAAAATATTGTACTTGTATTGATTTATAAATGTCAGGAAATTGATGCGATGGGAGAGGTTTGAAATAGGATAGTGTCATTTTGGTATGGATTAGATAGGACAAAGGTCTGTTCCATTTTTTCTATTTTCAAGAAACATATAAGGGGTATATAATGGTGGATCAGTGTATCGGTGAATCCGTGTATCGGTGTATCATTTACTCATTTTCATTTTGCTTCTCACTCAAAGGACCACCCCGGCCAGACATCGCTTGCGCTCGTCTAGCCACCCCTCCTTTCTCTCGCGTCGCTCGAGTAGGATGGGAGATCCGATTCACCAATCCACCAATCCACCGATCTACCTTTATAATGTAAATACATAACCTATAAAATTTTCTATTATATTTGAAGACAACCTTTGCATATGAAAAAGTTTCTAGTCCTATCCCTTCATCTCCTCATCACCTCATTTCTTTTTGCTCAAGCTCCGCAGGGAATTCCTTACCAAGCTGTGATGCGCAATGCCGACGGAAGTGTGTTGGCCAATAGCGTGGCAGATATGACTTTCATGATTCACGAGGGATCTGCAGAGGGTACTGTTGTTTACCAAGAAAGTCATGCATTGACCAGCAATGCGCAAGGGTTGGTTTCTTGTGTGGTAGGCAATGGGGTTGTTTCTCAGGGCAACTTTGCTAATATTAATTGGGGTAGTGGGGCTAAGTTTTTGCAGGTGATGATGGGAACTACAGATTTGGGGACGCAGCAGATGTTGAGTGTTCCTTATGCTTTGTATGCCGGCGCATGTGATATTTCAGTATCTCAAACTGGAGATACATTGTTTTCGGGAAATGGAAATTTTGTGATCATTCCAGGAATTAGTGCTGCTAATTTCCAGAGTCCAATTTATACCTCAATACATAGTTGTGGAATTAATGATATACACAATGTCAATCTTCCTTACGGTGAGGCGTTAGATCAAGAGAATAATGTATACAAAACCATCGTTATTGGAAATCAGACTTGGTTTGCAGAGAATTTGAAAACTAGTGTTTACAGGAATGGTGATGCGATAGCCACTGGATTGAATAATATGGCTTGGCAAACTACTTCGTCGGGAGCATATTGTTATTACAACGATTTAGCCAGTAACAATTGTCCATATGGGAAACTTTATAATTGGTATGTTATCAGTGATAGTCGTGGAATTTGTCCAACAGGTTGGCACGTGCCATCGAACCAAGAATGGATTGAGTTGAGAAATTATCTCGGAGGTGACTTAAATAATGTAGGTGGTATGATGAAAAGCACTGGCGTCTCATTGTGGAATACACCAAACTCTGGTGCAACCAATCAATCAGGGTTTTCATCTATTCCTGGGGGGGCTCGTCAAAGTGATGGTGTGTACAATTGGTTAGGATATAGTTCAAATTATTGGACTAGTAATTTAAACGGCAGTACGGCTTTTTTTAGAAATAATGTTGCAATAAATTCAGGTATTTACGAGAGTTTTGTTGAAGGGGATTTACACGGAGGGATATCAATACGATGTATCAAGGACTCTAATTTAGGAGCAATTTTGGGTTGTATGGACGCAAGCGCCTGCAATTTCTTGGCCAACGCCACACAAGATGATGGTTCTTGTTTGTATCAAAATGCAACTTGCGATGACGGCAATGCCAATACCACCAATGATGTCATCAATGCCAATTGCCAGTGTGCAGGTATAGCCACAGGCAATGGGGTATTTGTACCGGGCAATGGGGTAACAGACATTGATGGCACGGTGTACACCAGCATTGTCATCAATGGACAAGAGTGGATGCAGCAAAATTTGGCGGTAGCCAAATACCGCAACGGAGATCCCATTCCAACAGGATTTAGTGGTGCAACATGGTCAAGCACAACAAGTGGTGCCTATACCATTTACAACAACGATCCAGCCAACAATGCCACTTATGGGAAGTTGTACAATTGGTATGCAGCGACTGATAGCCGAGGTCTTTGTCCCACAGGGTGGCATGTGCCCAGTGATGCGGAGTGGACGACATTGGAAATGAGTCTAGGAGGTAGTTCCGTTGCAGGAGGAAAGATGAAATCCACCACAGGATGGAATGCTCCTAATACTGGAGCCACCAACGAAAGTGGATTTTCGGGCCTTCCTGGCGGTTACCGCTACTTCTTTGGTTCATACGACGCCATTGGTTACGACGGTTATTGGTGGAGTAGTTCAGAGTACAGTTTTGACGATGCTTGGGGCCGCGGTCTGTACCACAGTGGTTCCAATGGTTACGGCACCAACTACGTTAAGCTAAACGGCTTTAGCGTGCGTTGCGTGAGGGATTAGGAAGTGGATGAGGAGATGAAAGAGTCTGTATTTCCGCTCTGTTTCTGTTTCTCCCTCTAATCTATTCCTTCACTTTTTGCTTGATCAAAATGTGAAACAGAAAATCAAGTTACACCTAGGAGCCACCCCGGCCGTAAACGGACACCCCTTCCATTCTCTCACGTTGCTAGAGTAGGCGGAGAGTAGGCGAATTGGCGGCGAAATCTCCCCTCCTGCCACGCAGTGGATAGGAGGGGTGGATGCGAAGCAGACGGGGTGGTTTTTTATTCAACACCACAAGCAAACATTATCTTCCGAATCACATCATCAATGTTGTATTGAATTTCTTCATTTGTGAATCGAATGATTTTTATGCCTTTTGAAAATAAATAATCCTCTCTTTTTTGATCATAGCCTTGACGCATGATGTTGTCATGTATGCTACCATCAATTTCAATGGCTAATTTTTTTAGGGGTAAATAGAAGTCTACGATAAATGGGCCGATGCCATGCTGTCTTCGAAATTTAAAAGCCTGTTGTTTTTTATTCAATAGTTTCCAAAGTCTTTTTTCAGAGATGGTGGCATTGTTTCTTAGTGATTTCCGGTAATCAATATGAGATTTCTTGTTCATCAATTTCATGAAGCAAAATTTGAAACAAGGAATGGTTTTTACAACAATCATATAAGGTGCACATAAAGACCACCCCGGACAGACAGCGCTTGCGCTCGTCTGCCCACCCCTCCTTTCTCTCACGTTGCTCGAGTAGGAGGGGAGAAAACCGATCTACTGATCTACCGATTCACCGATCCACCGATCCACCAATCCCTTTCGTATCTTAGCCCAATGAACGGCGTACAATTACATTTTCTTTTCAATCACGTGCCAATGTTTCTGGCATTGTTTGCATTGATCCTTTGGGTGGTGAATTTTTTGAAACCCACCGCAATTATTAAATCCCTAGCGATGATCATCATGGTGGTGATGGGTCTGATGAGCATGGCGGCAATGGCCACCGGCGAAGAAGCGGAAGAAATCATGGAAGAGTGGGGCATGAACCATGGTGCAATTCACGAACATGAAGAACTGGCCGAAGTTGCACATTTTTGCGCACTTGGGATGGCGGTTTTGACGATTGTGGTATTCTTCATCGAAAGAAAAAAACAAACCGAAATCAAAGCTTTCTCTTTTATCTCCTTGGTTGGATTGCTTTGCGTCTTGATGACCATGTCCATCGCTGCTCATGAAGGTGGAAAGTTGAGTCATCCAGAGTTGTATCAAACACCCCCTGCCGGATTAAACCCCGAGCAAGAAGAGGATCATGAGTCTCACGAACACTAATGCGGATCACCCCGCCTTTCAGGGTATTCAAGCGGTTAAAAAAGGGATCGCGCTGAATTTCCTGTTGGCGATTGTTAAGGCACTTTCTGGAATTTTTGGTCACAGCTACGCCCTTATCGCGGATGCGATTGAGAGTGGTAGTGATGTCCTTTCCTCCATATTGGTTTGGATTGGTTTGCGCACTGCCGCCAAGCCACCGGATGAAGATCACCCTTATGGACATGGCAAGGCCGAACCCATGGCAGCTGGTGTTGTCAGCTTGATGCTGTTTGGAGCTGCGTTCTTGATTTTTTATCAGTCACTTCATTTGATCAATACACCGCACCCATCACCAGAGTGGTGGACGCTGTTGGTGCTAGCGGCGATTGTCGGCGGAAAGGAATTGACCTTCCGTATGGTTCAGAAAACGGGAGACGATATCCAAAGTCAAGCAGTGCGAGCCGAGGCGCAACACCATCGCGCCGATGCCCTTTCATCACTTGCTGCTTTTGTGGGAATTGTAATCGCTTTGGTTGGAGGACCTGGTTTTGAAACAGCAGACGATTGGGCCGCCATGGTGGCTGCAGTTTTCATCGCTTGGAATGGCGGGAAAATATTTGTCTCCTCTTTTTCAGAACTGATGGACCAAGCGTTGCCCAAAGAAAATGTCGATCAAGTGGTGGACATCGCGAAGCAAATTCACGGTGTACAAAAAGTGGAATCTTGTTTCGTGAGAAAAACAGGTTTCGAATGGTTTGTTGATATCACCATTCAGGTAAATGGACAGCTCTCAGTGGAAGAGGGACATGCCATCGCACACGAGGTGAATGATGCCATCAAAGCCCAAATCAGTCAAGTCTATGCCGTACATACCCACGTCGAACCATTCCATTTTTGATTGTTGATAAATGGAAATGGGGGCATTAGGTTTATGGACACCTCACCTTATATTTGCCTTATTACAAAATAACCATTATGAATATTGTCGTTAACAGTTCGCTTTTACACAAGTCGCTTCAATTGTTGGGTGGCGTGTTAAACAGCAGCAATTCTTTGCCCATCTTGGATAATTTCCTTTTTGAAATTCGTCCCAAAGAATTGGTCGTGAGCGCTTCAGATTTGGAGACTGCCATTACCGTTCGTTTGGAGAACATCGAAACCAAAGGCGAAGGTGTGTTGTGTGTGCCTGCGAAATTGTTGATGGATATTTTAAAGTCTATTCCCGAGCATCCGCTCACTTTTACCATCGATACTAAAACATACGGAATTGAGATTTCATCTGAGTTTGGTAAGTACAAGTTGACCGGAGTAAATGGAGATGATTTCCCCAAGGCTCCAGCGATGGACAGCGACAAATCATTCAAGATTCCTGGAGATGTTATGTCTCGTGCGATCAACAAAACTTTGTTTGCTGCAGGTAACGATGATATGCGTCCTGTAATGAGTGGTGTTTATTTTGAAATCAACGAAAGCGAAACACGTTTCGTTGCTACCGATGCACATAAATTGGTTCGCTACACCCGCACTGAGGCAGGTGGAGATCCTGCTACTTTCATTGTTCCACGCAAGCCTTTGAATTTGATGAAAGGTATTTTGGGATCTGTGAAATCAGATGTAGCGGTTGCATATTCTGATAACAATGCCCAATTCACGTTTGATAATGTTTCTTTGATGTGTCGCCTGATTGAAGGGAAATATCCCAACTATGAGGCGGTTATTCCAAAGGAGAATCCATTTAAATTGACGATTGATCGCGCGGACTTTTTGCAGTCTATCCGTCGTGTGAGCATCTTTGCCAACAAGACAACGCATCAGGTTCGTTTGAAAATGGGTGGAAGTGTATTGCACATTTCAGCTGAAGATTTGGATTATAGCAATGAAGCCAACGAGCAATTGTCTTGTACCTATATCGGAGACGATATGGAAATTGGTTTCAACAGCCGTTTCCTTCAAGAGATGTTGAGCAATTTGGATTGCGACAACGTAACCATCGAAATGAGTGCTCCCAATAGAGCGGGCATCATGCGTCCAGTAGAATTGGTGGACGAGAACGAAGATATTTTGATGTTGGTTATGCCTGTGATGCTGAATAGCTAATGCAAGCAACGCAGACAAGACCCATCCAAGAAACCATACCGCAGACCCATCTGATATACAATTCGGATGGGTCTGTTTATCATTTGGGCATTTGTGAAGAACATGTTGCCGATGATATTTGGATTGTAGGTGATCCCGATCGAGTAGGAATAATCACTGCTTTTTTTGATCAAGTAGATTTTCGCATTCACCGTCGCGAGTTTGTCTTGCACAAGGGAATTTTAAAAGGAAAACCGCTCACCGTGGTTTCATCGGGTATTGGTGTAGACAATATCGAAATTTTAATTTCGGAGTTGGACGCCGCAGTGAACATTGATTCTGAGACGCAGAAGATCAAGCCGGAATTACGTTCATTGAATTTTTTGCGACTCGGTACATGTGGCACATTGCGCGCAGAGGTTGCTCCAGGCACCATCGTTGCATCCGCTTGTGCTTATGCATATGATGGCGTTCCATACAGTTATGAAATGTCATTCTCACCGGATGAAGAGTCATTGATGACAGCATTGAAGGCTGGTGGTATGGACAAACCCAATTTGTATGCTGTAGCAGGATCTGCTTATTTGGCCGGGCGCTATTCCATTTTTGATTTGCGAGGCATCACTTATACCGCCAATGGATTTTATGGTCCCCAAGGACGCTCTGTTCGATTGAGGAGTAAGTTCGAAGCATTTGAAGGTGAGAGTAATTTTCATTGGGAAGATTTGGTGATCACCAATATCGAGATGGAATGTGCAGGATTGTATGCCATGGCCAGTCTTTTGGGTCACCAAGCATTGACCTGTTGTGTGATATTGGCCAATCGAAAAACGCAGGAATTCTCCGCCCATCCTGCAGAAGATGTCGATCGACTCATTCAAAAAGCCATTGCTGCATTTTGAATAATTCCGTGTGAATAATAAAAAGAAATACTAAAAAAGCCCTTGGGCATTCCCTGTAGTTTTGAAATACAAAATTACGAGTATGCATGGTGAAGTAAGCGCATTGATTCAATTGATGGAGGATCCAGATGAAGAGATCTTTGCGCATGTAAAGCAGGAGTTGTCAAGGATGGGCGATGGGTTGATTCCCCAATTGGAACAATATTGGGAATTGAACCAGTATGGTCCATTGTTCCATCAGCGCATCGAAAGCCTCATACAAGAGTTACAATACCGCGCGATATACAAGAGATTGCGTGAGTGGAAAGAGAGTCATGATCAAGACTTGTTAGAGGCCATGTTGATTTTGAATCGATTTGCTCATCCTTCAATGAGTGAGCAAGATTTGAAACAACAGGTCATGAAAGTTCGCCAAGACATCTGGTTAGAGATGAATGATTTTTTGACCGCTGTAGAAGTGATCAATGTTTTCAATACGATTTTATTCAGGGTTCATCAATTTGAGGGAGTGAGTCATGTGAGTCAAGGACACAATACTTTGGGTGATTTGTTGCACACCAAGCGTGGCGAGCCTTTGATTTTAGGCGCTTTGTATTCTTGGATCGCGGAGTCGTTGGAAGTTCAGTTGCCCGCGATATCTGTTCCTGGTGATTGCATACTGGCATATCAAGAACTTGACTATCAGGGCGGCGTGGAGAATTTGTTTTACGTGCATCCACATCAGAGTGGTCAGATTGTTTCGCGTGAAGAAATCGAAGGCATGTTGGTTGCGATGCAATATCCATATGATGATCGTTTCTTTAATAATGCAGGCAGACTTGAGTGGGTGGGCAGAATGATCAACACGTTGATCAATGAGGCCATTGCCAATACGGATGATAAAAAAGTAAGTGAGCTTCGCGCGATGCAGGCGTTGATGTTGGAGTAGGTTAGCACGAACTAAATTGACTTCCTGCCCAGATAAAAAGCAGGGTAGAAATGGTTCCCTTAACAATGAAGAAAATGATGGTTGCCCAACCCATTTTTTTAACCCAACTTTTATTTTTTTCGTCCTTTCTCAAAGAAAAGTAATTTTTTTTTCTTGTTGTAAATCCTTTACAATTCAGTAAAGTTAGTTTGTATCGTTCAATTAAACATTGTTGCGATATGAAAAACTTAGCAGAAGTCAGAAGGTACATTGATTCTTTTTCTCGTCCCGATGGATACAACCATTATGCATGGGATGTTACCAAGCGATTGGCATTGGAGGTATGGGAAAGCTATTTGGAGAACAAGCGTTGCACGCGTTCTTTGAATTATCTGTGCAAGGAGTTTTATCAAATGATTCAGGAGCCCAGCAGTGGTGAGTTTATTATACCCAAAAGTCGTTTCAGAATGCCAAATTAATCGGTTGATTTTGCGTTAGAGGACAACCCTTGGGTAGGTATTTTTTTTCGGTTGACCTACCACGGGGGTTGCGCCTAACGAAACAAAAAAAGGGGGTCGAAACGTCGAACCCCTTTTTCTTTTCAATTTTTTAAATTGACTTTTAAAATACTTTTAAAATACCAGACCCACTGAGAAACCTGATCGAACGAAGTATCCAACGTATGGTTTAAAGACTTCATTGGGACGGTCGTTGTAAGGCGAACTGGGATCGATGCGCTTGTCACCTGAATTGTATACGGGGCCCAAATAAACATCAACTGCGATTTTGTCTTTGAAGATGTGCTGATAACCAACACTCATACCCACGCCAATGGTGCTGAGTTCACGAGCTTGGTACGCGTAGGTGGAAATGTAGTTGCCCCATTGGTCATAGATTCCGTTCCAAAGCCAGTCTTCGGATTTCATCCATTGATAGCGAACGAACGAACCCACATAAAATCCACGCGGCGCATCCGTCTTGGACATGTAGTATTTGTATTCCGCGGTGGCTGCAAATCGACTTAAATACGCTGCGTTGGCAACAGCTGAAGATTGATCTTGATAAAGGATGCCCAAATTCAAAGAAGAAATATTGGAAAGCGGTTTTTCGAAACTCAAATTGGCGGTTCTAAAAATGGGTGACATGACATCCATTTTGAGCAAGTACGAAACCGGTTTTTTTTCCTTTTTGGTAGGGTTGTTATTGGTGGGTTGTTGGGCCCATGTGGCGCCACAGGCAAGGCTTATGGCTAAAATTGCGAATAAATGACGCATAAAGTTGATAAGTAATTGGTACGTGTTTCTAGATTCTTTACGCAATTTAGCAAAAAATATTGCGTATGTCTAAAAAAGCACGTTTGTGGTACTTGTCGTTGGCTCCGATTTTTTTTGTGTTAAGTTGGTTGATTGGCAATCGTCTGCACGAAAGATTTCTTGAACACGCCAAAGGAATGGGAGAGCAACCCAATCGCGCTTTGTTATACGCATCCATTTTTACAGCGGTGTATATCGCAGTGTATTTTGTGATTCAAGATTTGTATCCGAGCAAAAAAAACAATTGAGTTGTAAATTCATTACGAACCGCACCCTACATATTTGTCAAACTAAAAAACTAACGCAATGTCAGAAGTAAACAAAGAAAAATTAAAGGCGCTACAAATGGCCATGGATAAGTTGGAAAAAACTTATGGTAAAGGCGCTGTCATGAAATTGGGTGATGATGCCATCGAACAAATGGAAGTGATTCCATCCGGTTCAGTGGGATTGGATAGTGCCCTTGGAATTGGTGGTTATCCCAAAGGAAGAATCGTTGAGATTTATGGTCCAGAATCATCTGGTAAAACAACCTTGGCTATTCATGCGATTGCCGAAGCGCAGAAGCAAGGTGGTATTTGCGCAATCATTGATGCGGAACATGCATTTGATAAATTTTATGCAGAGGCACTTGGTGTAGATACAGAGAACTTATTGATTTCTCAGCCAGATAATGGTGAGCAGGCATTGGAAATTGCGGATAATTTGATTCGCTCAGGAGCGATTGATTTGATCGTTATCGACTCAGTAGCAGCATTGACTCCTCGTTCAGAGATCGAGGGCGAAATGGGTGACTCTAACGTAGGTGTACAAGCTCGTTTGATGTCGAAGGCATTGAGAAAATTAACTGCATCGATCAGCAAGACCAAGTGTTGTTGCATATTCATCAATCAGCTTCGTGAGAAGATTGGTGTGATGTTCGGAAATCCTGAAACGACAACTGGTGGTAATGCATTGAAGTTTTACGCTTCAGTTCGTTTGGATATTCGCCGCTCTTCGCAAATCAAAGATGGAGAGAATGCTATCGGAAATCGCACCAAAGTGAAAGTGGTGAAGAACAAAGTTGCACCTCCTTTCCGTCAGGCAGAATTTGATATCATTTATGGACATGGTATCTCCTTGTTGGGTGAGATCATTGATATGGGTGTAGATCACAACGTGATTAAGAAGAGTGGAAGCTGGTTCAGTTATGGTGAAACCAAATTGGGTCAAGGTAGAGATGCCGTGAAGCAATTGTTGGATGACAACCCCGAATTGAAAGAAGAAATCGAAACCAAAGTACGCGCCGCCATTGCGCAAGCAAAGGCAGGAAATGCATAATGGTTTTTTCAGAAATGATTCATGAAAGGATGCTTCGGCATCCTTTTTTATTTTATACCAAAGTTCAACGCTTGATCAAATCCAATCGTAAGAAAACATCCCAATATTTTTCTTGGGTCATGTCCACCCAATGAATTTGAAAGTATCGGTATTGGTAGGTTTGAATTTGACAAATTAGCAGCAAGGCAATTGCCATTGATTTGACTACGGTCAATTTGAATTTGGAAGTGGCGGTTTCCAAATAGGCCGCAATGGGCCAAATGAATACAAACAGATACTCCACATACACCCGAGATGAAAAACTACCGCCGTAATACCACATCCACCAAGAAGACAGCACATAGGTAATGAAAATAAAGAATAGCAACCAGTAGATGAGTTGCTTCCGGAAATTTCCTGTTGTGACAAAAGCCAACACTGTTCCCAAGAGACAAATTGGGGTGTACAGAAAAAGTCCTTTTTTGTAACTAAAGAGAATGTCTATATAATGAGGAGAAGTAAAATTGAAACCTTCTTCACCGTAAGAATAGACCCACAAGTCGCCCGTTGCAACATAGTAATACAACATCTGAATGCCAATGGTCATGGCCAATATGATCGCGCCCAGCGTTAAAGATGGAAGTAAGGCAAGAAAATGTTTTTTGACAAAGGCGATCGAATCTCTTGGATTCTCAAAGAGCAAGGGAAAGGCGGCAATAATTAACGCGTTGACGGGTCGGGTAATGGTGATCATCCCTAGAATGAACATGGAAAGGAGTAGCATTTTTTTACTGCATTGCTGCACAAATAAAGTCGTGCTCCAAAGCCACATATTGATCCAGAAAAAAGAATAGACATGGGACATTCCGCCTTCGCCAATGATATAGTAGAACAGGTGGGTACCGAATGCACAAATGACCATTGCCCAAGCGGCGTTGTTTTCTGAAATGTTCTTTAATCGCAGCCATTTGTACAGAGCAAAAAGTCCCAGCATTCCATAAAAGATAGCTGCAATATTCACAAACACCGGATACCAATAGGAATAGCCATCGGGATCCTTACCTGTTGCATGGGTGAGTCCGTGCGCCATTAAAAAGAAAGGCGATTGAGCAACGGCCACGCCGATGTAATATTTGTCAATGACTTTATTCTTCCAGCCAATTCGGTAGTCGTAAAATGTATTGACGTTGTAGTATTTCTCTTTTTCGATTTGATCAAAGAATCCGAAATTAAGATCTTGATAAATGAAAATGGCAGGCAGGTATGCATAGTAACCCTTGGCATCGGCCTCAATGATGTATTGCCAGTTTTTTCTTCCGAAATTGAGGTTGGAAGAAACCCAAACGAGCACCAATCCGATCAACAGGAAAATAATTTTAATCTTCTTTGACATCCAAACAAAAGTACGTAGTTAAGTCCTAAAGGTGATGTATTTTAGTGCCATTCAAAATTTTATGAATAAGAGTATTTCCATTATCGCAGTAGCAATTGTTTCCTTTGGGATGATCGCATTTGGATTGACCAGTTGTGGTTCATCTTCCTCACCTGTTTCTGTTCAGAGTAAGAATGGTCCGGATAGCTTGTTAGAGGTGTTTAATCAGCAGATACTGGAGGATCCTGATAATTACGTTCATTATGTTGATAGAGCGCGTTATCTGGGACAAATCAGTCAGTTTGCTGATGCCTTCAAAGATATTCAACGTGCAATGGAATTGGACAGCAATAAGGCAATTGTTCATTATGAAAAGGGTGAATTGTATTGGAAGCAACAAGATGTTAAGAATGCTTTTGAATGTTATAAGAAGAGTATAGCCAAGGAGCCTCTATATGTAGATGGTTTAATTAAGACGGCGAGCATTGAAATCTTACTGAATAATTTTGATGTAGCCATGGGGCATTTGGACAATGTACTCAAAGTTGAAATGACCAACTCCCAAGCCTATTATTTCAAGGCGCGATTATTCAAAGCAAAGAAAGATACGGTTAATGCTATCTCTTCTTATCAAACAGCTGTAGAGGTGGACCCAACTTATTATGATGCCTATATCGAACTTGCTTTGTTGATGGCTGAGCAGCGCAATGATTTGGCTGAGGAATATTACAAAACCGCTATTCAATTGCGTCCGCGTAGTATTGAAGTTTGGTACAATAGAGCTATGTTCTTGCAGGAGAATGGTTTTAGGAAGAAAGAGTACTATCAGCAGGCTTTGAATTGCTACGATACCATTGCCAAGATTGATGGAAATTTCTCAACTGCATTTTACAACAAGGGTTATGTATTTTGCACTTATTTGAACGAATACACGAAGGGCGTAGACAACTTCACTCAAGCCATCAAGTTGTTTCCATCGTACTTTCAAGCATATTACAGCCGAGGAGTTTGTTACGAAAAAATGGGCAACAAAAAATTGGCCTTAGCGGATTATGAAATGGCGCTAAAGATCAAGCCTGATTACGATGAAGCTGCAATTGGTAAAGGCCGAATTTTAGGCAATTAAACCGACCACGTTTTTAATTCAAAACCATTGTTGTCCAAAACACCATAGGTGTAGTGGTGAAGCCAGTCGCCTAAATTCCAATAGGAGCTGGAATCGTTAACTTTCATTTCACCCGGAAAATGGCGATGTCCAAAAATGTATAGATCATGGTGTTTGGTTTTTTCCATGTCTTGGCAATATTGAAAAAGCCACTCTTGGTTGCCGTGAAAGATCTTGTCTTTCTCTACAGCCTTTCCTCTGCTGTAGCCTGACATGGATGAAGCCAGCCAAATTCCAAAATTGGGATGCAATCGAGCAAAGAGCCATTGACAAATGGAGCTGTCAAAAAAAGCTTTCATGAATTTGTAAGCATGATCTCCAGGTCCTAGTCCATCACCATGTCCGATGTAAAGTGAATGTCCGTATCGCTCTATGGATATGGGTTTTCTTAAAAGCGTAATTCCACATTCCTTGGGTAGATAATCGAAAATCCACATGTCATGGTTACCCGTGAACCAATAAATGGGAATGCCGCGATCGCTTAGTTCGGCAATCTTTCCCAAGCAACGAACAAATCCTCGCGGAACTGCGCGTTGGTATTCAAACCAAAAATCAAAAATGTCTCCAACCAAGTAGATGGCCTCGGCATCTTGCGCGGCATGATCGAGCCATTGAACGAAGGCCTTCTCACGAACCAAACTGGCTTCATGAGAAGGACTTCCTAAATGTAAATCGGAGATAAAATAAGTTTTCATTATTCCAAGTTGGAAAGTGTCTTTCCTACAATTTCAAATGGATTCAATGTGCTCAGGTTGATTCTGAAAGTGATGCTTTGGAACCACTTGATATTGTTGGCTTTTTGAGCATCCATGATGTTTTGCGAAGAAAGTACTGGAATGTACACATCCATTAGATTTTGCCCAATGCTGTAATGAATACCCGTACTCCACATAAATGTTGTAACATTTTTAGCTTCACTGTCCCATCCATTGGAGAAGCTGCTGGTCAAATTGCCGGACATTACTTTGCTCGTGCCCCAAGCGGTTGCACCATAAAGTTTCACAGGGATTGAATAAGGAACGCTGTACTCCAATCTAGCGGAAATCAATCGGAAATTAAAATTCTGCACAGTTGGGGTATTCAATAACCCTTGACCATTTTGAATTTGTTGTGACCAAATTCCGGATGTCTCTGAACGCCCCATGTACAAAGAGTTAAATGCGAAATCAGCATCTCCCGTTTGACCGCCGGGTCTCCATGGTGTAAGCACACCTTTGTGGTTGGCACCAGAGAACAATGTGAGATCGATTGAACGCGACTCCTTCAAATTATAGAAGAAAGAATAAGAAAGGGTAGTGCTACGCTGACTAGCAGTAGAATTGGCTTGCGTGATATCACGTGTCCAATTGAATTGGTAATCTAGGCGGTGCACCAAATTGAACTTTCTGCCAATGTGGTAATTGAAATGTAGATATTGGTTAAAGCTTGGATAAGTCATGGCCAGTTGGTTGATGGCATCGGTTTCGATGGAACGTTGCAACAGGGTAGTGGCCACTTCAATCTCTTCAATGAATTGTTGAGAATAATGAGCAGGTTTTCCTTTCGAAGTCCATTTGATATACGGACGGGTCATCCAGTACTTGCCCAAATAGTTTCCGTTTAAAATGCCGTCATTCAAGTTTTGATTTACAAAATAGAAGCTTCTGGTTTCAGC
>JACCDG011754505.1_pt1 | contig 17888 bp, 14 predicted proteins | sample 7442471 | NCBI WGS metagenome assembly JACCDG01 (sample SAMN15323444, study PRJNA562643) | freshwater metagenome | isolation source: river surface water | place: USA:Blue River Watershed | collected 2017-08-17 | reverse complement strand
GTTTTATCGCGTTTAGGATACCATTCACCGGAGAATTTGATTTCTCCACTCAACTTATTAATAACTACCACATAACGCGCTTGGGATAATTCAGTATAGGTTTTAGCCATGCTATCACGAGATATTGGTGAAAACCAATTGCGGCCAAAGACAATAAACCAATGATCAGAATACGCTAAGGCCTCGGGGGTTTTATAGACACCCGGAGCTGTAATTTTATAGGATTGCTGCTCATACATGCCGGTGATTTCTTTTTGGGCGATGATCTTAGCTTCTTGCTCATCAACACCATTGGATAAATCGACAAGATTTTCAAGATTCTTATCAATGGCGGATACGCTCGCACAGCCGGAAAGAAAAACCAAACCAATCACCATTATTCCTAAACTTTTAATCACATTCATTATCTTATCTCCATAATCCCCGACGGGCTTCACGGGCTTCGTCAAAGGCTTGTTTAAATACATCGGCATAACGCACATTAGGCGGAATTGTTAAAGGGTAGGCATACCCCTCACGAATAATCTTCTCATTCACAAATGTGCCATCTTCTAAATACACATACCCTAATAAACGTTTATAGCGATCGCGTGGCTCAATGTCAACATCAACGCGCACTGTCTTTCCTTCTACCAATTGCCGCGTAAAACTTGCAGCCTTCTTTCCCATGGCAATAATCGCCTGCTTATCACTCTTTAAACGTTTCGCATCTTTGACTAACTTAGGGTTATCGCGCGACTCTGGCGTATCAACACCAATTAAGCGCACATGTTCTTTATTATCTAAGACAATTGTGTCCCCATCGACAACCCTCGTCACACGGTGAAAACTTTTATCCACTTGTGCTGTCGGTGTTGTTGCTGGTGGCAAATGTTTGACGGTCATTTGCCCAGCGATAATTGCAACCACAACAGCGATAATAAAAGAGACAATGCCCTTCACACCAGTACTCTTACCTTTTGTTTTCTTGCGGGCCATGTAAAAGAACTTTCTTAAACGTCACATAAACCGTGTTGATTTTAAATGACGCTCTAAATGAAAGACAAGGAAATGATTTAAGATAAACTTCAATTCTTTCTTAATCGTCGGGGTGATTCCTAATTGCACAGCCTTTTTCCAATTCTCCCGCTGCACATGAATAATGGTCGCAACCGCCCCACGGGTAATTGGCACCCAATCACCACCTGGATCTTTACAGAATTGACACACAAGACCACCTAATTTTTCACTAAAACGTGTCGCCCCCTCAACATTACGCTGACAACAGACACAGGCTTCTAAATGAGGTCTAAATCCTGACAATAAGAGAATTTTAATTTGAAACATATGCACGACTTTATTAATATCATCGGTCGTCGCTAAACTAAACAAGTAATCCTGTAATAAGTCATAAATCGCTAAATTCTCTTCTTCCGCGGGCATCACTGTATCAATTAATTCCATGCCGTAGCTTGCTGCCATCATCTTCTTTAAATCCCCGCGTATGCCGGTAAAATAATCCTTCATATCGCAATGGCTGACTAAGTGAATATCGCTATTGCGGTATTGATAATACACAATGTCATTGAGGGAAAAACGGTCGACGGAGGAACCAAACTTGCGGGGATCTTTGCGAATGCCTTTTAACACACCTTTGACCTTACCAAAATCACGCGTAAAAAAAGTCGCAATACGGCTGGTCTCACGAAAATCAAAACTCTTCAATACAAACCCTTCGGTCTTAGCAATCATGTGTTCTATTTTAAAGTAACTGTGGGGGAAATCAAAGTGTTTGATGAGGAATTTAGTTCACACCCAAATACTGCCGCACATCGCTTAAGGGCTTAATATCGACAATAATAGGTTCAAAACCTGGGGCATTTTCTAATTGAGCGAGCATGGCGGGATTGATATTAAAACTGTCATTCCCGCGAATGCGGGAATCTTTCTTTATGTCTAAAGCGTCATTAGATGTTAAATCAATACCCCCTAAATCTTTAACCGAAATATTATTTTCAAGCATAGCAGGATCCCCATTCAATCGTTCTGATACATGTCCCTGCGCAATTGATGTTAAACTATCCAAAGACTTAGCTTTTGGCGTTAGGCCTATAGCAAAGATTGATGCGTACTTGGGGCGTTGTTTTAACTTTGAATAAAACTCAATAGCATCTTCACGGGAAGCGAAATTGATGACGAAACGTGTGGCATCTGCGCTTTCTAACTTTGCAGCCAATGTGGGTTCTTGATTGGATAAATATTTAAATTCAACAGGTCCATTAAACTGTAGTGCTATGTCTTTAACAGCTTGCTGAGTCTTTGCCATACTTTCACGATCTGCAGGCTTTAAATATAATCGCCACTTATTATCTTCACTGACTCCTGAATATTTCTTATCAGTTAAAAATTGATACAACCTGTTAGTAAATTGCACCCATTTAACATTGGCGACTGTTGTATTAATCTTCTGAAATCCAGGCATTTCCTTATCACTAATCATCTTAAAGCTATTCAAATCTTCTAACACATCATAATGATGCGTGACGACTGCATAAGTATCCGGATCTTCAAGCAGTAATTGATACCGCGAAGCGACCACAGAATCTCTTTTAGCTTCAAGTATTCGATGCGGTAGATGTCGAATGTAAATTGTATCGCCAGGCCGTACCGTGGCATGCAAACGCTCTATATCTATATCGCGCATCTTCTTATTTATTATTCTTTGACTATACTCATGACTCTTTCTAATCAAAAGATGCACACCTTCAGGATTAGCCGAATCTAAGATTATTGTTTGATCATCTGCTACACTCATAATATTTTGATATAAATCCTGCTCATTGGTATCCCTTACCCAATCCAACACATTGGAAAGATACAATGTATCAATTCTTACGCCATATTTTCTTGCCCAATCAGCTATTTTTGCGAACAAAATCTGATCTGCTATATTTCCATTAATCGTGACAATTCGATCTTTTAAGAATAACTGCTTAATATATTCAAATCGATCATCATCAGCCAACCATGAGTATTCTTGATTAATGTCATCTTTAAAATTAATCAACGACATCCTGGAATTAAAAAAATAATTTAATAAAGATTTTCCTCCAACTTGATAATTATTCATTTCAACCACTAAGCGTGCTTTAAACTCCTCTCTAGAAATCGCCGGATATCTTTGAAATATTCTTCCAATTAGTTCAAAGAACTCCCCAGTTCTCTTATTAATGTCAATCAACACCCCCCATTGAGATCTTCGTGCGGCCATCATGTCTAAATTCTGTATTCCAGAAACACCAATATGAACACCTCCATTCAACGCACCCCTGGCTTTTCTTATACTCTCCAAAACAGTTTGATAATTACTCTCATTTGAATTGGCATAAATCGTATCATCTTCACCAGTAAAACCACTATTAAAATGGAGAGCTTGAAAATCAGTGATGATTGCTGCCATCGCCGCGTCTGGAACTTTATAATCTGACTTTTTTTTGATTCTTAGATTCAAATCTTTGCTTGAATCTAGAATTAATGTCCTATCATCTGATAGTGTATGAATGTTATTTAGAAAAGACCTTGTACGCATCTTTGCATAATCTGACGTATTAGACACATAGAACGTATCCAATCTCACCCCATATTTTCTCATCCATTGAAGAATCTGCTTAAATAAATTCTCATCGCCAATGTTTCCTGAAATAATTGCAATTCTTCCTTCGATAAACATTTGCTTAATATGATTAAATCTGTCCTCACTCGCTAGCCACGAGCCTTCTCCATCCATCGTAGAAAGAAGATCTGTTTTGTCGCTAGGTGAAGCAAAATAATAATGTATTACATTCCGATAATTTAATGGATGACTATCCATTTGCCTGAGTAATTCTTGCTTGAATTCTTTTCTACTTACTTGAGGATTATGAAGGAATATACCTTTGATTAGACGAAAAAATTCTGCTGATCTTTTATTGATGTCGATTAGCATACCCCATTGTGAGGATCTTGCTGCCATCATGTCTAAATTCTGCATACCAGAAACACCAATATGTAATCCTTTAGACGTTTCATCTTTCTGTTGTCTTAAAATCTCCAGAACATCTCCATAATGACTTTCATTTGAATTCGCAAAGATGACCGTATCAAATAGCTGTCCAATGGATTGCATGCCTTGAAAATCAGCAACCTTTTCATCTTCTTGACTCAAATCTCCTAATTCTTGCGCCATCGCTGCATCTTGAACAAGTCCATATTCGATTAACTTAGTCTTAATCCGCTGCTGACCTTGCGGCCGGGGGTCTCTCATATATTCAACACGTTGGGTATTTCTATCCCAATAAGCCATTTGCAATACATTCAATTGCCGATTAACAGCTAAAATAAAAAATGCTTTATTATTACCATGTGAATCTCTCAAGAACTCCTCTTCATCTTCATTACTGGCTTCAAGTGGCGTAGCAAAATGATGCGTATGCCCCAAAGAAATAGAATTATCATCTGTAGCAAATAAACTCTGCCGAGATTCTTCATTAACATGCACTTGAATCGATACATATTTCTTGCCATTCTTACCCTTAATCAACGCAATTGAAATTTCACGGCTTCCCGCATGCTGTTGTAATCTGACCAACGCGTCCAAAGAAGGGGCCGCATCAGTGATAAACGTATACCCTCCATTTAATAAATCTATATAACCCGCCGATAACAATTGTTGAAACGGAATGACTTTCTCTTCAATAAGCTCTTCGAGATACCCTGACTGATGTTCATAGACTAAGGCTCTAATTTCTTTGCCAATACTATCAAAGTATGAATCGTTAAAATTTTTAAGATCTATGGGAAGATTAAACGGAAGAGCCAAAATAAATCTTTTATAGTGTTCATTATCAACCTTATGTCCAATAAGCCTTCTTATTTGATCTTTTACTTCAAGCAGACTATATTCATAATCATCTTTAGCGCGTTGATATATTATCTCCCTATCATCTGAATGAATATCCCCTCGTTGGTCTTTCTTCAACGAAGCCTTACTCATTTCTAATTTCTGAAATGTAATGTATTTCTTTTTTAATTCATTGAGCAAGCGCTTGATTCGATTTATTTCATCCCTTTGAGCTTTATCATCTTTGGACATAGCCATATCAACATCAATAACCTTTGCATGCTTAGGTATCATCCCTTCTGTAATTGATGCTTTATCCCTTTTAACTGCCATCGCTGGACTAACATCTAAATTAAAACCCCCTGAGAAATATTTCTTTGGTACGAGATGTTTAGATATTGGATCAATTTCTTCTTTAACATAATTGACCGCACCTTTTTTAAAAGCTAAAAGATATTGTTGATAAATCTGATCAGGAGTTTGCAGCTCTACTTGAGCTGAAAGACCAGCAACTTTATTTTTATCACCATAGACCTTAGCCATAATACTATTCTTAATTTTCTGCTTATACCATGAGGCCAATACCAAGCTGTGATAAATTTGCCGCAATTGAGCAAAATTCTTCCCTTCATTCACCTCTTTCTCCAAAGCCGGCAAAATAATCTCCCGAATAATAGTCTTAGAGAATTCATCATTGTTTTTATAAGAGACGTGAACGGGTGGCCCGGAGGCGGGTGCCCTCTCAACCGGAAGAGCGAGCTTTCCAAGCTCTGAGGATTTATAGGGCCGCAATGTCTCGTCATTAATAGCGGCACCACTGACAGAAGTCAGTGGTGTAGTCGCAGGGACAGGACCCGTTGACACCACTTGATTCTTGGTGATTGCTAAATAATCACTTTCAAGCATAACCTTAAGTTTAGACTGAGTAATATAAGCAACGTGTTCTAATGAATCATTATGTGTTAACTGATTTGGTGATCCTTCATATACCTCAGCCTTCTCAGGAACTATCCAAACTTTATTAAAAGTACTAACCGGAATATTGGTTGTCCCATATTTCTTTGCAGCTTCATCGTATATTCTTTTCCAAAATTTCTTACCTACCTCGTCTTCCGGATACATCAAACTCGCCGTGATTTGCTTAAGAATATAATCTTGCGCTAAAAGGTCTCTCCCCATTTCAGTTTGCCCGAAAGCCTCAGGGATAATGCGGTCTTTTTCATAAGGGCTTAAGTTGACCCAGAGATCTTTGTTAGGAGTTGTGACTGAAGCCAAAAAATATCTGATGAGTTGATTCGCCTGCTGTTTTAAGTCATCTTGTTTTTCATCGCCGGGATCTAGGATAAACTCAAAATGAAATGGATTATTGGCATCAACTTTAATACCTTTTAAAATTGAGGGATTATACGCAGGACTTAAAGAGATACGGGAACCTGGTTTTGGCAGTACAAACTCTTGGGCGTAAACAGGCAATGGCCCAAGCGTATTAATGATAAATGCGACAATAATGAGGATTAATAATGGGGCCCTATACATATATAAAGTAAACCATGTATATATACTAAAACAAGGGCAGAACGCTAATTTTGAGAAAACGTTTTCTTAAGCGCGAGGATGCGCTTTATCATAGACGGCTTTAAGTTTATCCGTCGTAAGGTGGGTATAAATCTGGGTCGTGGATAAATTAACGTGACCAAGCAATTCTTGAACCGATCGCAAATCCGCCCCCCGGTTAAGTAAATGTGTCGCAAAAGAATGCCTAAACATATGCGGGTGAATTTTGCGATTCATGGCTTCTTGGGTGATATATTTGTTGATAATGTTTCTCACACTACGATCGGATAAACGCGTACCACTTTTATTTAAGAAAATGGCTGCGGCTTGTACTGGACGTTTTTGTATATAAGCATCAATGGCCGTTAACGCTGTATCACCGATGGGGATTAACCGTTCTTTTCTCCCCTTACCCGTCACACGAATAATATTACTAATCGCATCAATGTCTTCCTCATCTAAACCTACCAATTCACTCACCCGAATCCCCGTCGAATATAACACTTCAAAAATCGCTTTATCACGCAATTGCGCGACTTTGTCTGTCTTAGGTGCTTCAATTAATGTGAGTGTTTCAGCTTCACTTAAAAAATGCGGCAAAGGCTTATCAAGCTTAGGCGTCACCACTAAAGAAGCTGGATTAGTTTTAATCACTTTCTGACGTTGTAGGTATTTAAAGAAGGAACGCAGGGATGATAATTTACGGGCAATGCTTCGAGGTTTAAGATTCTTACTTTTAAGCTGTGCTAAGAAACGACGTAAATCCGCATAAATAATCGTTTCAACAGCCTTATCCCCAATAAAAGTAATGAACTCATCTAAATCAATTTGATAATTTAAAATGGTATGCGGCGAGTAATTGCGTTCAGCTTCAATGTAATTAAGAAAAGCGTCACGGTGTTTTTTCATTTGTTACTAGTATATCGGCTTGCGGCAATTTATTCACGATAAATTTGCAATCAGGATAACGGCTGCAGCCAAAGAATAAGGCATTACGGAAAGAACGGCGTTCAACAAGTTCACCAGTACACCCTTCGGTTGGGCACTTCACCCCCGTCGAATAAGGCTCAGCATGCTTGCAGTCTGGAAAGCCGGTACATGAGACAAAACGTCCACGACGTCCCCATTTGACCGTCAAAGGCTTGCCACAATTAGGGCAGAGCTTATCAATGGTCATCTGTGTTTTTTGAATAGTGGCATTGGCGTGATCTAATTCTAATTTAAATGGTCCCCAGAAATCTGTTAAGACCTTTAAATAATTATTATCCCCCTCTTCAATCGCATCTAATTCTTCTTCAAGTTTTGCCGTAAAACCAATATCCATGATCTTCTGAAAATATTCAATCAAGAGATTACAAATACGTATCCCTAATTCCGTCGCTGTAAAATAACCACGATCACGCAAGACATAATTACGTGTCACGAGCGTATTGATAATAGATGCATAGGTTGATGGACGGCCAATACCTTGCTCTTCAAGTGTTTTAACCAAACTTGCTTCGGAGAATCTTGCGGGTGGCTTCGTAAAATGCTGGCTTGGTTTAATCTCTTTTAATTCTAAAATATCACCCTTGGCATACAGTGATGGATCAAGTTTTAATACTTCCTCGTCATCATTATCTTTATACACTGATAAATACCCTTGGAAGCTCAGCTTCGAACCCGATGCCCCTAAGAGATATTTACCCGCAGTAATTTCAACTTTGGTTTGCTCAAATACCGCAGGCGTCATTTGGCAGCTGACAAATCTTTTCCAAATCAACCCATACAACTTGTACTGCTCTTCACTTAAATAAGATTTCACACTATCAGGATGACGTAAAATATCCGTCGGACGAATGGCTTCGTGAGCTTGCTGGGCACTTTTCTTCGATTTAAATTTATTAGGCTCGGCGGGTAAATAATCTTTCCCATATTCTTTCTTAATATACTCACGCACACGCGTAATCGCTTCAACGGAAATATTCACGCTATCCGTACGCATGTAGGTAATCAAACCCACGGCATCCTCTTCCCCAATTTCAATCCCTTCATACAATTGCTGGGCAATCATCATCGTCTTAGAAGTATTAAATCCTAATTTCCCAAATGCTTCTTGTTGAATGGTTGAGGTAATAAACGGAGCTGGGGCATTACGTCTAACTTCTTTTTTATTAATCGCCGTGATTTCATAGGTTTGTTTATTTAAATCATCGACAATTGTTTTGGAATCCGCTTCTTTAATAATATCAATTTTCTGGCCATCAATCTTCTCAAGATTGGCGCTTAATATCTCTTTCACACCTTTTTTCTTTAAATCAACAATGATGGACCAATATTCTTGCGGCACAAATTTCTTAATGGCTTCTTCGCGCTCAACAATTAAACGTAGAGCCACCGACTGCACCCGCCCTGCGGAAAGACGTGAGCCTACTTTTTTCCATAATAAAGGGCTGATATTATAACCGACAATGCGGTCTAAGACACGACGGGCATTTTGAGCATCAACGAGTTTGAGATTAAACTCGCGGGGATTCTCAAACGCTTTTTTAACGGCATCCTTGGTAATTTCATGAAACTCAACACGAACAACTTTCTTACCCTTACCAATACGCTCCATCAAATTCCACCCAATCGCCTCACCTTCGCGGTCAGGGTCAGTCGCGACATAAATGGTATCAACATCCGCGACTTCTTTTTTTAACTTAGTCATGATTTTCTGTTTGTCTTTCATGACAATCATGGCGCTGACAAATTGATTATCAATATCAACACCCATTTTGGACTTAGGCAAGTCCACAATGTGACCATAAGAAGCCGTGACTTTAAATTTACTGCCTAAAAATTTGTTAATTGTTTTAACTTTGGCAGGAGATTCGACTATAACGAGAGATTTAGAAGCCATAATTAAGTAGTGTTACACTTTCATATAGTATTGACCGGGCACTTGCACGATAATTCCCCCTAATTCCAAATCAAGAAGAGCGGTACGCCATTGCGGAGGAGTTAAACGATTATCCCTTAAGAGCTGGTCAATGTGGATTTTATCTGAACCAATGACATTTAAGGCGACTAAAGAGTCAGGCGCTAAATTAACCTGATTTTGAGCTTCAGTCAACCCTTGTTTTAGGTTTATGAGCTGCATCCCTAATGAGTCTAGCACATCCTGAGGGTTTAATGCCACCTGTGCCCCATCTCGGATCAGCTCATTTGAGCCAACAGCCACTGGATTATCAATATTGGAAGGTACTGCCAAGACATCCCTTCCCTGTTGGGCCGCATAACTGGCTGTGATCAAAGCCCCACTTTTTTGAGACGCTTCAATGACAAGCACTGCCTTGGATAAACCACTGATAATGCGATTACGCCAGGGGAAATTGAATGTTAAGGGTGGCGTCTCCATGGGATATTCACTGATTATTGCGCCTTGCGCGCTAATCGATTCATACAAACGGGCATTTTCTTTAGGGTAAATAATATTTAGTCCACACCCAATCACTCCAATTGTCATGCCTCCACCCTCTAAACATCCTTGATGCGCACTGGTATCAATACCACGGGCAATGCCTGATACAATGCAAATACCTGCTTGGGCTAAGACACGTGCAAAATCCTTGGCTGCTTTTTTACCTGAAAGACCTGCATGACGACTACCCACAATACCGACGGATAAGGCAGATAAAGCCTCACTTTTTCCTTTCACATACAAACAGATAGGAGCATCAGGGATTTCACTTAAAGCACTAGGATAGGCCTTATCCTGAAAGGTGATTATCTCAATACCCTTTTGTTCAATCGCCGGAATTTCTTTAGTCAAAAATTCATCAACGGGAAATTGCACCACGCTTAAAGCGTGCGGCTCAGTCAAAAAACCCGTGGCCATTAAATCTTGATACGATGCTTTTAACACATGTTGAGGTGATTGATAAAACTCAATCAATTGACGCAAGCGACGGGCCCCTAAACCCGCAATTGCGTTTAAGGCGAGTACAGCTTCTGTGTCAGTCATTGTTAGAGTTTCTTTAAGATTTCGTCCACTGGCACGCTTAATGAGGGATCATTGCTATTGATCTCAATGTCAGCGGCACGACGGTACAGGGGAAGCCTTTGATTGAACAACTCAGTAATCGCCTCTTGGGGTTGAGGCACTTGCAGCAATGGCCGGGTTTTATCATTCTTTAACCGGTCATAAATCACATCAGGAGTGGCATGGAGGAAAAATACCGTTCCCGTTTGTTTTAATGCTACCACATTATCAGGATTAAGTACAATGCCACCACCACAATCAATGATGACATTGTTCTGTTGAGCTAAATCTTTAACAACTTTTGCTTCTTGAAGACGAAAATAATCTTCGCCTTTACGTTTAAATATTTCGGTAATGCGACAACCCTCAGCTTCTTCAATAATTTCATCAACGCTCACACGCTTCCATCCTAATTGCTTAGACAATGCTTTCGACACCAATGTCTTTCCGCTACCCATAAAACCAATTAAGACAATATTCTTCGACGCCATTCTACTCTTTCTACTGCTTGGATAAACCTACATGAAATGTCAAAATACCCCGACGCAATTGATGCGACACATCGACCAAACCAACATAGCCTTGACGTCGATACGCGCCCATAAGCTCCTCTTTCACCGTTTCAATTTCTTTCGGTGTCAGGCGTTTATTGCGGTATTGCTTATCAAATGACTTATAAATATTTTTATCCGCTAACTTAAAACCTGTGACCACAACCTTTTTAACTAATAAAGGCACATCATCAAAAGAGGCGTCTTGGGCATGTGCAACAAGCATAGGAAAAACAATACAGAGGACAATTAAGATCAATTTTTTCATAGTGTCTCGTTAATAATAATGATTACAAAGCTAGAGAAGCTTTGTTTCATAAACTAATTCCATTACTCTTTAAAGTGTGTTGAATTTGTTGAAACCAGTGCCGATACCCCTCGGCGCTTGGATGAAGATAATCTAAAGAGTAATAAAGGTCAATATTTTTATTTAAAGGGTCCTCTCCCCGCTCATGGTACAAATCCACGTACATGACATTCATTTTGGAAGTGATTTCTTGGTAAATCGCGCGCACTTCTTTTGTACGTGCTGTTAATAATGTGGTTGAAGGCCAAATAAACAAGGGTGCAATGCCCACATTTCCGGAATGCAAGATAATCACATGGTCTGCAATCGCTTTGACCTTAGTTAACAGCGTTTCTAAATCTAAACGCACCGCATCGAGCGATGTAAAACGTAAAATATCATTGCCACCAATTTGAATGATGGCTAAATTGTAATGCCCTGCCCGATTAAAATCATATTCTTTTAAAAGCTCACCAATCTTACGGCCATTGCGACCATCATTATCAATCTGTGCCTCTGGATAATTCTGGCCAAACCAACCCGCCACACTTCCCTTATTAGTCTTTGCCCCTGTACCTACCGCCGTACTGTCGCCTAAAAATAAAATACGCAAGGTCGCATTGGGATTATCTTGAGTAAACGGCGTCATGGTGTAATCACCACGTTTTAAATAGATATATAAACGGGAAACTTGGGCAATAGCGAGTACCGCCGTAACTAAAAAAAGGATTAAAATCAATCGGATGGAAAAATTTTTTGTCATGGTTGAGGATTAACTTCCGTCGGTGGTTCAGGGACAGTATATTCCCCTTCAATTGAACCACCTAAACTGCACGCTAATTCAACCTTGATAGTTTGCTGAGGCTTAACATCTAATGCTACGGTAGCATTAAATGCTGATGGTGTTTGTTGACGATTGAAATAAACAGGCGACATCGCCACGCCATCAATACTAATGACCATGCTACGGATAAAATGCTTATTTAATTTATTGGACGTATGCTCTGCCGTTACCGACAAAACATGCGCTGTTGTATCATACTTTAAATTAATCGATAAAGGCTTAGTCGCCCAGGCATTTGAAGCAATAATCATCACGGCGAGGATAAGGAAAATTTTTTTCATAAATTGTACATCCCTCCGGTCATGATAAATTCAATAATTTGTGGGCCCCAGAATAAACTGACCAAAGCACCGGCAATAATAAAAGGTCCGTAAGCAATAGTGCTATCTTTGGTGCGGATTTTTTCAATAATACCAAAGACGCCACCAAAGAATGGTGCAATAAAGAATGTTAAGATAGCTAATTTCCATCCCATGAAAGCACCAATCATGCCGAGCAATTTCACATCTCCCCCGCCCATGGTTTCTTTCTTAAAGATAAAATCTCCTATCACACCCATCAGATAAATTGATCCGCCGCCAATGAGTATCCCCATGAGTGAATACCCCACGCCTAAAAAGGGTGAGCTTACTCCATGGAGTTGCGGAATGAATAAACTAAACACAAGCCCTGCAATCATGCCACCTATAGACACTTCATCGGGAATAATGCGGTGTTCAAAATCCACAAAAATAGCGACGATAAAACCACTGATCATGACCAAATAAGGAAGCAAAAGCCATTGCAATCCATAATGCAGGTAGAAGCCAACAAAAACTAAACCGGTTAAAAGCTCAACTAAAGGATAACGGAAAGAGAATTTGGTCGCACAATGACGGCATTTGCCCTTTAAAAATAACCAGCTAAGAATGGGAATATTGTCATACCATTGAATGGGTTTTTGACAAACAGTGCAATGCGAACCTGGGAAGACAACAGACTTTTCTAATGGCAAACGCACAATACACACATTTAAAAAACTTCCAACAACACTTCCAATCATGAAGAAAAACACCGCTAATATATTACTTTCCATAAGCTTTATCCTCAAGTGCCTTTCGCATGACCTTCTTTAGTTTATCGTCGATCTGGCAATCTGCCCAATGTTGAAATGCCAAGACCCCTTGATACAAAAGCATGCCTAAACCATTGGCGGTCTTTGCCCCTTTGGCTTTAGCGGCCGCCAATAATTTTGTTTCAATTGGTGCATAAATGACATCATAAACCATTAAATTAGAATTGAGCAACGATTCATCGACGAGAATTGGATCATCTGGCTTCATGCCGACTATCGTTGAATTGATCAACAAATCCGCAATTTCAATATCAAGGTCATCAATGGTGTCAACCACTTCAATGATGCTTGTATCGACACGACCCGCAATATCCTCAACAATCTTTCTCGCATTCTCTTTAGAGCGATTATAAAGTTTAATCACCGTCGGCCTATCTTGAAGAAGACACAAGACACACAATAAAGCACGTGTTGTGCCACCAGCACCCATAATGGCAATGCGTTTTTCTTTAGGATCAAACCCAAGTTCAAGCAAATGACTCAAAAAACCCGGCCCATCCGTATTAAATCCCATGATACGGCGATCATGACCAATGACCAATGTATTCACAGCCCCCATCTTTTCCGCCAATGGATCGACGGTATCGACGTATTTAATAATTTCTTCTTTATAAGGAACCGTCACATTAAGGCCAAAGATTGGATTTTCTTTTTCCTTTAAGTCTTCCATGAACAGTTTTAATTCTTCACTGTCAGCAAGAGGAAAAAGCGTGTACTGCGCATTCACTTTAAGTGACTTGAATGCCGCATTGTGCATAAAAGGCGATAAGCTGTGTGTCACAGGATTGCCGATAATGCCATAAATGGCGGGCGGATCATACACCATGAGGCTTTCCCTTCGACGGGGCGGCAACTTTCTGGGTTGCGGCAATATTAATCGCATTTAAGTAGGCTTTGGCAGAGGCTTCAATAATATCGGTACTTGCCCCACGGCCACTAAACACAGCCCCTTTAATATCAATTTTCACACTCACTTCACCTTGGGCGTCTTGACCTTTGGTCACGGAGTGAATTGTATAATCTAATAAAGTGGGTTTAACTTTGGTAATGCTATCGATGGCACGGCAACACGCATCCACAGGCCCATCCCCGACGGATTCCTGGGTCACTGTCTTGCCATTTACTTTCACCGTCAAAACCACATGCGGTGTTACTTTAGTGCCGCTTGTATAGGTTAAGTCGGTTAATTGATACATATCTTGAGCACGTGTGCCTTGGGTTTCAACGATGGTCATCAAATCTTCGTCGAAGATTTCTTTCTTTTTATCTGCCAAGTCTTTGAACTTTTCAAAGGCTTTATCAATCGCCGCTTCCGTTAAGACAATACCTAAATTCTTCAAGCGGTCTTTAAAGGCATGGCGGCCAGAATGTTTACCTAACACTAAACCTTCATTGGCTGGTACCCCGACGGATTCGGCATCCATGATTTCATACGTACGTTTTTCTTTTAAGACACCATCTTGATGAATACCAGATTCATGACGAAAAGCATTGGCCCCGACAATCGCTTTATTCGGAGGCACAATAAATCCTGTGGCTTTAGAGACCATGCGGGATAAACGGTAAAACTCTTTCGTATTAATCCCGGTGTTTAATTTAAAAAAATCTGTTCTGGTGCGTAAGGCCATGACAACTTCTTCCATGGACGCATTTCCAGCACGCTCCCCAATCCCATTAATCGTGCACTCAACCTGACGGGCACCATTGATAACACCTGCTAAAGAATTGGCTACAGCCAATCCCAAATCATCATGGCAATGGGTGGAAATAATCGCTTTGTTGATATTTGGTACATTGTTGACGATCCCGGCAATAACAGCGCCATATTCCAATGGCGTGCTATACCCGACGGTATCAGGAATATTAACGGTTGTTGCCCCTGCCTTGATGGCCGATTCAACTACACGGTATAAGAAATCTTTATCCGTGCGTGAGGCATCTTCGGGAGAAAATTCAATATTGTCACATTTGCGACGCGCATGCTTCACCGCATCAATCGCCATTTGCAAAATCTCATCTTGGCTCTTCTTAAACTTATGTTCCAAATGAATCTTGGATGTGGCTAAAAACACATGAATGCGTCCTTGCTTGGCAGGCTTAATGGCCAAGGCTGCGGCATCAATGTCTTTCACTAAAGAACGTGCTAAACTACACACCGTCGATTTCTTCACATGTTTGGCAATGGTATGGACGGAATCAAAATCCCCTTTTGAAATAACTGCAAACCCCGCTTCAATAATATCCACACCCGCGCGCTCTAAGCTCAAGGCAATTTCCAATTTCTCCGAAGGATTCATGGATGCACCTGGGGCTTGTTCGCCGTCGCGCAATGTGGTATCAAAAATATAGACTTTATCGTTGGCTTTCATACAATTTTCCTTAAATTAAAATAACAAGGGCGGCCCTATTGAGCCGCCCTTAATTATACAGATTTTGAACGTTTTTATCTCAACAGTTTTATTTTTTCATCCAGCTCATCATGGCCCGAAGCTTTTGGCCAACTTTTTCAATTGGATGAAGATCTCCAGCTTTACGTAGCGCTAGGAAACGTTTACGGCCATTTTTATTTTCAGCCATCCATTCCTTGGCAAATTTACCGGTTTGGATTTCTTTTAAGATCTTTTGCATTTCAGCACGTGTTTTGGATGTGACAATACGTGGACCACGTGTTAAATCACCATATTCAGCCGTGTCCGAGACTTTACGGCGCATGCCTTGCACGCCTTCTTCATACATAATGTCGACGATCAATTTCAATTCATGCAAGCATTCAAAATAGGCAATTTCGGGTTGGTAACCGGCTTTGACTAATGTTTCAAAACCAGCTTTCACTAATTCAGATGTACCACCGCATAATACAGCTTGTTCACCGAATAAATCCGTTTCAGTTTCTTCTTTGAATGTGGTTTGGATAATCCCCGCGCGTGATCCACCAACACCCTTGGCATACGCTAAAGCAACCTTCAACGCTTTACCTGTGGCATTTTGATGAATAGCAACTAAGCAAGGAACACCCTTACCTTCTTCATATTGACGACGCACTAAAGAACCAGGTCCTTTTGGCGCAATCATAAAAACATCCACATCTTTAGGTGGCTTGATAAAACCAAAATGAATGTTAAACCCATGAGAAAAAGCCAACGCTTTACCTTTGGTTAAATAAGGCGCAATCGAATTCTTATAGATATCAGCTTGCAAATGATCTTGGGTTAAAATGATCATGACATCAGCAACTTTAGTTGCTTCTTCGACGGACATGGGCTTGAAGCCATCTTTTTTGGCTTGCTCATAATTTGGTCCACCTGGGCGCTGAGCGACAATAACCTTTAATCCGCTATCGCGTAAATTTAACGCCTGACCACGGCCTTGAATACCATAACCAACCACGGCAATGGTCTTGCTCTTGATGTCATTGATGTTGCAATCTTTATCGTAAAAAATCTTAGCCATTATTCTCTCCTAATTTAAATGTTTGTCTGAAAACCTTCTAATACTTTAGATTAATCGTCACCTTCACCATCAAGGTGAGCTTGTGTTGCGCGTAGGCCGATATTGACGTCTACGGGCTTGACAATAGAGACGACGAAATCTTTGGTATCAGCAACATTTAATTGCTTGAATAAAAATTCAAAATTTGTTTCGATCTCTGCTGCAATACCTTCCTTAACGTTTTCAGGTAAATTCATGATATCTTTCTTGAATTGACCTAAAGCACGTTTACGAGCTTTGTATACATATTGCTCGTCGGTATCTGTAGCTTTACGTTCGCTTAAGCAATTGGCCTTGGTCCATTCAACCATCTTGGCATACAAATCTTTAGGAAATAATTTGCTATCTAATGTTTTATTTTGGAAATTGGTGGCTAAGTGAATTTCAATTGTATTCACGCCAGGGAATTTATTAAATTGATCATCGGTTAAAGTCGACGCACCATGCTGAACAGCCCCACCCATACCAAACTTTGTTTGAGCAGCAGCAGACAAATCTTTCAATGTTTGGAAATCAACATTGGCTTTGGCGATGGTACCATCTGGCAATACTGTTCCACCATGTGATGTCCCTGTTTGAACAGAGATCTTGCTTAAACCAGCTAAGCCTTTGGGTAAGCTCTTGTTATAACCTTCAGTAAAGGCAACCAATTCTTCGACGGTAGAATTCTTATGACCGACTTCACCGATTTCACCACCGATAGAAACTTCAATACCTTTTGGTTGAATCTTACGGATAAACGCAGACATTTCAGCGCAAATTTCAAAGTTATCGCGTTGTTGTTCAGTTAAGGTTGGGCGATCTAATTTAACAGTTGTGGAAGAATCAACGTCGATGTTGTAGAAACCTGCAGCGATGCAATCAGCAACCATGTCTTTTAAAGCGGAAACTTCTTTCTTACCATCTTTAAAATATTCAGTCGCTTTAATTTGGCAATGATCACCTTGGATAAACACAGGACCGCTGTAATTTTCTTTAACAGCAGCGCCTAAAATAACACCGACATATTCGATGGGTGGTTGACCTGTATAACCCATTTCACTCTTCGCAATTTCAAAAATAAACGCACCAGCATTTAAACGCTTGGCTGTACGAAAAATCGCGCGGGCCAAATAATAGGTTAAAGAACGTAAGTTCATGGCAGGAACGGTAAAATTCTTACCTTGACCTTTACCACGGGCCATAT
>JACCDG010208283.1_pt1 | contig 17889 bp, 20 predicted proteins | sample 7442471 | NCBI WGS metagenome assembly JACCDG01 (sample SAMN15323444, study PRJNA562643) | freshwater metagenome | isolation source: river surface water | place: USA:Blue River Watershed | collected 2017-08-17 | reverse complement strand
TGTTTGGCGGTCTGGTCGAGATCGTGCCCCTGTTCTTCCAGAAGTCCACCACCCAGCCGGTCGAGGGCCTCAAGCCCTACACCGCACTGCAAGTGGCGGGGCGTGACATTTACGTGCGCGAAGGCTGCTACAACTGCCATTCGCAGATGATTCGTCCCTTCCGTGCCGAAACCCTGCGTTACGGCCCGTATTCGGTGGCTGGCGAATTTGTGTACGACCACCCCTTCCAGTGGGGCTCCAAGCGCACCGGTCCGGACCTGGCCCGCGTGGGCGGCCGCTACAGCGACGAATGGCATCGCATCCACCTGAACAACCCACGCGACGTGGTGCCCGAGTCCAACATGCCGGCTTACCCCTGGCTGGAAACGACCCCGGTGGACCACACCTCGATTGGGGCCCACATGAAGGGCCTGCGTACCCTGGGCGCGCCGTACACCGATGAGGAAATCGCCAAAGCCGGTGACGAGATCAAGGGCAAGACCGAGCTGGAGGCTGTCATCGCCTACCTGCAGGGTATGGGCCTGCACCGCAAGTAATCCAGGAGTCGACCCATGGACATCAACACCCTGCGTTCCATCGTGACTGTGCTGGCTTTTGCCTGCTTCGTGGGCATCGTGCTGTGGGCCTGGTCCAGGCGCAACCAGGACCGTTTTGACGAGGCCGCGAACCTGCCGCTGCGTCACGACGATTGAGGGGCCCTGGGCCAGCTAAAAATTTAAAGGAATCGAAATGAGTGACTTTGTCAGCGACTTCTGGCACCTGTTTGTGGCGGGTATCTCGCTCGTCGGCATCATTGCTTGCCTGCTTTTGCTGTGGTTCAGCGGCAAGGCCAAGGCCATGACCGCCAATGACAACACCACCGGCCACGTCTGGGATGGCGATCTGCGCGAAATGAACAACCCGCTGCCGCGTTGGTGGGTGGGTCTGTTCATCATCACCATCGTGTTTGCACTGGTGTACCTGGCGTTCTATCCTGGTGCGGGTCAATTCTCAGGCAAGTTTGGCTGGTCTTCGCAAAGCCAGTACGACGCCGAGGTGGCCAAGGCCAACGAACAAGTGGCGCCGCTGTACGCCAAGTTCCAGGCCATGCCCGTAGAGGAGGTGGCCAAGGACCCGCAAGCGGCGGCCATTGGGGACCGCCTCTTCATGAACAACTGCGCGCAATGCCACGGCTCGGATGCCCGTGGCAGCAAGGGTTTCCCCAACCTGACCGATGCCGATTGGCTTTGGGGTGGCGCACCGGAAAAAATCAAGGAAACCCTGGTCCAAGGCCGCAGCGGTGTGATGCCGCCGATGGCCGCTGCCGTGGGTTCGCCCGAAGACGTTCGTAACGTGGCCCATTACGTGCTGAGCCTGTCGGGCAGCCCGCACGATTCGCTGCGCGCCTCGCTGGGCAAATCCAAGTTCGGCGCCTGCGCCGCCTGCCACGGCATGGACGGCAAAGGCAACCAGGCCATGGGCGCGCCCAACCTGACCGACGACACCTGGCTGCACGGCTGGGGCGAGAATGCCATTGTCAGCATGATCAACAATGGCAAGAACAACCAGATGCCGGCTCAGGCCCACAAGCTGACCGAGGGACAAATCCATGTTTTGGCCAGCTATGTTTGGGGCTTGTCAAATGTCAAGGCTGGCGCTGCCAAATAAGCGTAGAGTCCAAGGGCCCCGAGAGGGGCCCTTTTAGTTTTGACGGGAAGCAGTTTTGGATCCGCAAGAAACCCCCCCTCGCAAAGTTGTCCCCATCACTGCGGTGAGTTCCGCGCCAGAGGGCGCCGATGAGAGCACGCAGGAGATGGTCTCGCTGTACGTGGCGCACAAGAAGATCTACCCGCGCAGTGTGCAAGGCTTGTTTGCCTACTGGCGCTGGGTGCTGGTGTTTCTCACCCAGATCGTTTTTTATGGCTTGCCGTGGCTGGAATGGGGCCAGCGCCAGGCCGTGCTGTTCGACCTGGGCGCCCGTCGTTTCTATATTTTCGGTTTTGTCCTGTACCCACAGGACTTCATTTACCTGACTGCGATCCTGGTGATCTCGGCCTTCTCGCTCTTCTTGTTCACGGCCGTGGCGGGGCGTTTGTGGTGTGGCTATGCCTGTCCGCAGACGGTGTACAGCGAGATCTTCATGTGGATCGAGCACAAGATCGAAGGCGATCGCAGTGCCCGCATGCGGCTTGATGCGGCGAACATGTCGCTGAACAAGCTGTCCAAGAAAATCTTTAAGCACTTTGTCTGGGTGGTCATTGCCCTTTGGACGGGTTTCACCTTTGTTGGGTACTTCACACCCGTCCGAGAACTGGGCGTCGAGTTCTTTACGGGCAATTTGGGCTCGTGGGAAATCTTCTGGGTGTTTTTCTACGCCTTCGCCACCTACGGCAACGCCGGCTTCATGCGCGAGCAGGTGTGCAAGTACATGTGCCCGTATGCCCGCTTCCAGAGCGCCATGTTCGACAAGGACACGCTGATCGTGACCTACGACAGCGCACGCGGCGATCCGCGTGGTGCGCGTTCCAAAAAGGCCGATCCTCGGGCGCTCGGCTTGGGCGACTGTGTGGACTGCACCCTGTGCGTACAAGTGTGTCCCACCGGCATCGACATTCGCAAGGGGTTGCAATACGAGTGCATTGGTTGCGGTGCCTGCGCCGATGTGTGCGACACCGTGATGGAAAAGGTGGGCTATCCTAAAGGGCTGGTCAAGTACTCGACCGAGAACGCCATGGCTGGCGGCTGGAGCCGTGAACAGACTTGGCGCCGTGTCCTGCGTCCGCGAGTCTTGCTCTACACCGCCATCTTGTTGCTGGTGACCGTGGCTTTGTTTGTGAGTCTGGCGCTGCGCAAGCCGTTCAAGGTCGATGTGGTGCGTGACCGTGCCGCGTTGGCCCGCATCGTGGCGGGCGGTCAGATCGAGAACGTGTACCGTTTGCAGATCATGAACGCGGCAGAGAAGCCTTTGCATTTCCAGATCGCCACCGAAGGACTGCAGGGCTTGCAGTTGGTGACCGACACCGAAGTGCTGGTCCCAGCCACCGAGTCGCGTTGGGTGTCGGTGCGTTTGCACTTGCCCTACGATGCGGCCCAACCTGGCTCGCATGCCATCCATTTCCACATCGTTGCCAATGAAGAAGGGCAGCAAAAAGTGGGTGAGTTGAGCGAGAAATCCGTTTTTCTGGTGCCTCGTTGAGGGATGTTGACATGAGCGAACCCCAAACCTCTTCTACACCGCAGCGCCCGTGGTGGGCACATGGCCATGTGTGGCTGCTGATTTCGGGGCCGGCCATCGTGGTGGTGGCGGGCTTCTTCACCTTCTATTTGGCGGCCCGCTCACCCGATCCTGTGCTGTCTACCCAGCCTTCGGCCCAGGGCACAGGGCAGGGCACCTCTGGCATCAGCGATGCCCCGGCCGTTCAGGCCCGCAACCACGCGGCCACGGGGACGTTGCCGGTCGAAACTCAGAAGAAGCCTTGAGGCACTGACATAACCAGGAGACAAGCGATGTGGATGCAGCGAATGATGTGGATCGCCTGGCCCGCCTTTTTGGTGGCCGGGTTGTTGGAGGTGTTGGTGTTTGGTCTGGTGGACCCGCAAGACCTGCATTGGTTTGGTCACCCCCTGGCCTTGAGTCGCCAGGCGGTTTACACGCTGGGTTTTTTTGCGTTTTGGGCGTTGACCATGCTTTCAAGCGCCTTGACGACGCTGCTGGCCATGTCGCCTTTTGAGGTCAATCGCTGCCCAGTCCCTGCGGACGAGCGCCCGCAGGATTGCGCCCGCACCTGCTGCTGAACGGGCTGCTTGCTTCAGTGGCAGGCGGTGTTCTGGTGGTTCACCAGACGCTGCAGGCCTTCGGTGCTGAGGATGCGCACATGGCGCTGCTTGACCTCGACGATGCCGTCTTCGACAAACTTGGAGAACGTACGGCTCACGGTTTCGAGTTTGAGACCGAGGTAGCTGCCAATTTCTTCGCGGGTCATGCGCAACACCAACTCGTGCTGTGAAAAACCGCGCGCATGCAGTCGCTGCACCAAATTCAAGAGAAAAGCCGCCAGGCGCTCTTCGGCGCGCATGCTGCCCAAGAGCAGCATGACGCCGTGTTCGCGAACGATTTCACGGCTCATGATCTTGTGCACGTGGCTTTGCAGGGCGGTGACCTCGCGTGACAGCTCTTCGATGCGTTCAAAGGGCATGACACAGACCTCGGCATCTTCGAGGGCCACCGCATCGCAGGTGTGGTGGTCGTTCACGATGCCGTCCAGGCCGATGATCTCGCCCGCCATTTGAAAACCCGTAACCTGGTCGCGGCCATCTTCGGTGGCCAGGCAGGTCTTGAAAAAACCGGTCCGGATGGCGTAGAGCGAGGTGAACTTTTCGCCATTGGTGAACAGCATCGTGCCGCGTTTGACCTTGCGACGTGTGGCCACCAGATCGTCCAGGCGGTTGAGGTCATTGTCCGAAAGCCCCATCGGCATGCACAGTTCTCGCAAATTGCAGTTGGAACAGGCGACTTTGATGGTTTGAGGGTTCATATCGGTGACTTTCACAGCGTTGGTCTTGCCCCTGATCAATATTTTTAATATTGGACACTAAAAAATCAGGGTTTCCACGTACCTACTCCCTGAGTCACACAATTTAAAGCGGCATTTGACGTGGGTCAAGACGCCGAGGAGACTCTGACGGCACATTACAAACCTCGTTCATGCATTGAGCTTCGCGTCGTCACCATGTCTGTTATTTCGCCCGAACTGTTGACCCGCTTCGATGTGCCCGGGCCGCGTTACACCTCGTACCCCACGGCAGACCGGTTCGTCGAGGCTTTCACCGAGTCCGATTACATCCAGGCCTTGGAGCAGCGGCGCGAGGCCACGCGGCTCAAAGGCCAGCCGCTGTCGCTGTATGTGCACATCCCGTTTTGCGAGTCGCTGTGCTACTACTGCGCCTGTAACAAAATCATCACCAAGCACAAGGAACGCGCCGCCACCTACTTGCGCTACCTGACGCGTGAAGTCGAGTTGCAGGTGGCCCATTTGGGCACAGGCCACTCGGTCAGCCAGCTGCATCTGGGCGGTGGCACCCCGACTTTCCTGAGCGACGATGAGCTGCGTGAGTTGGTGACTATGCTCAAGCGGCATTTCCAGTTTGTGCCCGGCGGTGAATACTCGGTCGAGGTCGACCCGCGCACGGTGGACGAGAACCGCCTGGCGGTCCTGGCCGAGCTGGGGTTTAACCGCCTGAGCTTTGGTGTGCAGGACTTCGATCCGGCGGTCCAAAAAGCCATCCACCGCGAGCAACCGGCCGAGAAGGTGTTTGCCATGGTGCACGCGGCCCGCACCTTGGGTTTCGAGTCGGTCAACGTGGACCTGATCTATGGATTGCCGCTGCAAACGCCGGAGTCGTTTGCCCGCACGCTGAGCCAGGTGAACACGCTGCGTCCGGACCGCATTGCGCTGTACGCTTATGCCCACCTGCCAGAGCGTTTCAAGCCACAGCGCCGCATCCACGCTGCCGAGTTGCCGCTGGCTGGCGCCAAGGTGGCCATGCTGGCCCAGTCGCTCGATGCTTTCAACGATGCAGGCTATACCTACATCGGCATGGACCACTTTGCCCTGCCAGGCGACGCCTTGGCAGTGGCCAAACGCCAGGGCAGGCTGCACCGCAACTTTCAGGGCTACAGCACCCAGCCCGACTGCGACCTGATTTCGCTGGGGGTGTCCGCCATTGGCCGCATGGGCACCACCTACAGCCAGAACGCCAAAACGATGGAAGAGTACTGCGACGCGCTCGACCAAGGGCGCTTGCCCATCGTGCGCGGGCTGACCCTTTCACGCGATGACCTGATTCGCCGCTCGGTCATCATGGCGCTGATGTGCCAGGGCGAGTTGCAGTTCGAGTCGATCAACCTGGCCTGGTTGATCGACTTCAAGACCTATTTCGCACCAGAGATGCAAGCACTGCAGGATCTGCAACAGCAAGGGCTGGTCAAGCTCAGTGCCGCCGGCATCGAAGTCAGTACCATGGGCTGGTTCTTTGTGCGGGCCGTGGGCATGGTGTTTGACCGCTACCTGCAGCAAGGGCGCAGCCGCGCCCAGTTCTCCAAGATCCTCTGACCTTCTCGGCCACTGCATGCAAAGTTCGCTCGCTGTCACGGCCTTGCTGATGGGGTTGGCGGGTGGCCCGCATTGCGTGGCCATGTGTGGCGCAGCCTGCGCGGGCTTGGGCCAGGCCGCGGGCGAGCGCCGCACGCAGGCGCTGACGGCTTTTCAATTGGGGCGTTTGGTGGGTTACAGCAGCCTGGGCGCGCTGGCCGCAGTCAGTGTGCAAGGTCTGGGTTGGTTGACCACGCAGTCGGCCGCCATCCGTCCCTTGTGGACGCTGCTGCATTTGGCGGCCATGGCCCTGGGGGTGTTGCTCATGCTGCAGGCGCGTCAGCCGGTCTGGCTCGACCAGTCTGCGCGCCGTCTGTGGGCCTGGGTGCGCCGCTTTCATGAGCGCCGTGGGGCATTGGCGCCGCTTGTGGTGGGGGCGCTGTGGGCGCTCATGCCTTGCGGCTTGTTGTATTCGGCCTTGATGGTCGCAGCTTTGACTGGCCATGCCACCGACGGCGCCCTCACCATGGCCTTGTTTGCGCTTGGCAGCAGCGTGAGCTTGTGGGCAGGCCCCTGGTTGTGGCTGCGCATGCAAACCCTGGGCGACGGGGCCTGGGGCATGCGTTTGGCTGGGCTGGCCTTGTTGGGCGTTTCTGCCTGGGGGCTGTGGATGGGGCTGGTCCACGACCAGGCCCCGTGGTGTGCCACACCCGTTTGATTCAGGCGGTCAAGCCTTTGTAGAGCATGTAGGCGGCCAGCAGACACAGCACGCCTGCAAACACCCGCTTGAGCTGTTTCACGGGCAGCTTGTGAGCGGTGGAGGCACCCACCGGCGCCATCAACACACTGCAGCAGGCGATCACCACCAGGGCCGGCAGCCACAGGTAACCGAAAGAGTAGGGGGGCAGATCCCTCAGCGACATGCCGCTGACGATGTAGCCGGTGACATTGGCCAGCGCGATCGGGAAACCCAGCGCAGCGCTCGTGGCCACAGCGTTGTGGATGGCCACATTGCACCATGTCATGAACGGCACGCTGATGAAGCCGCCACCTGCTCCTACCAGTCCGGACAGCAGACCGATCACACCGCCAGCACCCACCTGACCGGTAAAACCGGGCATTTGCCGGGTCGGCGCAGGTTTCTTGTCGAGAAACATTTGGAATGCCGAAAAGCCTACGAAGCCACCGAAGAAAACGGCCAGAGAAGACCCTTTGACGGCGGCAAAGATGCCCAGGCTGCCCAGCAGGCTGCCCAGCACGATGCCCGGGGCCAAGCCTTTGACCAAGTCCCAGCGCACCGCGCCTTTCTTGTGGTGCGCACGCACGCTGGAGATGCTGGTGAAGAGGATGGTGGCCATGGAGGTGGCGATCGCCATCTTGACCGACAGGTCTGCGGCGACGCCGCGCTGCCCCAGCAGGTAGGTCAGAAAGGGCACCATGATCATGCCGCCGCCAATGCCCAGCAGTCCGGCCAGGAAGCCAGTACACAGGCCGAGCGTGGCCAACTCGAGGATCAAGGTCGGTTCGAAGAACATGGGCGAGGAGGGAGAGTGAAGAAGGTGTCTGCGAGTGCCACCGGACCAGCATCCTGAACCGGGGGTTCAGGTGGGCGAGGGCAGACTGACGTTGGGTTCATCTGACGCGAGACGATCACGCTCACCAGCCGATGTACCAAGCCCGAGCTCAAAGAGCATTGGTTCAAGGAAATATAAGGCCCGGCGCGCACCGCAGACCCCGCCATTGTAGGCTGTGGCGGCCTCGCGCGTGGGGCGTGGGGTCAGAGCAGTTGGCCGTCCTGGCGCAAACTTTGGTCCAGGCGTTGCAGCAGGTTCGCCAGGCGCTCTGGCGCGGCGTCGCTGGTGGGCTGCGCTGGGGCAGGTGCTGCCGTTGGTGTGGTCGACTCGCTCTGGTCAAACGCCAGATTCAGCGCGGCCAGCACCGCGATGCGGTCGCGGGCCTTGATCTTGCCAGCGTCGCGGATCTTGCACATGGCCTCGTCCACACGGTTCACCGCTGCTTGCAGACGGGCTTCACCCCCTTCGGGGCAACCCAGCAGGTAGCTTTGTCCCATGATCTGGACTTCGATCTGTTTGGCGCTCATGTGGTGGACTCGGAAGAGGGCGTAGCGGGCAGGCGGTCGATCAGCGCATCCACCCTGGCGCGGGCAGCTGAGAGCCTGGACTTGAGCTGATCGCGCTCATGGCTGAGGGCTTGTACCTGCTGGACCAGCAAGGCATTGGTTCGCTGCAACTCTTCGTGGCGCAGCAACAGATGCTCCACACGTTCGGCGATTTGGTCGATGAGGTCGTTGTTGGCCATGGCAGACGCAGCTCAGAGGCGATCCGCCATTGTAGGGCGTCAGCCATGGCCCGCTGCGGGGCGTAGGCTTGGCGACAGGCGGGGCCTTAAAATACGCAGCTGTTGGTGCTCGCGGGCTGGTTCACGGCCTGCAGTTCAACGGGAAGCAGGAGGGCGTGCCCCGCAAGCACACCTAACCTGCGCTGCCCCCGCAACGGTAAGCAGACGAGCCATGGCCACAAGCCGAGGCTCCGCTTTCATCTCACAAGCCACTGGCCGCCCTGAAACAGGCGGCTGGGAAGGTGATGAAGGTCGCATCTGCCAGCCCGGATACCGGCCAACAAGGTGGCTCGTCGCAAGACGGGCCGTGAAAGCCCATGCACTGCCGGGGAAGGCGGTGAGGGCGTTTGACTTGTTTGTTTCTTATGAAAAGTAATATTTCCGCAGTGGTGCGTTGTGCCGCCCATGCGTGTGGTGTCGCCCCAATTCTGTGGGCTTCGGTGGCTCATTCTCAAGAACTGAATTCTGATCGGACCATGGATACATCACTGAGTTCCGTGATGATCAGTGCATCCAAATACAAGCAGGATGTAGATGTATTGCCTTTGAGCGCGACGGTGATTACACGCCCCGAGATCGAATCTTCAGGCGTGGGGACTGTCAATGAAGCCATCATGAAATTGGGCGGGGTGTTGGGGCGTCCAAGTCTTTCGGGTGGGAACGAATACTCTTTGGACTTAGGCGGCTTCGGCGATACAGCGGCCTCAAACATGGTCGTGGTCATTGACGGTGTTGCTTACAAACAGGGTGATTCCAGTGAACTGCGGTTGTCCAGCTTGGCTCTCGACCAAGTCGAGAGGATTGAAATTGTCCGAGGGGCATCGCCCGTGTTGTATGGCGAGGGGGCTGTTGCTGGGGTGACTCACATCATCACGAAAGCCTCGGGCCTGTCGCGCTCATCGGCGGGGGTTTCAGGTCAAGTTGCAGCTTCACTGGGATCGTATGGCAGACGTGAAGTCAAAGGTGGCGTTTCTTACTCTTTTGATCAATGGAGTCTGAATGCATCTGCGCTTGACCGCCGGTCGGACGGTTACCGTCAAAACGGTGCCAGCTCAGACAAAAACGCCAATTTATCCGCACAGTTTCGTGGCGATGGCGTACGTGCAGGTGTCAGTCTCAACCAGAGCGACGAGTATGCACAGACACCGGGTGGCTTGACGCAGGCGGAGTACGCCGCAGATCCACGCCAAGCACAGCCTTCTTCGCTGAGTAATCGGACCTATCTGGATGCGAGCACCAGTGGTCAGGCGGTGTTTGTTGAAACCGATTTGTCCGGAACAATTTTGCGACTTGATTTGGCGCAGCGCAAACGTGACTACGATGCTCTTGCTGTCATGGGGTCCTCTGCGTATCCCCTGCGATTTGAGACGCGCAGCAACAATGTTGGACTACAAGCCATTCATCCGTTGGATACCAGCTGGGGACGCCAAACTTTCACAGCAGGAACAGAGCGAGTGAATTGGGACCAAAACCGGATGTACCCTCTCAACCCGGGTTTTGGCAGCAGCATTACTCTAGGCTACAGCAGCACTTCATATTTCTTGAAAAGCGATTCCATCCTGAAAGCTACGGGTACCCAGTTGTCCGTGGGGTATCGCTCTGAAGATGTCGAGAAGTACCAAAATGTGATCGGTGGATACTCTCCAGGCAAAACAGTGAGTAATGACCGGCTGTCAGCGGCAGAGTTGGGTGTCTCTCAGAAACTGAATGAAATGGCGACGGTGTACGGCCGGTGGGCTGAGTCGTACCGACTTCCTAACGTGGACGAGTTCACCTCACCGGCTTACGATGCGAACAGCGACCCTATCGCCCTGCGTGCGCAAACGGCCACAGATAAGGAGCTTGGCATCAAGTACCGGTGGCCCAATCAAGGTCGTGCCAGTGTTCGATTGGTTCGTTCGGATCTGAAGAACGAAATCATTTACGACCCGGCCAATTGGGCGAACATCAATTTAGACCCCACCCGTCGCCAAGCGTTGGAATTTTTCTGGAGCTATCCGCAGTCTTCGAATTTCAGTTTGTCGGGCAGTCTTAGCCTGCGTGAGGCTGAATTCTTGTCGGGTACATATGCAGGAAAACAGGTTCCCATGTCGCCCAAACAGTTGCTAGGTGTGCGAGCCGATTGGCGCTTGCCTGCCAACCAAGTGATGTCGTGGATAGTGACTGCCGTTGGCCCACAAGCCATCGCGGGCAGCTTTGATAACGCCAGCAAAATGCCAGGTTATGCCACGCTGGATTGGCGCTACGCGTACACAATAGACAAACTCGAACTTTCGGTTCTTGTGAGAAATCTGTTTGACAAGAAGTATTACGGGTACGCAACAACAACAGGTGGTTTCACTGTTTATCCCGACATGGCGCGCAATCTCATGTTGACGGCCAAGTACAAGTTCTAATGCTTGTATGCAGTGTCTAGCTCCCGGCCCCCAACGCATCGTCTGCCTCACTGAGGAAACGACGGAGTGGCTGTACCTGTTGGGGCAGGAGCATCGCATTGTGGGGATCTCGGGCTACACGGTGCGTCCGCGCCGCGCCCGTGAGGAAAAGCCCAAAGTCAGCGCCTTTCTGAACGCCAAGATCGACAAGATCCTGGCGCTTCAGCCGGACTGCGTGCTGGGCTTTTCCGATCTTCAGGCGGACATTGCCGCCGCGCTGATCCGTGCCGGTGTGCAGGTCACGGTGTTCAACCAGCGCAGCGTGGCCGAGATTTTTTCCGTTCTTTACCAAGTCGGTGCCATGGTCGGTCAGGCCGAGCAGGCACTGGCGCGCTTGGCGCAGATGCAGGCGCAGCTGGACGCCATGCGCGAAGCGGCAGCCGGCTTCAAGCGGCGGCCCAGGGTTTATTTTGAAGAGTGGGACGAGCCCCACATCAGCGCCATCCGCTGGGTGTCCGAGCTGATGGGCATCGCGGGTGGCGATGACATCTTTCCTGAACTGGCTGTGCAGCCCTTGGGCAAGGACCGCATCATTGCCGACAGCCATGTCATCGTGGACCGTGCGCCCGACATCGTCATCGGCTCCTGGTGCGGCAAGAAATTCCGCGCCGAAAAGGTGGCTGCACGCGCAGGCTGGCAAGAGGTGCCCGCTGTGCGCACCGGCCAGCTGTTCGAGATCAAGTCGGCCGACATCCTGCAACCCGGGCCGGCGGCACTCACCGATGGTGTGGCGCAGTTGCACCGCATCTTCTGCGATTGGGCGCAGCAGCATGCTTGAACGCCTGATTCGTGTTCTTGCGGTGTGGCTCTTGCTGTCCCAGACCGCCCTGGCGGTGACCGTGTTCGACGACCGCCAGCATCCGGTTGAGGTTGCCAAGGTTCCGCAGCGCATCGTCAGCCTGCTGCCCTCGCTGACCGAGACCGTGTGTGCCCTGGGGCAGTGCGCAAAACTGGTCGGGGTGGACCGCTATTCCAATTGGCCAGAGGCCGTGAAAGCCCTGCCGCGCATGGGCGGTGGCATCGATCCGAACATCGAATCCATCGTCGCCGCGCGGCCCGATCTGGTCTTGCTGGCAGGCTCCACGCGCGGCCTTGAGCGTCTGAAATCCTTGGGCATCACCGTGCTGGCACTGGAGCCCCGCACCCATGCGGACGCGCAGCGTGTGCTGCGCACCGTGGCCGATGCCCTGGGCGTGTCCCGAACCGACAGCGAGCGCATCTGGCGCGAGATCGATGCCGGTGTGCAGGCCGCTGCACAGGCCCTGACGCCGCAGGCGCGCGCCCAGCGCGTGTATGTCGAGGTCAGCCCCGCACCGTATGGGGCCAGTGAGTCGTCCTTCATTGGCGAGACGCTCCAGCGTCTTGGGGTAGGCAACATCCTGCCCGCGGCGCTGGGCCCATTCCCCAAGGTCAACCCCGAGTTCGTGGTGCGGGCCCAGCCCGATGTGATTCTGGCGGGTGACAGTTCCCGGGTCACCCTGCTCCAGCGTCCAGGCTGGTCGCACATGCGCGCTGTGCGCGAAAACCACCTGTGCGTGCTCACGCAAGAGCAGGCCGATGTGCTGGTGCGGGCCGGTCCGCGCATGGCCGAAGGTGCGCGGCTGATGGTCCAGTGTCTGCAACGCGCGGCAGGAGGCGTGCCATGAAGCCAGACCGGCAGGTGCCGTTCTGGGCATTCGGCTTGCTGTGTTTGGCGGTCGTCACCACTGGGTTGGGCAGCGCCGTGGGCAGCCACGGCTGGGAAGCCGTGTGGTCTGCCCGTACCGACCCGGTGCTGCAGCAGATCGTGTGGGACATCCGTTTGCCACGCAGCCTGGGTGCCTGGCTTGGCGGTGCTTTGCTGGGGCTGGCGGGCGCCGTGGCGCAAGGCTTGTTCCGCAATCCGCTGGCAGACCCTTATTTGCTCGGCAGCGCCTCGGGCGCTTCGCTGGGGGTCAGCCTCTACCTGAGTCTGTTCGGCGGCGGCGCGCTGGCCATCACCGGTTGGCAAAGACTGGGGATGACCGGCGCGGCTTTTGTGGGGGCGGTGGTGGCCGTGCTGCTGACCCTGGTACTCGCGCGGGGCGTGCAGCAGACCTTGCGCCTGCTGCTGGCCGGCGTAGTGGTGGGTGTGGTGCTGGGGGCCTTGGCGTCCCTGGTGTCGATGCTGCAACCGCAGGTCTTGCAGGCCATGCAAGGCTTCATGTTGGGCTCCACCGCTTTTGTGGGATGGGACGCCTGCGCCTTGCTGGCACTGGCATGGCTGGTGTGCGGTGTTTCGGCCTGGGCCCTGGCCCGCGTGCTGGATGCCCTGACCCTGGGCGAAGCCACGGCCCTGAGCCTGGGCATGCCGATCGCAGCGGCACGTGTGGTGCTGGTGGGAGTGCTTTCTTTGGCCACCGGCGCAGCCGTGGCGCAAATCGGGCTGGTGGCTTTTGTGGGCCTGGCGGCACCGCACGCCGTGCGTGCGCGTGTGCACTGCACCCACCAAGGCTTGCTGCTGCTGTCGGCGTTGATGGGCGGGGCCTTGCTGCAGGTGGCCGATGTGCTGGCCCGTGGCCTGCTGGCCCCACAGGATTTGCCCGTGGGCGTGCTCACGGCGGTGGTGGGCGGCATGTACCTGCTGTGGCGCATGCAGGGCAGCGGGGCGCGCGCATGAATGCCGCGCTGCAAACCCGTGGTTTGCGCGTCACCTTGGGTGAGCGCGAAGTGTTGCATGGCCTGGACCTGCAGCTGGCCGCCGGTCGCTGGACTTCGGTGGTCGGCCCCAACGGGGCTGGCAAGTCCACCTTGCTCAAGGCCCTGGCGGGCTTGCTCCCGTACCAGGGACAGGTGCTGTGCCAGGACCGCTTGCTGACCGACATGCCCCGACGCCAGCGGGCACAGGCCATTTCTTGGCTGGGGCAGGGCGAGCATGCGGCCTTTGACTTGCGCGTGCGCGATGTGGTCATGCTGGGGCGCCTGCCGCACCAGGGCTGGCTGGATGCGCCCACGGCGCACGACGAAGCCATGGTGCAGACCGCGCTCGAAGCCACCCACGCCTGGGCCTGGTGCGATCGCCGGCTGGGTGAGTTGTCCGGGGGCGAACGCCAGCGCGTGATGCTGGCCCGAGCCATGGCCAGCCATGCCCCGGTGATGCTGATGGACGAGCCACTGACCAACCTGGACCCGCCGCACCAGGTGGACTGGCTGGAGCAGGTACGCTGTCTGCAGGCGCAAGGCACAACCGTGGTGAGCGTGCTGCACGAGATCGGCATGGCGCTGCATGCCGATGATGTGCTCGTCATGGCGGGCGGCTGCGTCGTGCACCACGGCCCGTGCGGCGACGCCGCCACGCGCGAGGCGATCGAGACCGTTTTTGAATGCCGCATTCGCATCCACGCCCTGGACGGGCAGTGGGTGGTGCTGCCCCGCACCGCATGAGCGCGCGTTGCATCATGGTGCTGGGCACTTCCAGCGGCGCAGGCAAAAGCTGGCTGACCACGGCCCTGTGCCGCCACTACGCGCGCCAGGGGCTCAAGGTCGCCCCTTTCAAGGCGCAGAACATGAGCAACAACGCCCGTGTGGTGGCGAGCATGCATGGGCTGGGCGAGGTTGGCGCGGCGCAGTACTTTCAGGCCCTGGCCGCCCGTGCCGAGCCCGATGTGCGCATGAACCCCTTGTTGCTCAAGCCCGAGGCCGACACCCGCAGCCAGGTGGTCTTGCTGGGCCAGGTCAGCCAGGCCCTCAGCGAGACGCCGTGGCGTGGTCGCAGCGAAAAGGTCTGGCCACAGATTGCTGCGGCACTGGACGAGCTGATGGCAGAAAACGACGTGGTCGTGATCGAAGGGGCGGGTTCGCCGGCAGAGATCAACCTGATGGACAGCGACATCGTCAACCTGCGTGTGGCGCGCCATGCCCACGCGCGCTGCCTGCTGGTGACCGACATTGACCGAGGCGGTGCCTTCGCGCACCTGTACGGCACCTGGGCGCTGTTGCCCGCTGAAGACCAGCAACGCATCCGCGGCTTTGTGCTCAACAAGTTCCGTGGCGATGCCAGCCTGCTGGCCCCGGCACCCGCCCTGCTGGAGCAGCTCACCGGGGTGCCCACCGTGGCCGTGCTGCCCATGTGGTGGCACCATGGCTTGCCCGAGGAAGATGGGGTGTTCGATGACCGCAGCCGCACGGCCGGTGCGGTGCAGAAAACCGTGGCCGTGATCGCCTACCCGCGCATCAGCAACCTCGACGAGTTCCAGCCCTTGCGCAATGTGCCCGGTGTGCGCTTGCTGTGGGTGCGCAGCCCGTCCGATCTGGCGGGCTTGGGCGCCGCGGACTGGGTGGTGCTGCCCGGCAGCAAGCACACCAGCGCTGATTTGGCCTGGCTGCGCCAGCAGGGGCTCGATGCCGCCATTTCGCGCCACGCGCAGCAAGGCGGCGCGGTGCTCGGCATTTGCGGTGGTTTGCAAATGCTGGGCGAAGCCCTGATCGACACCCACGGCATCGATGGCAATGCCCCGGGCCTGGGCTTGCTGCCCCTGGTGACCCAGTTCGAGCCGCAAAAAACCGTGACCCGCACCGAAGTGTGCTTTGGCCCGGTGCGGGGCGCCTGGTCAGCGCTCAGCGGCGTGCAGGCCATGGGCTACGAAATCCACCACGGCCAGACCCAAGGGCATCCCGCCATGTTGGCGGCGGGTGCCGCGCTGCACGAGGTGGTGCCCGGTCTGGCGTGGCAAAACGGCGACGGACAGGTGTTGGGCACCTACCTGCACGGACTGTTTGAATCCCCCGCTGTGCTCAAAGCCTTGTTTGGCCAACAGGCCCCCACGCTGGACAGCGTCTTTGACGGTCTGGCCGATTACATCGAGGGGCATTTCTGTCCGGCTGTGCTGGACGGGCTGGTAGGGCAGGACGGACCAACGACGGCAGGGGCCTGACGCGCCGGCCCACCGTGATGGGGTGGAACTCAAGCCTTGCGGCTCTTCGCGGTTGACTTGCTTTTGGGTTGCAGCAGCCGCGTCCTTTCGGCTTCTTCCAGGCACAGCAAGGTGTCCAGGTAAGTCATGAAGCGGTTCAGGTAGTCGGGCGAGAGGTCGCGCATCAGGCCCAGGGCACGCAGCACCAGCATGTGCGAGTTGATCGGCCCGGCGTTTTGCGGCGCCTGGGCGATGGCCTGTGTGACCTGTTTGTGCACACTGAGGCGGCTGAGCTGCTTGCGGAACTGCCGCACGCGCGGGCTTTCGGCGCGCCAGCCTGGGGCCGGTGTCGTGGGGTGGCTGGGCGGTGCCATGTCGGCCAGCAAGGCGGCCAGGGGCGAGCGGGCCCCGGCAGCGATGGGGCCGTTGGCCTCGACGGTGGCCGTCGCAGCGGCGGCTTGCATGCGGGTTTGCTGATGGCTCAGCAGTGCGTGCAACTTGTAGAGCAACTGCCTTTGCACAGGGCCGCTTTGCTCGCGGGTGCGCTCGGCCAGGGTTTCGATGTAGTGCCAGCCCACCGCATCCGCGTGGGCCGCACCCGCCGCACGCAGGGCGGCCAGCGCCTGGTCGATTGCAGCCATGTCTGGGCTGGTGCAGGCTGCGGTCATGGTTTCTGGGCAGGCGCAGCGCTGTTGCTGGCTTTGGGCACCGGGGCCATTTCCACGCGGCGGTTTTGGGCACGGGCTTTCTCGCTGGTGTTGGGCACCAGCGGCTGCTCTTGTCCAAAGGCGGCGGCAAACAGCAGGGAAGACGGCATGCCTTCTTCAATCAATGTGCGTGTCACTGTGAGCGAACGCTGTGCCGACAGCTCCCAGTTGTCTTCGAACTTGCGGTTGCGGTTGCCCACAGCCTTGTCGTCGGTGAAGCCACTGACCATGAGGATTTCGTCGCGCGACTGCAGGTAGCTGCGCAGCGGTCCCACCAGGCTCTTGAGCAGCTGGCGACCTTCGGGTTGCAGCTGGTCGGAGTTGAGTTCGAACAGCAGCTTGCCGCTGATGCCGATGCGGCCGTTGTAGAGGCTGATGCGGCCACTGGCCAGCGGCACGGCCAGGGCCTGCTCCAGCGTCTGGCGCTTGTGCTCTTCGGCCTGGCGCTTTTGCACCTCGGCTTCCAGGGTGGAGGCCATCTCCAGTTGTGTGGCCATGACACCCACCAGCAGCAGCACGAAGGCGCCCAGCAGGCCAGTCATCAGATCGGCGAACGCCATCCAGGTGGGTGTGGTGGCTTCGCTTTCGGCTTCCATTTCCAGCATTAGGCGGCTCCTTCAGCCTGGCGCTGTTGCAGCGCTTCGAGCACGTCTTTCTGGCTGGCAATGCTCAGGTCGATGATCTCGCGCGCCTGCGCCACGTAGTAAGCCAGTTGCTCGTCACTGCGTGCCATGGACTGGCCGATGGCGGTTTCGATGCGCTGCAGGTTGGCCATGAGCTTTTCGTTGCTCTCGTTGAAGCTGCGCACCGCAAAGCCAAAGGTCTCGCCCAGGCTGGCCACATCCACCGCGCTGGCGGTCAGTTGTGCCGCCACTTCGCTGAGCTTGCCGGTTTCCAGGGCCACTTGCTCGTGGAAGGCGCTGCTGGTCTGGGCCAGCGAAGCCTGGCTGGAACGCACCAGGGTGTCGATCACGCTGCGCTGCTCGGTGGAGGCGTGGTTGATCGCGTCCAGCAAGGTGCTCAAGGTGTCCAAGATGCGGGTGCGCTCTTCCAGCAGGGCGTTGTCGCGGGCCACGCTGACCGAAATTTCCTGGCGCAATTGCCCAATCACCTCGGCTGCGGCGCGTGGGGCTTGCGAAGCGGTTTCGATCAGGCGCGCGATCGGGTCTTCGAGCGCCGTGCCCAGTGTGGTCAGGTGCCGGGCCACGGCGTCTTCCAACGCCGCCAGGCGGGCCACGGCGGCCTCGCCGCGCTCGGCCTCCTGTGTGCGCAAGGCCGAGAGTTCGGTGCGCAGCAGGCTGGCCAGTTCTTCGGAGCGCTGTGTGTGCTGCGCAGCCCACTGGGCTTCGGCGGCGATGCGCGCACGCATGAGCTCTTCGTTGCTGGTCATCAGTCGGGTGATGTCGGCCAGGGTCTGCGTGGCATGGGCTTGCGAGTCGTTGCGAAT
>JACCDG011193798.1_pt1 | contig 17891 bp, 10 predicted proteins | sample 7442471 | NCBI WGS metagenome assembly JACCDG01 (sample SAMN15323444, study PRJNA562643) | freshwater metagenome | isolation source: river surface water | place: USA:Blue River Watershed | collected 2017-08-17 | reverse complement strand
TTTTATCATATAAAAAGACCTATTTACAGCTGGTAATCAAGCACTTTTAGAATTTACAAGAAAAAAATACCAATAAATAACAGATAGTTAGAAATAAATAAAAATAAACTATTCAACATTAAGAGAATTATGAACATACTTACAATCAACCTAAAATTAATCGCGAAAAAGCTCTTAATTTTCTTCATTAGCCTATTTATAATAGTCCACTCCTTTGCTGACTCTATCGATGGAACAGAGTCTGGCAACGAGATTCTGAACATCATTGCTAACAGCGAAAGCATGCCACCAGTGGAGTCAACTCCAATTCTAAAAGCAATCCTGGCTCCAGCCAAAAAACCTATACCTATAGTAATTGGTTTAGCTTTAGGTGGCGGTGCTGCAAAAGGCTTTGCTCACATTGGCGTGATTCGTGCCTTGGAAGAAAATGGCATTCGCCCGCAGATTGTTACGGGAACATCCGCCGGCAGCTTAGTCGGTAGCTTATATGCATATGGATATAGCCCAGATCAGTTGCAGAAAATTTCGGCACAGCTAGATGAGTTAAATTTAGCCGACTTTACCTTTAGTTCTAATGGTGTAATTAAAGGTAATCGTCTTCAACAATTTGTTGATGGGCAAGTAAAAAATACCCCGCTACAAAAATTGAAAATCAAATTTACCGCGGTTGCAACCGATTTAGATAGCGGGCAAAGCATCGGTTTCAATACTGGTGATACAGGAATTGCGGTACGAGCATCGTGCTCGATTCCAAATGTTTTCATGCCGGTAGTTATGAATGGACATCGTTATGTTGATGGTGGATTATCTGCACCAATTCCTGTTAGCTATGCTCGCAAAGCAGGCGCCAATTTTATAATCGCGGTTGATATCACCGCTAAGCCCAAACAAGGTAGTAATGGATTTTTATCTAATTTTGATCAAACCATTAATATTCTTAGTATAAAATTACTTAACGACCAAATAAAACAAGCAGATATTGTAATTAGCCCAAACATCGATCAATTATCCAGCTTTAGTTTTAATAAAAAGCAACAAGCAATTGACTTTGGTTATAAGGCAGCAATGGCACAAATGCCGCTGATCAAACAAAAGATTTTGGATTGGCAAAAAAATAACTCTTAAAGGTTGTAACTCCATGAAGTTAAATTTAATCAATAATATTTTAATTGCTTGTGGTATTAGCCTAATTGTTGGTTGTAGCACTGTAAATAGCTTACCGACCAATATAATGAATCAAGACAATAATAATACAAATAAGCCAGCTACCGCGTTACAAATTAATAGCATTAGCATCGGCCAGATGAAAAATGACACCAGTAATAAATTCACCATTAAACTTAAATTAAGTAATACTAGCCAGCAAAATATCTCAGGCTGGAAAATTGGCTTCTTCATGCCACGTAGCTTGGATAAACATTCTGGAGTATCAAATAAATCACTCACAATGTCAATTTGCGAACAGGGTACCAATAATTGCAGCAATTTGGTTTATCAAAAAGCACCGTTTAATAGCAATGATTTAAGCGCAGGATTTACCAGCATCCTCGCACCACAAGAAGATGATTTCAAATTAGACGCAAACAAAAGCTATTTAATCACCATTGCACACCTGAATACGCCACTACTTAACTACTCATCGCTACCACAAAGTTGGTTTGTAATTACGCAAGATAATCAAGTTATGAATCTAGCTATTACCCCTGATAAATATAATTTAATTGATTATAACTCCACCCAAATTAAAAATCAAGTTGCTGATCACGTCCAAGATAATTGGATCAATTCTGCACACAGTACGCCACCACAACTTAAAGTAATTCCAAGCCCGAATCAAGTCATATTTACCGGTAAAGGAATGCTACAACTTGGTAAGCACGTAATAATTATAAACAATGATGTTTTCAAAAATAAAAACGAAAGTTTTTTGGTTGACTACTTACAACAAGAACGAGGTATTACGCGAGCACAAAACACTGGCTTTGGAATTATCCCAATTGAACTTAACTCAATAACGCTAAATAATCCAGAAGGCTATGAACTAAATATTACAGCAGATAAAATTCAAATTAACTCCAGTAATAGCGCTGGTGAGTTTTATGCCCTACAAACTTTACGTCAAATTTTTGCTCAATATGGAAGCAATATCCCAAGTATGACTATTAGCGATGCACCACGTTTTAAATATCGTGGTCTAATGCTCGATTCGACTCGTCATTATTTCAGTATTGATGAAATCAAAAACCTCCTTGATCTAATGGCACTGCAAAAATTAAATACATTCCATTGGCATTTGAGCGATGATGAAGCTTTTCGAATTGAATTAACGAATTATCCACAGTTACGCACAATTGGTGCAGTAAGTGGCTATGGTAAACCGATCATTAATACTCGCATCGTAGATCGCAACTTAGATCTTGCTACCAGTGAAGCAAATCAACATTATATTTCGGTTGATAGCGTAAATCAAGGTAGCTATTCCGCTCAAGAAATTCGCCAATTAATTAACTATGCGAATGCACGACAAATTACGATTATTCCTGAAATTGATATTCCTGGTCATTCACGAGCTCTAATGAAAGCAATGCCAAACTCATTCTATGATCCGCAAGATAAATCCTTATACGGAGGTTACGGTGATAATACCCTACCAGTATGTAGTTATAATCAAAACACACCGCTTGGAGTAAATTTCACCCGCGACATAAATAATATTGTTAAGCAAGTCGCAGATTTATTTACTCAACAAACCACGCTATACTATTCTAACAATGAAATTAGTATTGGTGGTGATGAAGTTAACAAAAACTCATGGACTAAATCCTCAACTTGCTCACAAAATTCAGGCTACATAAATCTAAATGCCTTACAAAAAGAGCACAAATTCTTAGCACAGCTTGCTAACAGTGACACATTAAATAACGTGAAAATATCTGGTTGGGAAGAATTTGTTTTAGATGATGATGGAACACTAGAAAATAACCATAACAATTTGGTGCCAGCAAATAAAACTGCACATGTTTGGATTTGGCAAACAACCTACCCTAAAAAATCTAATTACGCTGTTGAATTAGCCAATAATGACTACCCAACCGTTCTGGCTTATGCGAGTAATTTATATTTTGATAATCGCTATACAGCGCGAAAAGAAGAACCTGGATTCTATTGGGCAAGCAATTACAACGATACAAATGCAGCACTAGATGCTACTACCGCAATTAGTAAAACTACACAGCTAATTGCTCCAACAAAACGTCAAAACATTCAAGGAATTGAAGGCGCGCTGTGGGCAGATGTGATTCCTAATTACGAGCATTTACTGTATATGGCATTGCCAAAAATGAGCGGACTTGCTGAAGCAGCATGGTCATTAGATCCAGACTTAGGAAATAACTCCCAAGCCAATTGGCAAAGTTTAGCCACTCGACTTGGTTGTGGCTCGGATGGATTTTTACACTTCATAAATCAAACTTATGCAGTTAAGTACCGTGGCTACCCAAATGGAATTGCTTTAGAAGCCCCAGCTTTGTGTAATCCGACAACTGCAAATAAATAATTGGCCAAGCACCAAACTAACTAAACCAAGGAGTCACTATGGCAAATAATGAGCATGATCAACAACTCAAGCGTGGTATGAAATCGCGACATTTATCTATGATTGCAATTGGCGGTACCATCTCGGCAAGTTTCTTTCTGGGAATTGGTGATATCCTAAAACAAGTTGGTGCATTTGGTACTATCTTAGGCTTTATTATCGGTGGCATGGTGATGTTTTTGGTGCTATTAAGTTTGACCGAGATGGCAATTGCAATGCCTGTTTCTGGCTCATTTCAAACCTATGCTACAAGATTTATTTCACCACTCGCAGGATTCTTAACTGGTTGGTTATACCTGATTAATTGGATTACCGCAGCTGCAGCCTCATTAACAGCAGCATCCATAATTATGAATAGTTGGTTTCCCAATATCTTGGTCTGGCAATGGAGTTTATTATTTATTTGCTTAACCGCACTATTAAACTTCTTTCCTGTCAAAGCTTATGGTGAAATGGAATTCTGGTTTGCGGGAATTAAAATTGTCGCTATTCTAGGTTTTATCTTGGTTGGTTTAGCCGTGTTATTTGGTATAGTACCGCAATTTGGTCCTGTAATTGGCTTCAAAAACCTCTACCAAGATGGCTGGTTTCCAAATGGATACTTACCGTTTTTATATGGAATTGTCGTGATTGTCTGTACATACCAAGGTGCAGAATTAGTCGGGATTGCAGCTGGGGAATCTGAAGATCCCGAAAAAAATGTAAAAAAAGCTATTCGTAATGTTGGGATTCGGATTTTATTATTCTTTGTGCTTTCGGTATTTGTTGTAACTATGTTAACACCATGGCAGCAATCTTCAGTTAGTAATAGTCCATTTATTTCTATTTTACAACAAGCTAAAATTCCGTATATTTATCAAATCATGCAATTCGTGATTGTTGCAGCAAGTTTATCGGCGGTAAACTCGGCATTCTATGCTTGTGCGCGCTTGCTGTGGTCAATGGCCAGCTCGAATCAAGCACCACGCATCTACGCAATTACCAACAAAAATGGTGTGCCATATTATGGCGTGATTGTCACCGCTGCGCTGTCTGGACTATGCTTACTAAGCAAATTCTTTGGCGCAGAAAAAGTCTTTATTTTGATCGTTTCATCTTCGGGAATGGTTGGATGCCTAATCTGGATCATGATCAGCTGGGGACATATTGGCTTTCGCCGCTATTTAAAACGTGAAGGCGTAAATCCAGACACACTCTCGTTTCGTGTCCGTGGCTATCCGCTCGTACCTATTCTCAGCATCGTGTTTAATGCACTAGTAATTCTGGGCATGCTTTGCGATGATGGACAACGAATTGTCGTGTATCTGGGATTGATTTTAATTGCTTTCTTTTTGGTTGTGTATAGAGTGTTTTTCTATAAAATCACATATTAAAAATAAAATAAATATTATGCTAGTACTGCTAAAAGTAATGCTAGCACTGTTTAATATTCCATCCTTGATCTTTAAAAGATTGTATTTGATCATCTGTTATATTATCTTTGTTTATTGTTAAGCATAATAAATGCCTTGGTCTACTCATTGCTACATACAATTGTTTCATTAATTGTTTTTCTTCTATTGCACCGACATTACTAAGTAAGTCAATATCAAATTTATCACCCAATATCCATGGAAGCATAACTTTAAGATCTGTATTATTGTACCAAGGATCATCAGTTTTTTTTGCTTCGTAAAATGGTGACTCCAAGACTATCGTTATATCGTGAGTTTCTCCTTTTATGCCATGAATAGTAGAAAAGTCAATTTTAACTCCATTAAAATCAAACTGATTATTTAATGTTATATGCAAAGAGCAGCTACTATCATATTTACAAAAATTATCATATGCATCATTATCTACAATATTTATAGAATTTAATTTTAATATTTGTATAACTTGCAATAATAAATTATTAAAATCACTCTCATTTATACTAATATTAGTAGTTAATATGCCATAACTAAACTCCTTAAATTTAGCATAAATACTATTTATGCTTAACCAGTCAATGAACTCCGTTTGAGTCATATTCATATTATAAAATTTAATTAACTTTAATATTCCTTTAATATAAATATTGTATACCTCACAAAATTCATAGCTATGATTTCGCATAAAAAGACACAATTTCAAAACTTGCAAAAATGTTTTAGTTAGGTAAGTGGTCTTTTTTATATTTTTATTAAAATCTGGGTGAAATTTTTTTAACCCACTTTCAGTCCAAGATATAGCTTTAATTGTTTTATCACTAATATTTTTGATATTAGATTCATTGTTTAAGTAATTTGAGAAATTATCTAATAACTTCAAGGTGTCATTGTATATGAATAACGTTGGGCTATACACCATATGATGAACTTTTGATATAATATTAACCTTACTGTGTGATACCTTACTAACAAAATTAGCAATATTTTGTGTAAATCTATTAGTTTGTTCAATAATAACATCTGGAGTATTAATATTATAAGTTTCATTTAACTCACTCATTCCATCAAATATTGCCTGATCTTTATCTCCAAAACGCTGTAGCAGAATATTACCACTACTAAATATTTTACCGAGTATACTGTCTTGAAGCTTTGAAGCATCCTGCATTTCATCTATAAACACAAATTTAAATCGATTTTGAATTAGTTTACTAAGATTTATATTTTCGCATAAACATTTCTTTGCAATAACGATTAAATCATTTGAATAGTAATAGCCTTCATCTATTGATTTTGATTTTGCGTCCATTAGATCATTGGTATAAGCTTCAATGTTTGTGTTAAAGTGATTTTTATTATAAAATTTCTCAAATTTCCAAGCATATTTTTTTGTTGTTTCGCAATAATCACAAAGTTCAAAACCACCACAATCATGAATCCATTTTTTCTGTAAATAATCTCTTGTTACTTTTTTAAGGGAATAGTACAAATGTCGTTCAGAAATACCATCATCAACAGATTTTATCTTCTCATCCATAGATTTTAAATACGGTAAGCTAATAAACTTATTTATAAATTCATGAATAGTTCCTATAAAATTAGGATAAGCAAGTAATTTCAAAGCCTTATCATCATTAGATCGTTCGATACGTTTGATTATTTCGTCTTTAGCTACATTTGTATGCGATAACACACAAATAGCATCTTTATTAAAATCAAGCTTTTGAGATAATATTACTAGCTTTGCCGCAATAAGAGTAGTTTTACCACTTCCAGGACAAGCTTGGACGTCTATTGACTCTAGCGATTTTAATATTTTTCTATGTTCATCATCAAACTCTAAACCAAGTGATGAGGAAATTTGATCAATATCGACATCTGTGATTACTATATTAGTCATTTAGATCACCTTCAGAATTTTGAAAATTAACTTTTTCTGTTACATGTTCAATTGCTTCTTTTAAATATATAGGTAATTTATCCCATAACTCTTTCGATTTACGATTATATTTATTCTCTAATATATTTGCTATACTCAATGCAAAATCTGTTTTGTCGATGTGTTTCATAATAAAGGTTGATATTCTTTCTTTAGATACTACATCATAATTTGCTTCTAGACCTGTTTCTATTATATTGTATTCTATCAAAATATCATTCCAATTTGTTTCAAGATTAAAAAGTATTTTACTTTCTTGAGTAAGTCCAATACATTGTATTAATTGTTTAATTTCCTTAATATCTAAATCCAAAGCTTCTAATACCTCTCGCATTAAACCACTTTGTGATAAACAGTACTCGAATGTCCAATCATCAGAAATTAATACCTTGATACTACCATGCTCAAGATCATCTTTCATTTTTCTTCTCTTTTCGCTAACATCTGAACAATTTGAATACCAATAAGTACTGTTTCTTTTTTTGCGTTTTTTAAATCCTATTACTGGACAGATTGACTCATCAGCGCAATCTGGCCATAAATCTAAATCACGAAGAACTGCAACGTTAATAGGTAAAGAGGTATTGTCATTGCGTAAAAATATTTTGGCAAACCTCTTCCAAGCGGTGTTTCCAACATTGACAATAGATACACCATAATCCTCAAATTTACGACCAACTAAATTTGCGATTGTTGGTAATAAAATATTTTCTGCATCACCCTCAACAATAACAACTCCTCTAGCAAAAAATAAATTAGATTTAGTAACGTCTAAAAACTTATACAAAAATTTATAATCATCTTGATCAAGCTTTGTTTCTTCATTTCTTAATGCAAAAGCTTGATTTTTATTAATAATAATCATATTTTCAGGGTTTATCTTAGAGGCAAGATTTGGGCTATGTGTAGATAAAATACATTGTAAATAATTATCTTTATCAGAAGTGTCTAATTTTTTATCAGGAGATTTAGTTTTAATAAACTCTAATAATTTCATTTGCAATTGTGGATGTATATGTGCCTCAGGCTCTTCAATTAGTAAACATCCAAATTCATTCTCTAGATCTTGTTCGAGTAACAATAATTCAACAGCTATGAAAACCAAATTATTATAGCCCAGACCATTACTAAACTCACCAATTGATAAATTAAGCTTCTCTAATATTTCCTTAAAATACTTTCTCTTTTTATTTTCTTGCATCCCATTTAAATCACCAGATTCTAGACCCGCAATACCCAGTTTTGTTGCTAACGTTTCATGAGCAAAAATTAATTCATTAAGAAAATTTTTGTTAACCTCATTCGTAATAATTGACAGACTTTGATTTTCTAAGATTTTTTTATTTGACTCACCTATTATTTCTAATAATGAATCAACATTCCTAATATCATCAAATTCCTTATAAGCTCCGATAATTTGTGAGAGACGTGATAACCTACTAGATTTTAATTCCTGTTCTGCATCTCGTAATGGCTTAAGATAAGTTGCATTTAGAAACCTCTTAACTTCATTTTCTAAAACTAATCCGTTAGCTGTTTTCCCTGATTTTATTTCAGTTTTTATAACAGGAAATCCTCTTCTTAGTTCTGTAGTATACTTAGCAATCAAATTCACATAAAGACATATTTCTCCATCATCTGATGTTAAGTACTCTACAAATTTATAACCAAATTTCTCAATATTTTTAAATTTGAGCTGGATATTGATCTCTTCTGCATCATTATTAAAATCTGATTGTTGTATAAAACATTGCTCTTGTGAATTTGTGCCTAATGTACACTTAATTGCGTCTATGATTGAGGTTTTACCAGCATTATTTTCACCAACTAATACATTCATACCTTGGTTAAGACAGAGATTAAGTTTTTTAAAACCACGAAAATTACTAATATTAATTTCTGAAATATACATTCTCAAACCTCCTAAAATATATTTATTCCCCACTACACCCAACACCGCTAATCCTACTCACACCACCACTCAATGGCTCAACCTGAATCTGCAAATTAATCCGCTCTTTAAGTGCGCCAACATGCGAAATAACTCCGATCAATTTACCATCACGTTGCAGCGAGTCCAACGCATTAAGTGCAGTTTGCAATGATTCTTCATCCAGCGTACCAAAGCCCTCATCGAGAAACAGCGAATCAACTTGCACCTTATTACTCGAGAGCTTGGACAGACCAAGCGCCAACGCCAAACTAATTACAAAGCTTTCACCACCGGAAAGATTTTTGGTAGTACGAATTTCGCCACCTTGGTAATTATCAATCACATTTAATTCCAGCGGTAAATCTTTATCACGAATCAGCAAATAACGCTCTGACATATTTTGTAATTGTTGGTTAGCATGTTTTACCACCATTTCAAAAGTCAAACCCTGTGCAAAATTTCTAAATTTCTTACCATCCGCAGAACCAATCAATTTATGCAAATTACCCCAGCGTTCATGAATAACTTTCTGCTGTTCATGGCGTGCAATAGTTTCGGCTTGCTGCTGCTGAGCTTGTTGATTTAACTGCAATTGCAACCGTGCTGCACCAATCTGTTGTGTGGCAATTTCAATCCTCTGTGTGTATAAAATAATTTGTGCCGCTAACTCCTCGATCGTTTGAGTCGTTAAGTGTTTCTTTTCCTCATTGATAATTTGCTCACTAATCTGTCGTTCTTGAGTCTTTAATTCAATCTCAGTTTGTCTTAGCTGATCTGCCATGTGTTGAATCGCAGCAATCTTTTCACGCGCGAGTAATTTCGCCTTAAAGTCCAATTCATCGCTAAAACCAGCTTTAGCCAAACTCTGTGAAAATAACTCTTCTTGTTCTTGCACCTGAATTTGTAATGGCTGCAATTGTTCGGCCTGATTTGCTAACAAGGATTTTAATGCGTTTAATTGCTGCTGGGCTTGATTAAAGTTGCTCTGCGCCAATTGATGATTTTGCTCCAAACTTTGAAGCTCATTCTGCCACTTACTTTCCTCCAAAGTTGTATCATGATCAGCAAATAATTCATGCCGTTTGCCAAGCAAATTGGCTAATTCAGCTTGAATTTGTACCAATTCCAATTGAGTTTGTTGAAGTGATTTATTAATACTTTCTTGTAGCACTCGATTTTGCTGTAACTCATTCTCAGATTGAAGAATTGTAGCCTGTAACTGCTCAGCCTGACGCTGCTGAAACTGCCAATTTTCCACGCGTTGATGCAACTGTTGCTTAATCGGCGGTAGTAATTCAAGGCTAATTGACTGAATCGAATATGGTAATAACTCGGTACTTAATTGCTGTGAAGCTGTAGTCAAATCAGTTTGCGCTTGTTCCTGTTCTTGCTGAATTTGAAGTAACTGCGTTTTACTCGCATCGAGTTGCGCAGTAAGTTGAGTTAGCGCAATTTTCAGCTGCTGCTCATGTTCTAAAGATTGTTGCTGTTCAAGCTGCAGTTGTTTAATTTGAATTTCATAACTACTCAGTTTCTCAATTAACTGCTCTTGTTCGGGAATTTGTGCAGACAGTGCAAGTAAATTCTCTGCTACTCGTAATTGCAGCTGATCATCATTGACTAGATTATACAAATTCACTAGCTCATTAATTTGTCTGCTTAACTCCGTACTCTTCTGATTTAAGTGTGTTTGTTGCTGTAAAGATTGCTCAATTAAAGTCGTGCTCTTTGTCAATTGTTGATTACTTATATTTAGCGTAGCTTGTAAATTAATTTGGCGCAATTTTGCAGCATCAATCTGTGCCTCCAACTCATCATTTAACGGTAAATTATTTGCATATGGATGCTCCAAGGCACCACACAACGGACATGGCTGATCGATCCGTAATTTATCACGCTCGCTAGTTAAATCTGCAACTTTGTTTAGCAATAATCGCTGCTGATTCAAGCTATCCAATAATTGTTGAACATCCAATAAACTTTGCTCAGCTTGTACCAATTGTGGTTTTATTTCAGTCAAAATTTTGTTTTCGCCAATTACGATCTTTTCCAAATCGGTATTTTGGTGCTGCAAACTAATTTGCTCATTGAGTAACTTAGCTAAAGTATTTAATTCGCTCTGCTGCGTTTTAAGTTGCGCAATATTTTGAGTTAGGCTGAGAATCGTTTTACCATTAGATAAGTTATCTTGCGCTTGGCTCAGATTAATTAACTCTTGTTGCTGAGCTGTAGTTTTCTGGCTAATTGAATTTTGTTGCTGATTCAATTCAGCCAAATTTTGACTAAGCCGATCAGCTTGAGCCTGTGTCTGTTGTTGATTCAAGTGGTGCTTTTGTAGTGTTTCCGCTAAACGCTGAAAATTATCCAACCGTCCATTAATCCCGCTTAAGTTAGTCACCAAATTAGCATCAATCTTATTTTGCTCAAGATAATTATTTACATTGGCAAATTGCTGCTTTTGGTTAATAAGCTGGCTCTGTATAACATTAGCTTGTTCAGCCAAATCTTTGAGTCCATTTTCTCCATCTGTCACAGCTTGATTGATTTTACCGGCTTGCTGGGTAGTGGTGTCAATCTGAGTATCCAGCTGCCGTACTCGCTGTACTAGTTTTAGGTTCTCGGCATGAGTTAGCTTATATTGACTCAATAACTGAGCGCTACCAGATAAAGCATTATTTAATTCCGTAGAGTTCTGCTCTAGCGATGGCAACCGCTCGGTGCTATTAGCAATATTAGTATTAAGCTGCCCAAGCTGTGCCCTCAACTGTGTTAAGGCAATATACACATCACTATTAATTACACTAGCCTGTTGTGCCAAATTTAAAGAAGACTCTTGCTCTGCAAAAGCAGATTTTTGCAGTTGAAGCTCCGTTTGTTTAATTCCAAGCTCGGACAACTTCTGACGTAAATCGCAAAGGTTATTTAACCAAATTTGCTGCTGCTCTGAACTAAGCTTATGCTTTAAATTTGCTTGTAACTCATGCTCTAAATTGGTTAATTGCGCATCCAACTGAATAATTTCTTCGGATGTTAGAATTTTTATCCCCTGCAATTGTTGTTGAAGAAAATCTAACTTATTCTCTTCCAGAGCTTTATGTTCATGAACTTTCTTGGAAATCTCACTATAAACCTCGGTACCAGTAATTTTTTCTAAAATTGGTGAGCGCTCATCAGCTGGTGAGTGTAAAAACTTCGCAAAACCACCTTGTGCAAGTAACATTGCACGTGTGAAATGCTCAAAATCCATGCCTGTTACATCACTAACCTTGCTGGTAACTTTACTTAACTTATCCTCTAAAGTAATTTTATTCTTGGTATCGCTCAAGTCTTCAATGACGTGCTGTGCTGCTTGCAAATTACCTTCAGCTTTTTTTCGTGCACGAGTTTGCGACCATAAAGTACGATAATGCCCAGTGTTGGTTTGAAATTCAAGACTCGCAAAACATTCGCCGCTATGTCGCGACATAATTTCATTTTGACTCGCATTAATTTTATCTAAGCGTGGCGTTCGCCCATACAATGCCAGACAAATTGCATCCAAAAGTGTCGACTTACCAGCTCCAGTTGGACCAGTAATTGCAAAAATTCCTTGTTCGGCAAATTCAGGCACCGTAAAATCAATTGTCCATTCACCAAGTAACGAATTAAGATTTTTGAAATGTAGCTTAAGAATTTTCATTTATTCTGCCCTAATATCAGTTAAATTTAATTCTGCCACCACTTGGTTAAAGCATTCTTTTAAATCTAATTGTTGCGTATCGGGTACATTATTTACAGTCAAACATTTATTAAATACCTCATCTGGCGTCAAACTACTTAATTCAATTTCAACATTAAAATGCTCCGCGGATAATAACTGTGCCACCAATTGGCTATTGTAAACCTTGACCAATTCAACTTGGCTCGCCATCACAACTTCATTCAACTTATGCTGTAAATTGCTCACCACCTCATCTCCAGTATAATCAACTTCAACCCAAATAGATTGTTCTTCTGCAATTAAATCTTGAAGAGCAGTTGTAATCTGAGTTAAGTCACCACCAACACACTCCAGACGCTGAAAAACTGGCACAGGAATTTCTTGAACTATTGGCGATTTCCCCGTAAAATCAACTTGCAAAATAACTTTCTGTTGCTTCGCCTCACCAAATCCCATCGCAATCGGCGAACCACAATAACGCTGATTATCCTTATTCGCGATTTTTTGAGCAATATGTAAATGCCCGAGAGCTAAATAATCTATCTCAGGTGGAAAATCATTCCCGCCAAATTGTGCTAGCGAACCAACATATAATTCACGCACACCATCATCTTTAAGCGTCTTGCCACCGGTAACAAATAGATGACCAGTTGCAATAATTGGAATATCTAACCCAAGTTCTTGACGACACACCACAGCAATTTGACAGACTTGATGATAATGATCTTTAATTGCCAACATTAATTGCAAATCTTTCTCACTCGCAGATTCATTCTCAGCTAAATTACGCAGTTCTTTATCCCGCAAATATGGCACAGCACATACTAAACCAATTAACTGATCATGACGATCACGTAACTCTAAAACTTCGTCTTGAGGATTAGCTGAGATATTACCGAGCACATGAATTTTGAGTTGTTTAAGCAGTTCTTTGGGCGCATTTAATAAGCTTGGTGAGTCGTGATTACCGCCAATAATTACAATATGTTGACAGTCTGTAGTGGTTGCAATTTTACATAGAAACTGGTAATACATTTCTTGTGCTTTATTGCTCGGGGTAGTAGTATCAAAAATATCACCAGCAATAATTAATGCATCTGGTGATTTAAGTTGAATTTGTTGAATTAGCCAATTCAAAAATGCTTCAAATTCGGCATAACGTTTTTTACCATATAACGTGCGCCCCAAATGCCAGTCTGAAGTGTGGAATATTTTCATAAATAGATCCGCTTAAAATTTACTGATCTATTTTACCACACAAGGCAATTAACCATGCTACAACCAATGTTGCATATGCGTTGAATCAACTATAGATTAACTATCTAAAATGTTCTGCGCCAAAATACATTCCTCAATAAATTTAGCAAAAGCCTGTACTTTGACACTTTCTTCATTCGGATGGCGAACTTGATAATATTTAATAGATGCAAAGCTATATTCAGGCAAAACATGTATCAATTTACCTGATTTAATTTCCTCACTAACCATGAAGAAAAAACCACCGCTAATTATTTCATTTGAATAAACGACATCTTTAACGATATTACTATTATTACAGGCCAATCCATCGGATAATTTAATTATTGTAGTCTCACCTGTTTTTAGATTCGTCACAGGAAGTTGTTGTAAAACAGTAAATTCATTTATCGGCGACACAATATTATGCTGTTTCAATTCGTCCAGACTCGTTGGTACACAATGCTTTGAAACATATTCTGGCGTACAAAACATAATAAATTGCGATTCACACAAAAATTTCACTTTCAGATTCTGTTGTTCTGGAATTTGTGACATAATCGCATAATCAATGCCATGCTTAATAAGTTCATTTATCTTATTCTCAAAAAACAAATGGAGCTTAATTTCAGGATACAATGCCATAAATTCCATCAGCTTTGGCATAATGTGTGATTGAGAAAAAACGGGTGGCAAAACAACGCGCAACGTTCCACCTGCAACTTCTTTTAAACTCAGAGTCTCATTAACGATCTGTTTAATTGAAGCTTCATTACCTTTTAGCTGATCATATAGTTTTCGCCCAATATCGGTAAGTTCAATCGATTTGGTACTGCGACGTAATAAAGTCGTATTTAAATCTGACTCTAATTTTTGAATTCGATTACTAATCGTTGACTGCCCAATTCCCAAAGATTTAGCGGAATGAGAGAAATTGCCAATTTCTGCAACCTTAATAAATAAAAATAAATCATCGTATGACCACATATTATCCACCTAAAATCTAATTATTATTTTGAATTATAACGGAAAAATTAACCATGAATCTATAAAGTTAATAATAAGAAAATAAAAAACCGCCTGCCAAATATTAATTACGACAAACGGTTTCTAAGGAGACGTTTTAAAAATTAAACTTTATACTATTCATCAGTTGGATAAGTTTCACATGCATTCTCACCAGCTTTTGAAGATGGGCGAATCACTACCGTAGTATCTTGAGTAAACGCAAATGGTGAACAATTATATGTATGTACAGTTTCTGAATCTTCTTCCCACGTTGGTGAAAATGTAACCCATAGAGTTCTTTTATTAAGCTTCTTCAATGATGCTGCATTCGAAGGAGTGGCATTAGGAAAAATCAGTGTTTCAGCTTCATGTACATATGACAGGTTAAAACCTTGATCTTTGGCGCGAACATCACTGATATATAACTTATCAATTCCCATCTTATTACTATCATTAATAACCGTCAATTTAAAACCATTATAATCAACAACATCAGGAGCTGGCGTTGGCGTAGGTGCTGGTGTTGGAGCCGAAGTAGGTGATGGAGCTGGAGCATTACACACCGCCTGACGATAACCACTGCCACCATAGATAGGATTATTAGAATCCCATTTCACCAATGTACAACCATCAGCTGGACTAAAATAATAATAACGTTGCGAAGCAGCCCAAATTGAAGGATCATCTGGATTAATATTATCGCAAGTAGTTGCATTAGTTTCAGCATCAGTTAAGGTAACTCCACTAGTAAATAAGTTGCCTGCCTGAGAAAAATACTTAAATGATCTAAGGCGTGTTCGAGTATTTTCATAATTTGTGCCTTTACATTCAGGTCCACCATTTACTAAAGCAATCGTAAATGGAAAGCCTAATTTAGCGTAATTTGCAGCATTACCCTGCGCAGATTTCTTGAAATTACCATCCATAACCTCAGCAATTGATGGACGACCATTCTTGGGTTGCACTGCATACACCAGTGCACTTAAATAAGGAAGAATATTATCACCAGCTACCAAGTCAGGATCTTCGACCAATAATAAATTACCATAAATCATTAATGAAAGATTAGCATAATTACTCGCATAACTTAATTGCTTGGCGCCACGTCCATAATAATATTTATTCGCAACCATAGCAGCAAACTGTCCAGATGCAGAAAATGGTCCACTCTTTTCTTGATAAGCACCTACATCTTTTCTATTTTCTGGAGTTGCATTACCTTCAGCAACACTAGAAAAAGTTGTGATAATCTTATTCTGAATATCCAACGAGTCATCCGATTTGGCACTACCTGTTTCCTGTACCGCATGAGCAAAAGTCGTTGCCATCATTCGTTTACATACCTCATCAGGATTAGTCATTTCTGCAGTTTTTACACCAGGATAAGCACTAAAGTCACCACAATAGCCAGGAAGAACCGAAGCTGCTTTTAAGAAATTTGAATAAGAATACACGTCTGCTGGATCAAAACCATTAATTGTTTTATGATTTGCAGTAAGTGGGAAAGTCTTTTCAAAGTTAGCGCGTGGCATTAAACGCTCAATACGCTTAACGTTCTCTGGATTAAAACTTGAGCCAGGATAAATCTTATCCAACTTAACATTTGATGCACGAACATAGTAGCCAATTTCTTTAAGTTTTAACTGCTCATCAGCACTTAATTTACTAATCTGATCAGCCCAATCTTTCTGCCAGTCTTGTGGATTTAAATCAGTAACATCAATCGTTAAATCTACTGCGGCGGTAGATGCCAAGCTGCTAACTGAATTAGTTGCTGTTGAAGATACTTGACTACTATCGCCAGCGTTACTATTACATGCAGAAATTACTGCTGCACCAACTAATGCCAGAATTATTATTTTTAATTTCATATTAATCTTTCATAAATTTATAATAGTGCAACTTTGACAAAGTAAGGTCAACTAATTTATCTAACTTAGCCAATTATTTGCATTGCCTGTTTTAACTGACGCTATTATAAGTACCTCTTTAGCAATAGTAAATAGCAATTTCATGATAACTACTTATCGGCTTTCCGATCACTGAAATAAATTCTAAGCCTACTTAACTTAGCTAAAAGATTAAGAATCATTGCATCTAAAAATTTATGTGATCAACAAAATAAATTAAATAAAAAATGATAGGCCACAAAATCACCCGCATTAATCAACTACATTGTTGCAAATAATCACTAAGCAATATTTTATACGCAACACAATCACAAACAACATAATATGCTGTTATAGTTTATAAATAGCATGTAGGTTTAATTAAGCCTTTTTACATTAAAACAAATAAGTCAACAAAACACCGCATACAAACAACAGTTGTAAAATAAATAACGTTTCCTATCATGGTGACTATAGTATACTGCCATCATCAGCAGATTTCTGAAGCTGAAAATGAAAACCCATGATAAGTATAAATCACTAAATTGCTTTATTGTTTTGGAGAGAACAAGATGAAAAAACATACAAATCTATGCTTATTGATCGCAGCAGGATAGCTTGCTACAGCCTGTAATTCTGGATCAGGCAGCTCAACTTCATCAACGAATCAATTAAATTCAAGTGGTAATTCATTAACAGCAACAACTGTTGCACACCCATTTCCACAATCTGCAAAATAACTTATAAGCTATCTGATGGAACTACAGCTATTTATCCCGCAGCAATAAAAGATTCTGATGTAGAAACATTTTACACTTATTGGAAATCCACCTATGTAGCCGCAGCTGGAGTGGTAAATGGTAATCAACTCTATAGAGTCAAATTCGGTAAATCAACCTCTGAAGCAGCACAAACTGTCTCAGAAAGACAAGGTTATGGAATGTTAATTACCGTTATGATGACAGGTAAAGATCTAACTGCGCAAACAACTTTTGACGGTCTATTTAGATATGCACGCGCTATGTCACAGTCTACAGAAATATTAGACCATTACACATCGTGGTTGGGCTAAGAAAGGCGTCAAGTCTTTTACTGAAGCCTTAGGCTTTAGAACTAAACGTATTACTTTAATTGGTGGATATTGTTATGGTACTAAAGAGCTACTTGCACCAATGGAGT
>JACCDG010558399.1_pt1 | contig 17892 bp, 14 predicted proteins | sample 7442471 | NCBI WGS metagenome assembly JACCDG01 (sample SAMN15323444, study PRJNA562643) | freshwater metagenome | isolation source: river surface water | place: USA:Blue River Watershed | collected 2017-08-17 | reverse complement strand
ACTTTGGGTGTAAATGTTGAGTTTCTTTCCTCAGGTGAGAGTGTTGAGAAATCGCAGCAGTGGTCTATTTTTCATCCCGAACGGATTGCCCAAAGAATTTTGGGCCTGGGCGATATGTTATCGTTGATTGAAAAAATAGAACAAAGTTTTTCTGAAAAAGAACGGAAAGCACTCGAAGAAAAGATTATTAAGTCTGAAAGTTCTATGAATTTTGAAGATTTAAAAAATCATTTGGCTTCATTAGAAAAGTTTTCGTCTCAACAGGGAGGAATGAAAAACATTCTTTCTCTGATTCCTGGCCTCAGTTCAATGATGGGCCAAATTTCTGATCAGCAGATCCAAAATCCGATGAAAAAAGCGCTTGCTTTGATTGACTCTATGACAAAAAAAGAACGTCTTTATCCAGCTTTGTTAGATCAACCAGGCCGCAAACAGCGTATTGCTCAGGGCGCTGGATGTTTGATTCAGGATTTGAATGCTTTAATTAAGCAGCTAAAAAAGCTGTCAGAGATGACAAAAATGATGTCTAATCCTGCAAAAATGCAGGGGATGCTCAATGCCTTACCTCAAAATCTGCAAGATATGCTCAAATCGCAAGAAGAAAAATAGACATCAGCGAGGGAAAGAGCATCGTCTGATCATACAAGCTATATAAAATACGGTGCTTTTTTCAGCCTCTTTGATGCTGTCTCAGAATGCTAAAAAGGGCATTTCAGATGTTGAGGAGTCTTTTTTCATTGAAAAACCAACAAACGATTGGTTTTGCTTGAGATATCATGTTAAAATAATTCGATTTTTGGATAGACTTGCTGGTCGCAAGCAAGTCACCTTATTTTTATTTTTAGGAGTTGTTATGCAAGACATCGCAGTATTAAACCTCAGTCGCCGTGCTGATATTGGGAAAGGTGCGAGCCGCCGCCTTAGACGTGCGGAGCGCGTTCCTGCTATTATTTATGGGCATCATATTGAGCCAGTTGCAGTCGAAATTGAGCATCGCTTTGTAGTAAATTTTATTCGTCGCAAAGATCTGTCTTCTCATATCTTCGATCTGAATGTAGACGGTGCTGCTTATAAAGCGATTATCAAAAATCTTGAAAGACATGTGTATAAAAACAAAGTCACTCATATTGAATTTCAAGCTGTTTCCGCAAAAGAAGCATTGACAGTTGATGTGCCTCTCGTATTTCTGAATGCAGATCGCTGTGTCGGTATTAAGAAAGGTGCAGTATTGAGTCTCAATTTAAAATCTGTGAAAGTCCGTTGTCTTCCTCAGGTTTTACCTTCTTCCATTACTATCGATCTTGCAGACCTCGATGTTGGACAAAGCATTCACCTCTCCCATATTCAGTGGCCTGCTGGGGTTGAAAGCTATGAGCTGATGTTGGGTAAAGATCACGATCTGAGCGTCGTGGCTCTTTCTGAAGCAGAATAAGCTGACATCTTCCGTGTCACAAAGACACTTGTGCTTGTGTGGGCTTGGTAATCCTGGCCCACAATATCAAAATAATCGGCATAATCTTGGTTTTTTAGCAATTGAGCGTATTGTCGACCATTATCATGGTCAGTGGAGTCACCATAAAACAGGATCGCTGCACTCGCTCATTGTTTTGCCAGACCTTGTTTTGCATTGTGTAAAGCCGCAAAAATATATGAATCTGAGTGGTCAGTGTCTGAGACCATATCTCGATTATTACAAATTGAGTTCAGCTGATCTGATTGTGTTCCATGATGAATTAGATTTGCCTTTTGGAGCGCTTCGTCTCAAAAAAGATGGATCCAGTGCTGGACATAATGGCTTAAAAGATATTCATCTTCATTTAAAAACGTCGCAGTATTGGCGCGTGCGTTTAGGAATAGGTCGCCCATTGAGTCCTATGCCTGTCTCTCATTATGTGCTATCTGATTGTAGTGCTGATCAGCTTGCTCTATGGTCACAAATGAGTGAGAATTTGATGAAAGGATTACCATCTCTTTTAGAACGTAATGCAGCTTGTGTAGAGCGCTTATGGCATGCGTCTCAAAGAAAAGATGATAAAATCTAGATACAGCAGCAAAATGGAAAAAGTGAAAGTTTTGAAATTCTATTCAGTCAGGTCTTGAGCAATCTATCGACCCATGGCATCATAATCCTTGTGTAAGATATCTATGAAACAGAAATTATGACGGAAGATGTGACTTCTGCGCCTTTGAATGAGTATTTTTCAAAAGACTATCAACAAGGATGGGAAACTCAGATTGAGATGGATACCCTCCCTCCGGGGCTGAATGAAGAGACCGTTCGTTTTATTTCCAGGAAAAAAAATGAGCCTGATTTTTTGTTGCAGTGGCGATTGCGCGCTTTAGCAGCATGGAAAAATATGCAAGAGCCTCATTGGCTTAAAGCACATTACGCACCCATTGATTATCAAGCTATGAGTTATTACTCTGCCCCTAAATCGATGAATGATCGACCCAAATCGCTCGATGAGGTAGACCCTGTTTTGCTGGAAACATATGAAAAATTAGGGATCCCGTTGCATGAACGAGCCTCGCTTGCTGGAGTCGCTGTGGACGCAGTATTCGATAGTGTGTCAATAGGGACAACTTTTAGAGAAAAGCTTAAAGAAGCAGGAGTCATTTTTTGTTCCTTTTCTGAAGCTGTACATGAAGTTCCGCATTTAATTCAACAGTACCTAGGCTCAGTCGTGCCGATTGAGGACAATTATTTTGCTGCTTTAAACTCCGCAGTGTTTTCAGATGGATCTTTTTGTTACATTCCAAAAGGAGTGCGTTGCCCCTTAGAGTTATCCACATATTTTCGAATTAATGCTTTGAATACAGGCCAATTTGAAAGAACTTTAATTATTGCCGACGAAGGAAGTGTTGTCAGTTATTTAGAGGGTTGTAGCGCCCCTCGTCGTGACGAACATCAGCTTCATGCCGCAGTGGTTGAGCTCGTCGCTCTGGATAGAGCACAGATTAAATATTCTACTGTGCAAAATTGGTATCCAGGAGATTTTGATGGTCGCGGTGGCGTGTATAATTTTGTAACAAAACGCGGCCTTTGCAAGGGGTATCAGTCTAAAATTTCTTGGACACAGCTCGAAACAGGTTCTGCGATTACTTGGAAATACCCCTCCGTGATTTTGCAGGGAGATGAAAGTGTTGGTGAATTTTATTCTGTTGCAGTCACGAAAGCGAGACAACAGGCTGATACAGGTACAAAAATGATTCATTTGGGGAAAAATACAAAAAGTACAATTATTTCGAAAGGAATTAGCGCTGGGAATTCTTCAAATACTTATCGTGGCTTAGTCAAGATAGGACGCCATGCTCAGAAAGCAAGGAATTTTACACAATGCGACTCTTTACTCATCGGTGCTCAGGCACAGGCACATACTTACCCTACAATCGAAGCTCGCCACCAAGATGCACATCTTGAGCATGAAGCAACAACTTCATCTATTTCTCAAGAACAAATGTTTTATTTAGCTCAAAGAGGCCTTGATCAAGAAGAGGCCTTGTCTTTGATAGTGAATGGTTTTTGTAAAGATGTGATTAAGCAGCTCCCACTCGAATTCGCTGTAGAAGCGAAAAAATTATTAGATGTGACATTAGAAGGAAGTGTTGGTTAACACTTGTACAGATCAAGGATAAAACATGCTTAAAATTTCTCATTTCAATGTTGCCATTGAATCTAAACAAGTGATTCAAGATTTTAACTGGTCTCTTGAACCAGGGACATTGCATATTCTTATGGGTCCTAATGGTAGCGGAAAAAGCTCTTTAGCTAAGGCATTAGGTGGTCATCCCGATTATCATATGCAGGGGAAGATTGAGTTTTTTCATCAGGATTGGACTGATTTAACTCCAGCTCAACGCGCTTTAGCAGGTCTTTTTGTCGCCTTTCAATCTCCTGTAGAAATTCCTGGATTGACTTTATTGATTTTTTTAAAAACCATGGTGAATGCTCATCGCGCTCAATTTGGACAAGATGCTTTGGATGCGATTGATTTTCTTTCTTATGTGCGAACACAAATTTCCAAAGTCGGTTTAGATGAATCCTTTTTGTATCGCTCTTTCAATCAAGGCTTTAGTGGGGGTGAAAAAAAACGCTGTGAATTATTGCAGATTTTATTATTAAATCCTAAAGTCATTATTTTTGACGAAACGGATTCTGGACTCGATCGCGATGCCTTGTGTTTAATGAGTGATGTCATCGCACACATGCGTCAAGATCCAGAAAAAATTATTATTATTATTACGCATTACGATCATTTCTTTCATATGCTAACTCCAAATTATGTCCATATTTTTATGCATGGAAAAATTCAAGCGACTGGGCAACAAGACGTGATTGATAAACTCAAACGAGAAGGATATCGTGGTTTTCTGGAGTCTTCGGAATGAGTCTCCAAAAACTTTATAGCCTAGAGCTTTCAAAAATTTCAAACTCCATGATTGTTGTGGATGATCTCGTTGCCCAATATGGAACGCATCTTGAGCTCATTTGTGATTGCAATACTTCTATTCATTTTGGCTCATTAGAAGAACTCAATGCAGGAAATCTCATGCTGCGTTTTGTCATTTTTTCAGATAGCTATTTGCAGGTTCATGGGAATTATCAATCTCATCTCGCACATCAACGAGAAATTTGTATTGAAATTGAGATTCTTCCCAATGGCAAAATAGATTTTTTTTGTGTTGTTGAGCAAAATGGAGCATTAAAAATCCTTCATCATCATATTTTACATGAGAATAGTGAATGCTCTCTTGTGTATTTAGCATTACAAAAACAGACTGCATATCTGGATCTCTTTTTGGATTGCCAACATCGTGGCATGAAAAGTCAAAGTCATTGTGAAATTCGCACCCTATTAAAAGATCAATCCATGACACACTGTCAAGCCACACTGGCATTGGATAAAGATCTGTCTGTTCGGGCACATTATTCAAATCATAATTTGATTTTAGGAGGTACTCCAGTCTTAAAAGCACAGCCGAATTTGGAAATTGAATCGTTTGATGTGCAGTGTACACACGGTGTGACTGTAGGAGCCTTAGATCATGAGAGTCTTTTTTATTTGATGGCTCGAGGTTTAGAGGAATCGTTTGCGCATTTTCTATTAGTAAAAAATTTTTTATTTCGCTTCAATCATATAACTCTCTCTGAAGAAAAAAAGCAGCTTTTAGAGGGTATGATTGAGCGTTTTTGCCATTCACCTACGGAGTTGTAATTGTATGATTCGTAAAGATTTTCCTCTGATTAGTCATCCTCCATATGCGCCCTTTTGCTACCTCGATAATGCCGCGACGACACAGGTTCCTCAACAGGTGATTGATGCGATTGAGATTTATCTTAAATCGCAACATGCAAACATTCATCGCAGTCCTCATCGTCTTGGCGAGGGTGCTACAGAGCTGTATGAGCTTTTGCGCACTCGGTTAGCACAAAAATATAGTGTGCCTGCTAAAGGTGTCGTTCTCACTTATGGTGCAACAGATTCACTCAATATTCTTGCCCATGGGATGGCAGATTTTTTAGAGCCAGAGAGTGCTATTGTTTTGACAGAGCTCGATCATCATGCTGCACTTGTGCCTTGGTTGGCATTGGCTCAACAAAAAAATCTTAAGATTCTTTGGGCACCTATTAATTGGGCCCAAGGGACAATCGACCTGAATCTTTTGGAAGAGCTGTTTCATAAAGAGTCTCATATTAAGCTCATGACCTTTGTGGGGCTTTCTCATGTTTTAGGGATTTATCAACCGATAGAGCAAATCACAGCTCTGTGCCGAAAACATGGTATTATATCGATTGTAGATGGTTGCCAGATGGGGCTAGATGCTTTGTCTTTGGATCTCTTGGCGATTGATTATTTTGTAATCAGCGCGCATAAAATGTTCGGTCCTGCTGGAATAGGAGCCATTATTTCGTCTTGCCCAGATCATTTAAAACTCTTACAGCCTTATCGAAAAGGCGGTGGAATGATTTTGAGTGTGAAAAAAACCGGCGTACTTTATCAAGAAATTCCAACTTTATTTGAAGCAGGAACACCGCCCTTAGTCGCAGCTGCGGGCTGGATTGCAGCTTTAGCCTATATTGAGCACAATGATTCTTGGGGCTTGAGGGTGCATCTCGAAGAGCTGAAAGCATATATACTGGAAAAAATCGCTGTATTTTTGAAAGACTGTCCACAGTATCATTTAGTGAGTCAGGAAAGTCAGGCACAACGCGCGATGATCTTCTCTTTTGTGCATAAAAAAATTCATGTGCACGATCTTGCAACTTATCTCGATCATCGACATGGAATTGCAGTGCGAGCAGGTCATCATTGCGCGATGCCTTTGATGGAGGCCATGCAGTTGAGCGGGACGTTGAGAGCTTCTTTTTCTTGGTATAATACAAAACAAGAGTGTGATTTACTTCTCAACGCTTTGAAACATGCTCAGGAGTTTTTTAATGTCTGAGACACTGAATGAGTTGTATCAAGATTTAATTCGAGATCATCAAAAAAATCCTAGGGCTTTTGGGTTGCTTCCTTTGAAAGAGCCCTTATGTCGGAATGAAAGTTTTAATCCTCTTTGTGGAGATCATTTGAAAGCAGCACTGTACCCTCTTGAGGGCGACGATCACAAGACAGTCTTGCGTTTTGAAGGCTCAAGTTGTGCTATGTGCATGGCAAGCGCATCTCTTTTAGCAGAGCGTCTCAATTGCTTAGATTCATCCGAAATTGGTGTTTTTTTTAATAATATTTTTTGTTTATTGGAGAGTCCAACGACACAACAGTTAGACATGTTGGGCAAAATCTCTATTTTGCAAACGGTCAAAAACTACCCTTCTCGGGTGAAATGTGTCACGCTCTCATGGCATCTTTTTTATTCGTTGTATCAGCAGCAAGGAGTGCTAAACACATAATGAATTTTTCACAGTCTACGCGGAAAGAAACAATTTCTTTACAAAGAGATGTTGAGGGTCTGACGATACCTAATGGACATCCTTTGTGGCTACATGCAGGAACATCTGTACAGCTGACACAGTCATTAGGCACATCTTTTACAATTTATACTGACGGTCATCTCATTCGTATTTATGGGCATGATGCAGACGCTTTAGGTAAAAACCAACCCATCCCTTTTGAATGGCCGATGCGCACCGAGGATTTAACAGCAGAAATGATTGTGGCTGCTTTGCGCAATGTCTATGATCCAGAAATCCCGGTCAATATAGTCGATCTGGGGCTCATATATGATTGTAATATCTCTTTGAGAGATCATGGTGTTTTTGTTAATATTGTGATGACACTTACAGCCCCGGCGTGTGGAATGGGGCCGATTTTAGCTCAAGATGTCGAAAAAATTGCAAAAAGTGCACCCGGTGTCGCGGATGTTCATATTGATGTTGTATTCGATCCTCCTTGGAGCTACGAAATGATGTCGGACAGAGCCCGTATAGAGCTAGGATTGATTTAAAATAGGAGCAAATATTTCATGGCACTTAGTTGTGGTCTTTTGGGCTTGCCTAATGTTGGTAAGTCTACGTTATTTAATGCATTAACAAAATTACAAATTCAAGCAGAAAATTACCCGTTTTGCACCATAGAGCCGAATGTTGGCTTGGTAACAGTTCCGGATTTGCGCTTGCGAACTCTTTCTCGCTTATGTAAGCCACTTAAAGAAGTGCCCGCTTATGTTCAATTTGTGGATATTGCTGGTTTAGTAGAGGGCGCATCTGCTGGGCAGGGTTTGGGGAACACATTTCTGCATCATGTTCGTGAAGTCGATGCTTTATGTCATATCGTCCGCTGTTTTGACGATCCTGATATTGTCCATGTTTGTGGTTCTGTCGATCCGGTTCGTGATGCGAAAATTATAGAGCAAGAGTTGATTTTAAGCGATTTGCAAACCTTAGAAAAATCTTTAGAGAAAAAGAAAAAAACTTTTAAAGGACTCGGGGCAGAAGGCAAACGATTAGAGCAACTCTATGAGGAGCTTGTAGAGCATCTTTCTAATGGAAAGAGCGCACGCTCTTTTGGAAAAGAGATAGAGGATTGTCCTGCATTACTCAGCGCTAAGCCTTTATTATATATTGCAAATCAACAAGAAGAAGGTGTTTCACAACCGAATGCTTGGGTTTTGAAATTGCAAGAATATGCATCTCAACAAGGTGCACAGTTTTTGATCATTAATGCACGATTTGAAGCCGAGCTCGCTCTTTTAGAGGAAGCCGATCAGAAAGATTTTCTTGAGCTGAATGGGTTAACAGAGCCAGGATTAAATCGAATTATTAGAGAGGCATATAAGCTTCTGAATTTAGAAACATTTTTTACTGCAGGTGAAAAAGAAGTCCGTGCTTGGACGGTGACACGTAATACCTTGGCTCCGCAAGCTGCCGGAAAAATCCATTCAGATTTTGAAAAACACTTTATTCGTGCTGAAGTGGTTTCTTTTGCAGATTATCAGGCCAATGCAGGCGAGCAAGGAGCAAAGCAAGCGGGTAAATGGCGACTCGAGGGGAAAATGTATGTTGTTCAAGATGGCGATGTCATTACTTTTCGAGTAAATGCATAGCCAATCCTTTGATTATTAACGTGTTTTTTGATACCATGTTGTTATTGCTTCATGAATGATGAATCGCGACATGGTAACCATTCCACTTTTTTTACTGGCTAATTTGCTGACTTTTGGGACAATCTCTTTGTCTGGGTGCTCGAATGTGCCTGAAAACTCTCAGGACTCACTGTCTGTGATCCAAAAAGATGAGGGCTATTTATCCGTGATAGGTCCAGATTATCCTGCCTATACCTTATCGGTCTCTTATCAACATCTTAATTCAGGTGCATATCGTATTTCATTCACTCATTATTTCATGCCCACAATGATTGTCGAGATTGAGGATTATCATGTTTCTTCCCTGACTATGGGTAAAGACGTTTATTTTCAAGATGAAGCGACAGGCATTTTAAATGCATATTTCCCCTCTTTTCCTTGGGCACAACTGTCCGCTATTTTAGAAGAGGGAGAACTTCGTGCTGAGGCTTCTCAGGACTGGTTGTTAACAGACTGGGAGAAAGGGAGGTTTCATATGCAAGCTCCTGGATATCAAATTTCCTGGATTTCAAAATCCTATCAAAATCCTTGATTCATTAAACGCAATCCCACTGTATCTGATCTTGATAAGAGTTTTTAATAAAATCTTCAATCGCTAGAAAGAGTCCAGAGCCAAAAAATCCCCGATAAGCCGATAAGGGCGATGGATGAGGTGCTTTGAAAATTTGATGAATAGGATTAGATATCATTTTTTCCACTTTTTGAGCTTGAGCACCTAATAACACAAAAAGTAAAGGTTCTTTTTTGCGATTCAGACTTTCGATGGTTTTTTGAAAAAAGAACTCCCACCCTAAATGCTGATGAGAAAGAGGAGCACCTTTTCTCACTGTTAAAATTGTATTGATTAAAAAAATTCCTTGCTGAGCCCAGCTCGACAGATCTCCGTTTGGACGAGAGATATCCAGATTGTCTTTCAGCTCATGGAGCAAATTTTTTAGAGAGGGAGGATAGGATACCCCTTGAGGAACAGAAAAACATAGACCATGTGCCTGGCCTTCTCCGTGGTATGGATCTTGTCCAATAAAGATGACTCGCACCTTTTCATAAGGGGTCAAGTGGTAAGCTCGAAAAATATCGCTCTTTCGTGGATAAATCGTGTGGGATGCATATTCTTGTTCGAGAAAGTCGGTTAAACACCTCAGCGGCTGGGTCGCAAAAATCTCTTGGAGCTCCTGGCCCCAGCTCAGACCTAATAAGAGAGATGAGTTTTTTGAACGCTGCATATTAGGGACCTTGAATAACGATTTTTTGACCTTCATAGCGTTTGAATCCGAAAGCACCTGATTTTTTCAAGAGAATATAAGAGCCAATCAGACCAGTACATTCATCTTCTATATCAAGTGTTTCAGTGCCTAGGACGCAGAAATTTGTAGCGTCCAAATAACACGATACAGGGTATTTAATGATTGTTGGGTCTTCAGCGACTGGTTCGATCGTAATCTGAAGATTCTGACTGATTTCTCGAAGATCGTTCTGTGCTTGTGCCAAAAGACTATCGTGACATAATCTGTTTTTCTGTCCTTTCAGAAGCTCTCTCCATTTGCTTTGCCCTCCCCATCCTTTCGCAAACATCGCTTTTTCTAAGATCCCAGCATCTTTTCTACTTGAGCATTTTGCTAGGCTGACAGCCCAATCAGCGCCTTGATCAAGCCATCTTTTGGGTTTTTGAGAAAGACGGGTCAATCCAATTTTGGGATTTGGGCTAAATGCCAGATAGATAAGATGCGTTGACCAGCATGTTTCTAGAGCCCACTGTGGTTCGCGACAGGTGCCCTGCTCAAAATGACATTTATATGGAGCAAGAAAGCATAAATCACATCGTGCTAGAGAGATAAAGCATTTATAGCAATATCCTTTAGGGGATTTTGTAGGTGCCGCACATCCTAAGCAAAATTTCCTCGGATCTACTGTGATTTTTATGATTTTCCCAACAAGAGAATTCAGAGAATGAGAGTATGAAGAATGAGAATAAATGGCTTGATTGTGGACAAGGGCAATACTGAAGGACATCTAAGATTTCCCTGTGCAAAAAATTTTGGCTATGAGTGGGCTCGAACCACCGACCCCAGCATTATGAGTGCTGTGCTCTAACCAGCTGAGCTACATAGCCAGAAATGTGTATTGGAAACACAAATGAGATATTAACAAAAAGAAAAAAAAGATGCAATTTTCTTTTGCAATCTGAAATAAAAAAATAGAAAAATGATTGTTCGAAAATTTGTGAGAGATCGATAGCTTTTCTGGCGCACTCATAGATCCACGCGAGCATGGGCCTTCGCAAAGCATTGATTTTAAAGCGTAAATCCGATACGATGACTTTATGAATATTGCATTTATTGAAAAATTACCATGGAGTGCGCATAATTGATATCATTTTGTCGGAATCACTATTTGTCTATCGATGTGGATCAAGCTCTTAAAAGGCATTTTCAGCATAAAATTAAAAAAGTTGTCACCTACATATTATCTTGCATAAGATCGTCGAATTTTCCACAGCTTATTCAGCGATTAGATAAAAAAAAGCCATTTTCACTTTAAATGAGAACGTTATTTTCAAAAAATTTTCTTTTTGATTGGGTATATTATTGAATAAACAATAGAATTTAGCGGGCTGATTGAATTGCAGTATGACTCATGTCAGAATAGGACACTTATTTTCATTCTTTGCGAAAAAATGTCCCACTTTCTGTCCTCCCTGTTTGTATTTCTCTGGGAATATCGTGCTTTCTTTCTGCACCTAGCGATTATTTGCCAGCCACTGTCTGTCATTTTGTATCGTTTTTGGACAAAATATCAGATCTATCCTGAGGTGCCTACACAAAGAGCTAATCTTTATTTGATTATGCGCGAAGAAAAGATCCGCGGATTATTAATTGGCACGATGCATCTCGCTATTAATGCGAAAGAAGCAAGGCCTTGGATCAATGTATTGAATCGGCTAATTGGCACGATGCATATCGCTATTAATGCGGAAGAAGCAAAGCCTTGGATCGATGTATTAAATCAGCACATCTCTGAGTTGACTGCAGTTTTTACAGAAGCTCCTTTGCCTCATCATTCTCTTTTGTCTGGAGGCTTAGAAAAGCCACTTCTTGCAAAGTGCGAGTCCCGTTCAGTGCAGGTTCTGTCACTAGAAGACAGTGTAGCAGCACAACAAGCTATGGTGTATGGCTATGAGAAATTTTTAAATCATCAGATCGGGTTGCCTTTTTCTTATTGGTTTATCCAAAAGTTTACTACTACGGTTTTCACGTTTGCGATTGCGCGTAAGATAATGCTTTTTCCCTTGCAATGTCTACAAAACATGATATACCCCAGTTTTTCTAAGAATTTTGCCCAAGAAGATGTTGCTCTCATGGGAAATCTCAGGAAAAATTTGTTCTCTGGTTTTTCATATTTACCGCGATATGATTTTTGTGAAAGTTTTTTCATCAAGGAGAGAGATGTGCTATATGCTCAAAAAATTGATCAGTATCTCAATAATGATGAAAAAAATATGGCAGCTATTCTTGTAGGGCTTGTGCATTTATCAGAGAATGGTTGTTTGTACGAGGAGCTTGAGAAGAAAGGCTGGAGCTTAGTGCCAGCTCCTTGTATCCTGTCACTTGCTGAGTCGTAAACAGACAGTCCTTTAAGCGCACTCCATGACATATGCTTTCTCAATTGGGGTGCAAAGTTGTGTGATGTTCACTAAAAGGCCCGCTCTAAAAAAGCGGGCCTTTTTGACTTCAATATATAGACTGATATTTTTTTATCGCAAAATTTATTTTATAAGATTTAAAATGAGAATATGATGAATCACCATTTAGAAAACAATGAGAATGTATTTCAAGGTCGTATATCGACTCAAGTAGATGTCAATCCTTTGGTTGATTTGGTATATAGATGTAATTTTGAAGAATTTTCTGATGTGTTTTTGCACTATCAAGATCAGATAAACGATACAAATCATTTTGGAAAAACAGCTCTTATCATAGCAGCGCGAATAGGCAAGTCCGATATTGTGGATTTTTTAATAGACCACGGCGCCGATGTGAATATAGCAGACTGTGATGGTACAACAGCACTCATAGCGGCCTGTCTTTTTGATATGAGTCAAGCTGATTTGGAAAGACATCATATTCGTATTGCTGAACGATTGATAAGCGCTAATGCGTCCATTGAGATACAGAATAGATTTGGACAATCCCCTTTGATGTTGGCAGCCTGTGCAGGTTCATTAGAGTTGCTAAAAATCTTATTGGCCGCACAGATCACAAACCGTGCTCATTTTATAAATCAGCAAGACGAGAGTGGAAATACCGCTCTGAGTATGGGAGCAGAACTAGGACGATTTGATATTGTGAAGTGTTTACTGGCGCAGAAAGAAATTGATGTTAATATACGTAATCTCAATAAGGAAACAGCCTTGATGCGTGCAGCTGTGATTCATGCTGAATCAGTCGTTCAGTTGCTTCTCAATCATAAGAATATTGATACAAGCGGTATTCATATTTTGATTGATCAGAAAAAATGCAGATCGGATATCGCACAACTAATTCAAAATACAGATGTGCACACTCGACAGTGCAATTTGTTTATGCACATATATATCAAAGTGATGTGTTTTTTGAGCATGCGTAGTGCTTTCAACGGACCTGTTTATCCATGTGTTCCCAAAATAGATTCATGGACCGATCCCTTTGTTTGGGCGCACAAGACTATCCAGAATTTTGCACAACCTGCTGAAGAAGATCGCAAAGCATTGGTACGATCTTCAAAACAGCGTGTAGGTTGATAAACAGCAAGGTCTCAGAAGTGAAATCAGAGAGATGGACTGTAGGTTTGTTTCTCTGATGAATCGGGCTTTTGATGAGATCTGCTAAATACGATTGGATGAGGAGTGTGCAGGTCAAATTCTCTCTTGTCTGTATCAGACTTTGGCATCAGGGGTGGTAATTGTGCTGTAGGGTGTAAAATCCACAATCGAGCATCATGTTCGAGTCTCGATTTATTTAAGCAGTCATAAGGAATTTGGTGTTTATCATTCATCTGAGTGCGAGAGGCACCCATTCTAATCATCCTTTCAATGACGCTTATGTCGATATGAGAGCCTGCTGCCAACATGAGAGGAGTCTTGTGATTATTATTTGTATTATCAAGACAGCAGAAAAACGCTGGATCACTCTCAATCTTATCTAAGAGAGTGTGTGCTATTTCTGCATTATTGCGATAGATCGCTACTGACAGCGCGTTATCATGTAAGTTGTTTTTGAGATCAATACAAGCACCTTTTTGTATAAGGAGTTCTGCGATCTCCTTGCTGTTATCACTGACTGCACAGATCAAGGCAGAGTCCTTGTCTTTGTTTTGGTAATTGAGCGTGATCTGGGTCCGCATATCCAGCAGAATTTTTATCGCTTCGAGACATCTATTCCGCGTGAGCAAGATCAGGACACTGTCTTTAGAGCATTCCTCATTTTCGGTGTACACAGATTCATCAATGTTGATTCTATCAACATTCTTGAGCAGAAAATTCACGATGTTTCCATGACCATGTTCAGCAGCTGCTAAGAGAGCTGTATAACCATACTGATCTCTTATTTCTGTCTGTGCTGCCATGGTGAGAACAAGATAGCGCACAACTTCAAGGTGTCCTTTTTCTGCTGCAAGTATCAGAGCGGTTCTGTTTTTCGAGTTTCGTTGATTGACATCTATTTTGTTTGGATAAGTTCTGAGCAAGAGTTGTATGATATCGAGGTGGCCATTTGACGCAGCGAGCATAAAAGCCGTATTATTTTGCATATTTTTTTTATTAATATGCTCCTCATTCAATATTCCTTTCTGTCGAAGCGAGTGATTTGCGAAGAGAAACTCAAGCACCTGTAGATGGCCCGCATGAGACGCAATCATCACGGCTGTTTCCCCATATATGTTTGTATGATTGAGTGCCATATCCACATTGAATCTCAATAAGACCTCCATAATTTCGAGCGATGCTGTGCGGGCAGTGAGGAGAATCGCCGTCTCATTGTTATGGCCCGATATATCGGTTAAGATCTGATCAAACAGCGTTCTGTGCTTACTCGGGGTGATCGCATCACTGGGCCTTATCGCATCACTGAGCCTGATCAAGTGCATCAGAATATCGGTGTTCTTCCCGGTTATTGCGGAGTGCACCGCATGAGATATATTTAATCTGTTTAATCTGTTTAATCTGTCGTCTTTTGTGCAGCCGTGTTTTAGTAGTAATTGAAAAATGCAGGAGACTGTTTCTGTATGCCCTGCATTGACTGCAATCTGGAGTGCCGTATTGGCATTGTCATTCCTAGCATAGATCGCCTTCCACTGCAGAGGTTGATTTAAAATCCATTCAATCAAGGCATGCTTATTTTGTCTTGCGAAGACCATGAGAGTATTGTTTCCCTCATTGTTTGTAATCGTAGGGTCAGCTTTGTGTTTAAAAAGATATTCGATCATATCAAGACTTGTACTGTGCATCAGCGCGGTGTAACCCTCTTTGTTTTGATAGTTTGGGTTCAGTTGCGAAGACTTAAAGAGATTTTTAACTGTTTTTAAGCAATTTTTTTTGACAGCTAAAAAGAGTGCCGTATCGCCATTATGATTTTCAAGGTGAATATTAACCTTATGGCCAGCTAGATCAATCATGTCCGCCATCTGCTTTTGCGCAAAGATCATGAGAGCATTGTTGTTTTGATGATTACACAATGTTGTGTTTGCGCCTTGCGCGATAAGATATTGCGCTATTTTCGGGTTCTTCGCGAGCATCAAAGCTGTATGACCATCTTTGTTTGTATAATCGATGTTAGGCTTCTGTTTAACGATCTCTTGGATGGTTTTGAGGCATGATGCTTCAACTGCTAAAAGGAGAGCAGTATTTCCAGCATTATTTGCGCTGTCGATGTGGAACAGTCTTAAGCCTAACAAAAAGGCAACAGTTTTATGATGAGCCTTGCTCGCATACTGCATCAGGAGATTATTGCCGTCAGTATCTCGATGTGCACTCATTGTTTCGCGCTGCAGAAGGCTATGTATGATGTTTCTGTGCTCCGGTGCCATAAAAGTGTCGTGTAAAAGTCTACGTGCTGTGTGTTTACAGTTCGATCTGAGAGCTAACATGAAAGCGGTATCTTGATCTTTATTTGTCTGGTTTATATTGAAAGATATATTTTGCACAAAATACTCAGCGGCTGCATCGTTACCTTGGCTCGCCAAAACCATGATCACATTATTGTTCTGAGCATCTTGATCGAATTTGTTTGCTCCGGCTTTGAGAAGATTCGTGAACATCTCCTTGTTTGCCGAACAAGTTTCTCTTTCCCATTTTGGCTGTGCTTTCGCCGCTAAAAGGAGGGCGGTATCACCATTTTGATTTTTGAGATTGATATTCTCTAGATCAACGTGGCCGGATTTGAATAAAAAATCAATGATTGCATGATTGTTTTGACTCGCAAAGACCATGAGAGCATTGTTTTTTTGATTGTTTAAAAGAGTAGCATTTGCGCCTTGTCCGATAAGATACTGCACTATGCTCAAGTTTTTCGCGAGCATCAAAGCCGTATCACCAGCGTTATTTTGATGATTGATATTTGGCTTTTGTGTATTTCGAATGTCTTCAAACAGAGCCTGGATTGTTTCTAATGATCCTGCTTTTGCTGCTAAAAGAAGAGCAGTGTCGCCACTATGATTTTGTTCATCTACATCGAAGCAGAAGCGATTTAAAAGCAATTTAACAATTTCAGAGTCGTGTTGTTTCGCAAAGAGCATCAGAGCGTTATTCCCCTGCTTGTTTTTCAGAGTCATGTTTGCCTGAGGGATTGCGATTAGTTCGTCGAATATCAAGGGATCCTTTTTGCACATGAAAGCGAGGGTCAGAGCGCTATGCCCTTCTATGTTTGTATGATTTATATTTGGTTTTGCTGTTAATAGTGCTTGAACTGTTAGTAAGGAAACTGCTTTGATCGCTAAAAAGAGAGCTGTATCTCCATCATGATTTTGACTTTCAATATTGAAGAGATTGAGGCTCAAAAGAAAAGAAACAGCATCAGCATTGCCCTGTTTTGCAAAGAGCATAAGAAGATTATTTCCTTTATTATCTGTTTGAGAGATACCTTCCTGGAGCTCCAGAAGAGTCTCTATGATTTTTCTGTGCTCGGGGCTCATTGCAGTGTGTGGTAAAAGTATACAAGCTGTTTTTTGAGAGTTTGATCTAAGGGCTAAAATGAGGGCGGTCTCAGCACGATGATTGACAGCATTGATATCAAAGATCTTGAGGTTGACAAGAAAAGAAACATAAGAAGCGTTTCCCTTGCTGGCAACGATCATCAGAAGGTTATTTCCTTCGTCATTAGTGTCAGTGATCCCTGCTTTGCGATTCACAAGATATTGGAAGCCCTTCGATTGTGGCATCAGAGACTGAGTAGATTTCGCATATTCTAAAAGAATTTTGGCTGTTCTTTGGGATCCGCATCGGAGTGCTAAAGTGAGAGCTGTATCGCGGTCTTTGTTTTCGGCATTAATGTAGAAGATCTTGAGACTTAAAAGAAAGGAAACAGCATCAAAATCGCCTTTTTTCGCAAAGATCATCAAGGGATTATATCCTTCGGCATCTTGCGTTCTTATGCCCTCTTTTCGATCTAATAGATACTGTATGAGTTGATTGTGTTGAGTGTCATGTTCTGAGCTCAACGTATTTTCCTGCATAAAATTGAAAAGTAAGCGGGCTGTTTTTTGACATGTCGCTTTGAGCGCTAAAATCAGAGCTGTGTGACCTTGCTGATTTTTTGCGTGAATGTCGCAGCATTTAAGATTTAACAGATACTCAACAGCATCATATTTGCCTTGGTCTGCCAATATCATCAGTGCATTGTTGCCTTCGTGATTTGAATAGGTGATGTCTGCGTGTTGTTCATCGATCAGATATTTGGGTATTTTGTGGTCGCTATTGTAAAGTAAAGCGAGCATTAAAGCTGTATAACCAGTCTTGTTTTGATGATCGATGTTGATCTTGTCTGTTGTGTGGGGGGTTTCTGCGCACAGAGCGTGTACTGTTGCGAAGGATCCTGATTTGATCGCAAAAAACAGAGCCGTATTGCCTAGACAGTTTGCGGTATTGACGTTGAAGATCCTGAGGCTTAAAAGCAAAGAGACAGCATTCGCATTGCCCTGGCTTGCAAAGACAATCAGAGGATTATTTCCTTGGCTATCTTGAGTGGCGATACCCTCCCGGCGCTTCACAAGATTTTTGATGATTTCTCTGTGCTCAGGGCTCATGGCAGTCTGTGGTAAAAGGTGAGTGGCTGTTTT
>JACCDG011710422.1_pt1 | contig 17897 bp, 18 predicted proteins | sample 7442471 | NCBI WGS metagenome assembly JACCDG01 (sample SAMN15323444, study PRJNA562643) | freshwater metagenome | isolation source: river surface water | place: USA:Blue River Watershed | collected 2017-08-17 | reverse complement strand
TCACGCTTTAGGAAACCGAGTTTCTTTATTTTTGTGTGAAGTTCTTCTTCAGATGCAACAAGTGCGCGAGAGAGTCCATGACGTACAGCTTCAGCTTGTGAATGTGCTCCACCTCCTGAAACACGAACTTCAAAACTCCATTTCTTTGAAGGCTTACCTTTCAAAATAGGATCTAAGATCAAACGTCTTTGTTCTTCAGTCTTGAAATAATCTTTTGCATCTACTTCATTGATGATAAAAGTTGGTTTTGCAGACTCAGAAATACGTACTCTTGCAGTAGAGGTCTTTCTTCTTCCTATAGCTTCTATGTATTTATCTTTTGTCATATGTTTATTTTAATCTTTAATTTAATTTCTAGTCTTCTATTACCAAGTTTGTCATCATCTTTCTTCGCAATCTATTATCTGGAAGCATTTGGTATGTTGCGAGTCTTATTAATTCTTTCAATCCTTTCTTTTCCATTGTTTCTTTACCTTTTGTAACACGGAGACCTCCTGGATATCCAGAATATTTTGTATGATAAATCTCAGCCAACTTCTTTGTAGTGATTTTAAGTTTTGAAGCATTTACAACTTTCACAGGAGCTCCAGAATAGATATTTCTTTCAAATGAAGCAGAATTTTTACCGATCAAATTTACAGCAACTTCAGAAGCTACACGTCCGAGAGTTCGTCCTTGTGCATCGATAACTTTTATTTCTTTTTGTGTTTTTACTTTTTCCATATAATTTTTATACAAATTCTATTTGAGCCATTTTTGTAGCATCAGATTTTCGTACTCCTAATTTTAATATTCTTGTGTATCCTCCTTTTTTGTCAGCATAATTTGGTGCAATAACTTCAAAAAGTTTCTTTACTTCTTTACTTCTGTTTGCAAGACGAGCAGTCGCAATACGGCGTGAATTCAAATCGCCTTTCTTTGCAAGAGTTACCAATTTTTCCATAATAGGTTTTAGTTCTTTTGCTTTAGGTTCTGTAGTCTTTATTTTACCTCTTACGATTAAATTGAGCACAAGAGAACTTATCAAAGCTTTTCTTTGTGTCTTATCTCTTCCAAATTTTCTGTTTGCGTTGTGATGTCTCATAAAATTTTAATTAATCTTTCAAATTAAGTCCGAATTTACTCAAAACTTTTTTAATTTCTGTAATACCTTTTTCACCCATACCTTCTATTTCTAACAAATCATCTTTTTTCTTTCTTGCAAGACCACCCAATGTGCGTACGTTTGCATTTGTAAGAGCATTCAATGTTCTTGTTGAAAGATCAAGATTGTCTATTCTTGTTTTAAGAACGTCTGTGAAATCTTCTCCTTTATCATCTGACTGCTCTTCTTCCTTTTCTTCTTTTGAAGAATTTTTTTCTATTTTAACTTCTTCTGTAGGTTCTTTGAAATCAACGATAGCTTTTAATTGTTCTATCATTATTTCAATAGAATCTGTAAGAGCTTGGCGAGGAGTAAGTGTTCCGTTTGTTTCGATAGAAATACGTAGACGATTGTGGTTTGTCTTATCACCAACACGCATGTTTTCTACTTCGTAAGAAATTCTACGGATAGGTGTGAAAATAGCATCTACAGCAATAGTACCGATTTCAACTTTTTCTTTTTGGATAGTTTCTTTTGAAACGAAACCAAGACCTTTTTCTATCTTTAATTCAATATTCAAATTTATTTTGCCTGTGATTTCAGCAATGTGTTGTTCTGGGTTTAAAACTTCTACTTGTCCAGAAGTAGTGATGTCGCCTGCTGTCAAAGTCTTTGGACCTTTTGCAGAAATAGTAACAGTTTGTGGTTCATCAGAAAGCATTTTGAAACGAACTTTTTTCAAATTTAAAATAACAACTATAGCGTCTTCTTTTACGCCTTCGATAGTAGAAAATTCATGACTTACTCCATCTATCTTGATAGATGTAACTGCTGCACCTGGTATAGAAGAAAGTATTATTCTTCTTAAAGAGTTACCAAAAGTATGACCATACCCAGGGTAAAAACCGTCGATTTCATATACTCCTTTATTTTTTTCTTCTGTAACCACTCTTGGTTTAGAAGGTAAGATTATATTGTATTCAAGCATGTTTTTTATAAAAAATTATTATTAATTTTAAAACTCAATTAATTATTAACGACTGTAAAACTCTAAGACTGTATTTATATCAAGGAAAGTTTCAACATTTTTTGGTTTATCTTTTATCGACCCTTCCCCTTTATCTACATTGTATGACAACCATGTTGGTGCATTGTAATCTTTCAGTTTGTCTGCAAGTCCATCCCAAAGCTTCTTTGTCTTACTACCTTCACGGATTTTTATGATATCTCCAGCTTTTGTTTCGTATGAAGGAATAGTAACTTTGTGACCATTAACCATAAAGTGACCATGAGAAACCATTTGTCTAGCGAAAGCTCTACTGTTTGCAAGACCCATTCTGTATACAACGTTATCTAATCTTGATTCTAAACTTTCGTAAACTTTATCTGCTGCTCCAGCTCCTTTTGATTTCATAGCATTAGCAACATAGTTTGAAAGTTGTCTTTCTGTAATACCATAAGAAAAACGGATCTTTTGTTTTTCGACAAGAGCTGTACCGTATTCAGATAATGCTTTAGGGCGAGCGCCTTTTTTCATCTTACCTGTTGTGGCAACAAATTTTGAAGTCTGACATTTGTCATAAACTCCTGGTCCTAAACGTCTACAAATTTTGAATTTTGCTTTTGTGATCATAATATTTTAAAAATTAAACTCTTCTTGGTTTCTTAGCTTTTGGTCCATTGTGTGGTACTGGAGTTACATCTTTAATAGAAGTAATTTCTATACCGTGGGCCATAAAAGCACGAATAGCTGGCTCTCGTCCTGAACCAACACCTTTTACAACAACATCAGCTTCTTTAATACCAAGAATTTCTGCTTTTTCACCAAGAACATCTCCAGCTTTTGAAGCAGCGAAAGGAGTACCCTTCTTTGCACCTTTGAAACCAAGAGACCCTGTTGATGTCCAGAAAATTGTATTACCTGATTTATCAGAAAAAAGAACCTTTGTGTTATTAAAAGTAGCTTCTACGTGAAAAATACCTGCAGTTATTTTTTTCTTTGCAGTTTTAGAAGGAGTAGCTTTTTTTACTTCTTCTGTATTTGTCTCTTCTGTTGTTGTTTCTTTGTTAGCCATTTTTATTTTTATGTTTTACTTTCTTTTCTTCTTCCTGATGCCATTGTCTTTCTGACATTACCTCTTACTGTTCTTGAATTTGTTTTTGTTCTTTGTCCTCTTACTGGAAGTCTTTTCATGTGACGAGTACCTCTGTAACTTTTTATATCTTTCAATCTTTTTATATTTGCAGAAACTTCTCTTTTTAGATTTCCTTCTATAGTCATGGCTTCGATGATACCGCGGATTTTATTTTCTTCTTCTGGAGTTAAATCTTTAGATTTTTTTCCGTGTTCGATTCCGACTTTATCTAAAATTTTTCTTGCCATAGGAATACCAATACCGTAAAGGCAAGTTAATCCTATTTCAAGTCTCTTTTCATTTGGTACTGTTATTCCTAGAATTCTCATAAAATTATTGTTTTTGTTTATGTTTTGGGTTTGTACAGATAACTCTTAAATGCCTAGCTCTTTTAACTATTTTACAATTATCACAAATTTTTTTTACTGCTGATTTTACTTTCATAAATATATTTTTATATAAAAACAAGATAAAAATAAGGGAAAACCCTTATTTCATGGACCTTCTTAACTATTTAAAAACTGTGACCTATAGTATACACTACTATTTTAAATATTACAACCTTTTTGTAATTCTACCCTTACCACCGTATGGATCAAGGATAACTTCCACGTTGTCGCCTACTAAAACTTTTATTCTATTCATCCTCATTTTTCCAGAAAGGTATGCGAGAATTTCTTTATCATCTTCCATCATAACTCTAAATAGAGTACTAGGTAATGCTTCAGTTATTTCGCCTCGGGATGTTAAAATTTTTTCGTTTTTAGGATCACTCATTGGATATACAAACATACTAACAAAAACAAAAGTTTTAGTCAATAAATTATGGGGAAATTGTTATTTTGGATAATTTACAGAGACATCTATCTTCTCTATTTTGTCTGGAAGTGTTGATTTCCAGATTGGACGGAGAGCTAAATCTGCAGAAGCAATATTTGAGTACTTTGCAAGTATATTATTAAAATCTTTTTTATTACTATTTATCAAATCTTGTAAAACTAAATTTTTATCAACTTTCCAAACGACATTTGGTTTGCCTTTTAATATGAAAGTTATATTTTTAGTGTTTATAAAAGAAACATCATCTTTGTTTACAAGAGCGAAAGTTAAAGCTTTAGTGTTAGAAATATAAGCATTCATATCTTGGTCTTTTGTAAGTAATGTATTTACTAATGTTTTAGAAAGATTCTCTTCGTTAAATATGAATCCAGATAAAGTACCTTTTATGGTCATTGTAGCTCCATTATCTTTATTTGTTACAAAAGAAATATTTGGATCAAAATCAACAAATACAGCATCTGGGAATAATACAAAACCAGCAGGCAACTGACTTTCTACTTTACTTATTAATTTGTTTTTTAATGTATCTTTAATTTCGTTTTGAGTGTTTGTTTTTTCCTCTTCAGAAATCTGTGGTCTTTGACCGACAAAACCTCCTGTTATAGCACTTTTTGAACGTCCGTAAAATTTTTCATATTTTGGACTATTTTTAAAACCAAAAATCTTGAAATCTATCGGCTCTGTATTGTACTCAACACCAGCAATATCAGCGTATACTTCTGCTTCAACAGAGCCAGGTGTTTTATCTGCAGACATTCCAGTTATTACGAGAGCTGTTTTTGTTTTGTAAATTTTTCCATTTGAACCTTCGAGCCTTGTGTCTATTTTTAATTTTTGTGCAGTAGTACTAAATGCATTATAAAGAATTACTGTACCTGTAGCTTTTATAGAAACATCTTCAGAGTCAGTTGCTTGTAAATCTTTACTTTCTGAATCAGAAAGAATAACAGTATCAAAAGATAAGCTATTGTCATTACCCTCTTTTGCCGCAGAAAATGAAGAATTTAAATCAAATTCTTTTTGTTTTGGTGAGATCGTTATATCAGCTTTAGAAAATAAAATGGAAACAGCAAAAACAAGAAAAACAACAGCAATAAGAGCTACAAACCAAAGAGTATGGCGTGTTTTTGTGCTTTCATCTTTTTTATATAAAACAGTTTTTGTTCTAGTTGGTAAAACCACTTCTGTTTGTGGTTTTTTTTGTTTTATATTTTTTGCTTTCACCATGTCTTGAAATAAATTTTTGTGCATATTTATATTTTATTTGTTATATCTGTTAATGTAAATAGATTGTGTGATAATTGGAACATCTCTCTTTATTTCTTTTTCGAAAATAACTTGTCCGTGAAGTATTTTTGTATCTATTGGAATTATTTTAAATTTAGAAATTGTTTTTGTATATTGATTTGATTCTTCTTTTTTAATTATGTCACTAAAAAAAGAAATTGTGTCTTGTTCGGCAAGTACAAATATAGTATGTGGCAATAAAATATGATTTGATAAAGCATTTAAAGAAATACCTAATTGTTTTAACCATTCCAAGCTTATAACATCTAACTCTTTTTTTATTTTTTCTGAATTTTTCTTTTCTAAATGTCCTTGTAAATAAAGATTAAATAAAGATTTTGTATGAGCTATATCATGGCCTATTTTTTTTGATAAACTTCTTAAAATAAAATTCTTACCATATGGAAAAGAAACAGATTCAAGTAAAATATCTTTTTTAACCATTCCCATCTCTGTGATCTCCCCTCCTATATCCATAAAAATAAAATCTTCTTCTTTTGGAAAAACATCACGCAATGTAGTAAAAGAAGAAAAAATAAAAGATGAGAATTTTATATTTTTAAAATGTAGATATCTGCCTATTGATTCTTCTATTTTTGTTATTATATTCTTTTCTACAATAGATAAAAATAAAGACATTTCTACTTTCTTTGCTTTCATTCCTAATGGTTTCTGTACTCTGTAACCATTGAAAGAAACTGACATATTTTTTGTTTCTATTATATGTGCACCGGAAATCATATTATTATTTTCTTTTATATTTTCTTGTTCAAATAGAGAAAATTCTTTTTTATTCAAATCTGAAGCTAATTTTGAATTAAAAATAAAATTAGTATTTTTTTCTAATTTTATTGAGCGTGTTTGCGAAGCATACCAAGGTGAGGAAAGTGTGCAGTATATTTTATTTGGAGCACCAACTCCTGATAGATTGATTTTATGTGCCACTTTTTCAATAGACGACATGGTATATGAGAAAAATCTATCAAAATCAAAATTTTCTGTCATTTTTATTGGTTCACGAACAGAAAAAATAATAGTAGGAATGTTTTTACTATCTTTCATAATAAGTGCACCGCCTACACTAGATGTGCCAATATCAAAAAGAGCAACTATATCTTTCTTTTTTTGGGAAGAAAATAAACTCATAAGATAATTATACCTTGTGTGTATACAAAAAGGCAATAAAAAAACCGTGAAATATTTATCACGGTTTTTTAAAATTAAATTTATGCAAAAATTATTTACACCGGCTGCAAAATTTGATTAGCCAAATCTAAGTCTTTACGTAAAATCATAGAAATTTCTCTTACATTCAAACCTATACCTTGGCCTAATTTATTTTCTTGTTTAATTTTTATTTCAGGCAAAAGCTTTTCCAAAAATATCTGAATTCTTGGTCCATTGTGTTTAGACCAAAATATCTTTTTATTATCATCCTGTTCCGTGTCGAAATTAATTCTGTTGTCGAAGTAATCCGAAAGAAGTATTAAACCGGCCTCAATTGAACTTTCTACTGCTTTTTGAAAATCACCAAGCCTCAAATCAAATCTTTCTTCCTTTTCGATTTTTGAATAATCTTTTTCAGCAATCAATTCAATGATTTTTTTGATTTCATCTTCGTAGCAAGAATGTGCTATTTCAACAGCATCTTCTTTTGCGTAACGGTAAAAAGAAGCTATTACTACTGAAAAACTTGTAATACCGTTTTGTATCAACCAAACAGGTATACGCAAAACATGATTAATGAACGGCCCGTCTGGGCGATTAGGATAATCTTTGTACTTTTCTTTTGAAAAATTCAACGCACAAGAAAGTTTTTTCTGAGGTGCTTGTGAAAAAGTTTCAATAAAACTTTTAAGTGTTTTTTCTAAATCTGCTTTAGTAAATAAAGCCAAATCTTTGTTTGCCATAATTTTCTAATATTAAATTGTTTTGGAAATATTCCAATCAATATATTACTAGAAATTTCAAATAAGTCAATACTATTCCAAAATAGCCTTTATGCGTCTTATGCCAGCAGAAACTGCTTCTTCTTTTTGTATTTTGAAATGTCCAAGCTCGCTAGTATTTGAAACATGTGGACCACCACAGAATTCTTTTGAAAAAATGCTTGGCTTTTCACCTGCCTGCGCAGGCAGGTCTTCTATGAAATATACAGACACAGTTTCAGGGTATTTTGCTCCGAATTCCATTTGAGCACCTATTTTTTCTGCTTCTACTAATGGCATTTCTTTACGAACAACATTTAATCCAGCTTGGATTTTTTGATTTACTAAATCCTCAACTTTTTGTTTTTCTTCATCTGTAAGTTTATGATCACAAACAAAATCAATTCTCAAACGCTCTTCTGTAATATTACTTCCTCTTTGTTTTATTTCTGGACTGACAACTTCTTGTAATGCCGCTAAAAGCAAATGATGTGCTGTGTGAAGCCTGATTGTTTTTTCGTTATGATTCGCAAGCCCACCTTTGAACATGCCAGCACCAGCAGTCTGCGAAAGTTTCTGATGCTCTGCCATTTTTTTATTAAAATCTTCTCTATCAATTTTTATTCCTTTTTCTTGAGCTAATTCTTCTGTAAGCTCAATCGGAAAACCATAAGTTGTTGCAAGAATAAATGGATCCACACCTTTTTCGAATTCTTTAAAACCATTATTAATGGTAGTTTGAAATTTATTACATTCTTCAAAAATTACTCCGTTTATATACTCAAAATCATCGAGTTTTTCATTTCCATTATTATCTTTTTTATTAAAATATATATTAGTATATTTTTCAATAATCATTTGAATAATTTTACCAATTTCAAATTTTGCCAAACCAATTTTATCTGCTCGATAATATGCACGGCGAATTAATCTACGCAATACATAACCTTGATCTTTATTACCAGGTACAACATTCTCTTTCACTAAAAATACAGCTGTTCTTAAATGATCTATAATTATTCGAAAACTACGAATATCAGAATTACTACTTCTAGAACTAATATAGTTCATAATATTTTCTAGTAAATCCGTATCATACGCAGTTTTTTCACCTTGCATTACTGCGGTAATTCTTTCGAGTCCGGCACCTGTGTCTACATTTTTTTGTTTAAGTTTACCGATGACTTTTCCATCTTTCTTTTCATATTCCATGAAAACATCATTCCATATTTCTATCACATCTTCTTTTTTACATGCTTCAATAAATCCTTCTTTTGTAAGGTCACCAATATTTCCACTCATATCATAAAACATTTCACTACAAGGACCACATGGGCCATTGTCACCAGGACTCCACCAGTTATCTTCTGCAGGTAGTGCATAAATTCTATCTTCTGGAATTCCAAGACTCATCCAAATATCTTTGGATTCTTGATCATATGGTGCATTTTCATCACCTTCGAAAATAGTTACATAAAGTCGTGAGACATCAAGACCAAGACCTTCTTCTTTACTAGTAAGAAATTCATAACTCCAAGAGATAGCTTCTTTTTTAAAATAATCTCCCAAAGACCAATTACCCATCATTTCAAAAAATGAAAAGTGACGATTGTCTCCTATGTCATCTAGGTCACCAGTGCGTACACATTTCTGCACATCTGCAATTCTTTTACCCATAGGATGTTCTTGTCCTAAAAGATAAGGCACAAGTGGTTGCATTCCTGCAGTATTAAAAAGAACTGAAGGATCATTTTCAGGTACGAGCGAAGCCGAAGGGATTATTTTATGTCCCCTATTTTCAAAAAATTTTAAAAATCGTGTTCGTATTTCGCTTGACTGCATAAAATTATTTTCCTGAAAAAAGTCTATCGATTATTTTCTTTTCCAAAAACCAAAGTACGACGAAAATGAAAAGAGTTAATATTGTTGCAATTATTGCTAAATTATAAAGTTCAAAACCAACTGCAATACCTATACCAGATGCAACCCAAAGACCTGAAGCAGAAGTAATACCTATTATTCTAGACTCTTGATGAAGAATAACTCCAGCACCAAGGAAACCAATACCAGTGATTATAGCAGCAGCGACTTGAAAAGGGTTAATGCTAACATTCAACAAAGGCATATAAGAAGCAGAAATTGTTTCTGAAATAATAATGAGCATACAAGAACCCATAGCTACAAGCGAATATGTACGCATACCTGCTGTTTTGTGAGCTAGGTATCTTTCGATACCGATAATCATCCCTAAAAGCATTGCTAAAGCAAGTTTTATAATAATATCACTGTTTTGTATAAAAAATTGAGACATGGTAGTATTATAATATATGGAAAATCAAAAACAAAGTTTCGTAAGTTTCGGTCTTATTTTAGGACTATCTATTATTATAAGTTTTGGTCTCGTTTCTTTTGTATTTTATAAATCTCGCACACAAGAAAGTATCTCTGTAACAGGCTCTGCAAAAGAACAAGTGACTTCTGATAAAGTGAAATGGAACTCAATGATCACTCGTACAGTCAAATTAAGCGCTTTGAAAGACGGATATGCGAAAATCGATACTGATATAAAAGAAGTAAAAGCATTCTTAGCTTCAAATGGTATTGATGAAAAAGATATAAACATTACTCCTGTATTTATGAATGAAGTATATGAACAATATTCTCAACCTGATAAAAGTTATAACCTTGTACAAAATATCGAAATACAATCAAACGATATTCAAAAAATAACTGAACTAGCAAAAAATTCATCTTCGCTCGTAGTTAGTAAAGGAGTTATATTCTCTACAACAAGTTTGGAATACTACTACTCAAAGCTTCCAGAGTCACGTGTAAAACTTCTACCAAATGCTATTGCTGATGCAAAAGCTCGCGCAGAACAAATAGCTACTGCTGGAGGTAAAAAAATAGGAGCTATCAAATCTGCATCTAGTGGAGTCGTACAAGTACTTGCTCCAAACTCAGTAGAAATATCAGATTACGGCTCATACGACACTTCAAAAATAGAAAAAGAAATCATGGTCACAGTTAAAGCAAGTTTTGATATAAAATAGAAAATATTATTAACGATAATAAAAATTATATGGAAGGAGATTCATAAATAAAAAAGTCCGACGATATCGTCGGACTTTTAAAAAATTTTCTATTGAACTTTCAAAGCACCACCTTGTAATGATTGAGTTACTAACTTATCAGCTCTAATAGTAGTTTCTTCAATCCATACTTCATTTATAGTACCATCTTTTCTAACGCATCTTCGTGTATGACCACGACGAATGTGGGGTGACTTTTCTGAACCATTACCTCTCTTAATTACAAGTAATTCATTTTCAATTTCAGTATGAAAATATTCAACAACCTGAAGTGGTAACTCAAACCACTGGCGTGGCGGATTAAAATTTTGAATTTGAGTATTGGAATCAATTACAGTTACAGATAACTTAGGAGGAAGCGTGGCCATTAATTTACAAAAACCATTTACCGTTTCGAGAAGAACCCTCATCTGTAAATACAAAGGTGTTGAATTTTCATCGTCTTTCTTGGGTAAATTTTCATCATAAATATCAATATGTTTTACCTCAGCTAAACTATGTATATCTTTAAGAAGACCAGTTTGTTTTTGAATTATAAAAGGAAGCATGAACCAATCATTAACTATCATTAAATGATTTAATGCTTTTGGATCAACTGTTTTACCTTTTTTTAACACTGGAATAGCATTAGCAAGCTCCTTTCTTAATTCTGTTGTAAGAGTAAATTTTTCAATTTCCTCAGGCCAAGCTAAAACTCTTATATATTCTCCATCATCATAAACTAACATATCTTTTACAGACCATTCCCTCCCTTCAGTGTCCAAAAAAACAAGTGGTGATTTAATTTGCAAAAAGAAAGAATGGTAAGGGATTTTTTCTAACCAATTTTCTTTTCGCATATCAATTAATGGCATAGGAATACTATCTTCCACAATACAAATTCTTTTCGTTTCATTCCATTTTAGAAAAAATGTTGGAATATTTATTGGAGTTTGAACAAACTGATGATCAACAAACATTTGATAATCATCAAATACTATTCTAAAATCCTTTGGAATACGAGGAAGAAAATTTGTGGAATGTGTAAGTGAGTGACCTTCAAGAATTTTCCGTAAGTTTTGATAATCTGGAATAGATCGAGCAAGCAACCCGATTCCATTTAACTCTGAGCCAATAAGTGCATCTATTTTGGCTTCCTTGGGTGGTGTTTTCCCATCTTTTTTAATAATTTGACTTAGTAAGAAATTAAATTCTCCAGACAAGTTAGTGTCTTCCCAATATTGCAAAAGTTTTTGCAAGGGTTGGGCAATAAATAGTTGTGGCATTTTATTTAGTTTTAGTTGTTAGTAATTTATTTATTAAGTTCTCTTAATATCTGTAAAGAAACTAGGAGAACTCAACAAATTTAACAATTAAACTCAATTTCAAAGAAGTATTACTGGATAAATGATAGCATTAATAATTATAAAAGTCAATACTCTACAGATAACGCCGTTCAAATTGCAATTTAAAATCTCAAATAAAAAAGCTGGCATATAAGATATGTCAGCTTTTATTTGTAAATAAATACAAATTATTTAACAACTTTCCATTTTTTTGCATGTACCGTAGAAAGTATTCCTGTTTTCCCTATCAATTGCCTGTTGGCTAATATATTTCTTTTCAAAAGTTCGTTTTGAATTGAATTACCAACATAACAATAACAGATTTGGTGTTTCTCACCCATCATTGTATTTTTATCAATACCTCTGCAATATTTGTTATTTTCAGCGGTGAATAAATATACTCCGGCTTCACATAAAGGCAGTATGATCGATTCGTATCGTTTATTATACTCAGACGGTATTTTGAGTGCCTGGCAAAATTCAATGATATTCATTTTCATTAAAATACTATCAGGAGGAGTGACAATAGCAGTATTAACATTAGAAACACCAGGATCCTTACTACTGTTGTTTTGCTGTGCTCTAACATTTGTTATTACAAATGTAACAAGAATTAGTAATCCGTGCAGAAAAAATTTAGTTTGTTTCATTTTTTTATTTATTAAGTTGTTTGCGATATCGCTCCCTAGAAACCAATATTTGACATCCAAAGAGCAATACACAAAAAAAATAATCAATAATATATATAAAAGAACTTATACTAATTAAAGTATAACATATATATAATTAAAAGTCAATAAAATAAACTAAGTAATTTTAATTTAAAGCTTCTTCTAAAAGTTCTGGGAATTCGTGAGTTTTCATATCACCATAGCAAAAATGACCATAATTTTGAAATTCAACAACTTTTATATCTTTTATTTTTTCTTTTAAGATTTTTATACTATCTTGCACTTCTTTCATATAGTCAGTAGAAGAGAAAATTGTAATACCTTTTGTTTTAGATACAATATTTTCATCAATTTCAAAATCAAACATTCCTGTTTTTAAATATTTATCAGGATCTATCCAAGGAGCAACAAGTACAACTTTGCCAACTTTTATATCATTCTCACTTAAATAGCGAACAATAAATCCCCCGCCACAAGAATGTCCTACTAATATAGTTTCTTCATTAAGTGGAAATCTCTCAAAGATTTCTTTCCAAGCTTTATATTCAGGATTATAAGCTTCTGGCATTATAGGAACTTCGCTTATAATATTTTTCTTTACTAATTCATCTTTCAACCATAATAGCCAATGCCAACATTCTTTATTTATTGATTCAAGTATTTCAAAATACTCTTCCTTATCATCTGACATCCCATGAATAATTATCGCTGTTTTCATATATTTTTTATATTATCAAAATAAATTTTAATTCTAAAGACCTTCTTGAGGAGGAGCGATACGTTCTGCTTTCCAGAATTTTGTTTTTAAATTTGTTACAAGTTCTTCTATTTCTTCATTTTTCAAAATAAAAAGCACGAAACCTCCAACCAAAATTCCAGAAAATCCTGCAATCAAACCTTGAAAGAAAATTCCAAAAAATGTAGTTGTACCAAAAACAGGAGAAAGAAAATTAAGTGTTCCATATGCAGTAACACCAAGGAAAAACGAAGCTCCAAGACTTTGAAAAAAAGATTTGAAAATAAATTGTTCACCTTCCATAAAATCTTTCCTTACAGAAACCCAATGTAAAACAAAATTTAAAATAGTACCAATAGAATACGCAAGTGGAAGCATTAGTATTGCAGTACCTGGAATATCTGTGACTTTGAGCAATGACTCAATAAAATCTTTAAAGAAAGGAACATTGTTGAAAAAATTAATTAAAAAATATGCCAACAAAATAATAAACATCGAGCAAGATACGTTGATTATAAGAGGACGTTTTGTATCACCTGTCGCATAATACGCACGAGACAAAAGTGAAACCATACTTTGTGCAAGAATAGATATAGAAAAAATAGCGAGTGAAGCAGCTACAAGACGAGTGCTCTCCCAAGAAAAAGATCCTGTACCGAGAACGACACGCACGATCTGTGCACGAAGAACTATGAATAGGAATGTAATAGGTAAAGTCCAAAAAATAATCGCACGGGCAGAAGTACGCAAATGTTTTTTAAATTCACTTTTATTTTCACTTGCATAAGCACGAGCAAGGAGTGGAAATGCTGCTACAGCGTATGAAATACCAATAAGCCCTTGAGGAATAGTTTGTAAATTATTTGCAAAAGTAAATATTGAAATAGAGCCGACAGTAAGAAATGAAGCAAAAGAAACTATTGATATAAGAGCAAGTGAGTTTGCAGAAAGTCCAAGAGTGCGAGGAAGTGAAGTTTTAAGGACCCTTTTAATATTAGAAAAATCTATTTTACTTGTCAGATATGGACGGAAACCGAGCTTTGTGGAAGCAATAGCTTGTATTAAAAAATGCATAAACGCACCAAAAACCACACCGATAGCCAAACCAGTTATTCCAAATCTTGGATATAAACAAATAACACCAAATATTATTCCAAAATTATAAAATATAGGACTTAAAGAATAAATGAAAAATCTTTGAAAAAGCTGAGTAATAGTGCCAAAAAGATTTGAAAGACCAAGAAGTATTGGAGAAAGAAGCATGATACGAGAAAGTAATACTACTTTATGTTGCATATCTGAATTAAAACCTCCGGCCGTAAAATGTACTATATAAGGAAGTAAGATAAAAACAATAATAGAAACAAAAACTATAGCAAAAAGAAAAACAGAGAAAATTTCAGAAATAAACTTCTTTGCTTCTTCATTACCCCCACCCTTCATTTGTTCTAAAAGAAACGGAATTATGACTGTTATAGACACAAGTGAAGAAATGGAAACAAAAATAAAATCTGGAATTCTAAAAGCTGAATAATATGCATCGAGCATTGGTGATGGACCTATATAGTGAGCTATAGATCTATCACGGAAAAGGCCTAAAAGCTGAGATAACAAATTGAAAAGGCCGAGCATAAGCGCTGCTTGACCTAGGTTTCCAAATTCTTTGTTTATAATTTTTATTATTCTGTTCATTTATACAACAAAATTAATTAATCTACCTTTTACATAAATTTTCTTTTTTATATCAGAGATATTTGGAATCCATTTTTTTATATTTTCATCTTCAAATGCTTGCGCAAAAATACTTTCTTCGTCTGCATTAGCAGAAATATCTATTTCGGCACGGACCTTGCCATTTACTTGTACAACTATTTTCAAAGTATCTTCAACTAAAAACTTTAGATTGTGTTTTGGCCAAGGTGCAAGGTGTATAGATTTTTTCTCACCAAATTCTTTCCAAAGTTCTTCCGTGATATGTGGAGCAAATGGTGCAAGAATTTGTAAAAACATTTTGAAATCTTTCACGGAAATATTTTCAACTTTATCCATCTCATTTACCAACACCATCATTGAAGAAATAGCTGTATTAAAAGCAAAATTTGATATATCGTCATTTACTTTTTTAACTGTTTTGTGAAGGGTCTTTATAAATGAAGCGTATTGATGATTTTTAAAGTCTGGCCGAGACAAAATCGAGGAGAACCGAGGACTTTTAAAATCATTGATACGTGAAGCGACTTTCCAAACTCTCTCAATAAATCTTCGAGAACCGATAATACTATCAGTATTCCATGGCTGACTGGCTTCAAATGGGCCCATAAACATTTCATATACACGAAGTGTATCTGCACCATATGTCTTTACGATATCATCTGGATTAATGACATTTCCCCATCTCTTACTCATCTTTCTTCCATCACTCGCAAGAATCATTCCTTGATTTTTCAAAGTTTTAAATGGTTCTGCTGTAGGAACATGACCCATATCAAAAAGGAATTTATGCCAGAAACGAGAATATAACAAATGCCCTGTTGCATGTTCTGAACCACCGACATACATATCGACTTCTTTCCAATACTTCAACATTTTTTTATCAGCAAAAGCTTTTTTGTTTTTGGGATCCATATAGCGCAAGAAATACCAAGAACTTCCCGCCCATCCCGGCATTGTGTTTGTCTCATATCCTGCTTTCGCCCAAGATGCAACTCCAGCTAAAGGACTTTCTCCTGTACCTGTCGGTTCATATGAAGTTACATTTGGCAAAACAAGTGGAAGTTTTTTATCTATAACTTGTTTTATGGTTCCATCTGCATTATGTATCAACGGAATCGGCTCTCCCCAATATCTTTGTCGTGCAAAAACCGCATCACGAATTTTATATTTCTTTACTAATTTACCATTAACTTTTTTTGTAATTTCTTTTGCATCAACAAAAGGTCTATCAATAATTGGTAAATTGTATTTCTCAGCAAATTCTCTATCTCTTTCATCATGCAAAGGTACAGCCATCACAGCACCAGTGCCATATGAAGCGAGTACATAGTCTGCAACCCAAACAGGAACTTCTTCACCGTTTGCAGGATTAATAGCTTTGACACCTTTGAGTTCTACTCCTGTCTTTTCTTTTTCTATTGTCATATCTTCCTTTTTTGCCCGCTCTTTTGCTTCACGAATATATTCTGAAACTTCTGCCATATTTTTTGCTTGTACAAGAAATTCTCCGATATTTGTATGTTCAGGTGAAAGCACAACATATGTAACACCGAACAAAGTATCAGCACGAGTAGTGAATACTTTTATATTTCTATTTATTGAAGTTTTAAATTCAATTTCACTTCCCTCACTCACTCCAATCCAATTCTTTTGAATTTCTTTTATATGTGCTGACCAATTTAAATCTTCCAAATCTGAAACAAGGCGGTCAGCATACGCAGTGATACGCATAAACCATTGGCGCATTGATTTTTTCTCTACAGGATATCCTCCACGTTCTGAAACAGGATTACCGTCTTTATCATCAACTATTTCATCATTGGCGAGAACTGTGCCGAGTTTTGGACACCAATTCACTTCACTATAGCCTTCATAAGCTAGTCGATAATTCATTAATATTTTTTCTTTTTCATTCTCTGTGAGTTTTTTCCAATCTTTATTTTCTTTGGAAAGTTTTTTAATCAATTCTGAAATAGGTCGAGCTTTGTTTTTTTGCTCATCATAATATGAATTATAAATCTGAAGAAAAATCCATTGTGTCCATTTATAATATTCAGGATCAGTAGTATTTACTTGTCGTGACCAATCATAAGAAAAACCTATCTTATCGAGCTGACCACGAAAAGTTTTGATATTTTTTTCTACGGCTTTGCGAGGATGAATTTTGTGCTCTATGGCATATTGTTCTGCTGGAAGACCAAAAGCATCATAACCCATAGGGTGAAGCACATTATAGCCTTGCATACGCTTCATACGAGCATATACATCACTTCCTATGTATCCACGAGGGTGTCCGACGTGTAGCCCTGCACCTGAAGGATACGGGAACATATCTAGGACATAATGTTTTTTCTTTTTAGTAGTGTTTTGTGTTTTGTAAACTTTTTTTGTTTCCCATTCCTTTTGCCACTTTTTTTCAATTTTATTGTGATCGTATTCTTTCATATTTTATTTATCAGTACTAAATTTTTTAACTGCAAGCCAAATAAGAGCACCGAGAGCAACTGCAAGAATAAGGACTTTTACTAAATTATCAGCATCAGACCAATAACGTAAAGACGCAATAATAATAGACAAAACTCCACCCCAAGCAAAACCATTAGACAGAATAATATTTGCAGAAAAAATTCCAAATATAAGAGCAATAACACCGAGTACTGAGAGTGCTATAAAAATATTTCTATTATAAACTTTTTGTGCACTAGTGAATTCTTGTTGTTTTGTAAAATCAGGATTACAGTAACCAGTTATTTTTTTGCCGTTAGCATCTATTTGGATAGGAGTAGTTTTGTCGTAAGTAAAATTATTTTCAGTCCATTGTCCACCAACTTTCAAACATTCATCCTTTGTATTTATCGCTTCGACAACTTGTGGTTGAGTAAAATATGAATTCCAATCTGGTGCTTTATAAACTAGAGAGATTGCATAATTAATAAATAAATTAAAAACAATTACAATACCAATAATAAGTGCCCATTTTGAAAATTTATTTTGCATAATCTTTATAATAAACCTTTTTTGTGCTATATTCAAGTATATGAATCGTAGAGAAAATAGAAAAGAAAAAATAGAACAAGGAGCAGATA
>JACCDG011181199.1_pt1 | contig 17906 bp, 15 predicted proteins | sample 7442471 | NCBI WGS metagenome assembly JACCDG01 (sample SAMN15323444, study PRJNA562643) | freshwater metagenome | isolation source: river surface water | place: USA:Blue River Watershed | collected 2017-08-17 | reverse complement strand
GTTCTGTTGTTCGCTATGCAGCGCTGCTAATTGGGCGCTGTTTCTAAATGTCTAATCAGGAAAGCAGCATATAATGGTTTTAGTTGATATTTGTTAATCCTAATTTGGGCAGTTTCATAAGTATTTTATGCCACAGTCCTAAAATTATATCGAAGGATTGAATTGGCGCAAAAAAATCAACTAAAATCGTTAGAGCTCCAAAATTGGTTTCAAGGAAGAAGGTCCTATTCTTATAAGATCAAGAGGGGGCTCATTAAATACCGATAGCTAAATAGAACAAAGCAAGTCAATTCGTAACGCCGAGACTCCCTCTAGTTATTCTTTTGGTTCTGATATTTTTCCATTGACATTTTTTTGTGAAAAATTCGGTTCCTAAAAGTTAAAATTAGAAAAGCAAAAACTTTCACAAGGGAAAAATGAATCAACAAGAGTCAACGCCATAAAAATGAAATTCTTCTGAAAAAATATATCAAAATTTTTTAGACCATAGAAGAGTTTAAGTCCTGGCTCATCCAGAGAAGCTTTGACTTCTTCAATAAGTTCAATAAAATCACTTCTGAGGCTTAGCTTGAAGTCATTGTAGGCGATGATAGGGTGTATTATAGAAAATATGTTGAAAAATAGTTGTTTTGTGCTGTTGACATTTTCAATATTAATCAGGGTGGGTTGTCTTCTTGGGGGCGCTTGTAATTATTTGGAGCGCGTTAATCAGTATTCTGGGTTTCATGTAAGTTCGCAGTCGGTGGCTAATTATCTAGATAAGGATCAGTCTTCAGGTGAAGGTAGTGAATTTTCTGGTTACAGCCAGGCGGGGTGTTGTCGTCTTGGTGGTTGTTGCCATTATATGGCGGAAGATTATTCATCAAATGATCTTTTTGTTTTTATGTATGATTTTGTCGCTTATAAGCTTCTTGTTCCCGAGTCTCCTCATCTTGAGGGGCTGAAACGTCCTCCTCGTCAGTCCTAAACGCACACATTTTAATGATATATCTAGACCAATGGTTTGTGGTGATCTGTCATTTTTTGATGTCCTTGTATTCCAGAACGAAAATACTGATGTTAAATAACAAGTTTAATTTAGGAGAAAATTATGAAAAGATGTCTTACCGTTATTGCCTTCCTGGGATTTTTAACTTCATATTCTTTTGTCCTTGCGGCGGAGGGTGAAGATCAACGATTTGATCCCAAGCCAGTCAAATCTGAGCCTGAAATCGTAAAATGGGTTGGGAATGTAAAAGATGAAGTTGTAGATCACACAACTGAACACAAGCATGCACTTAAATTCGTAAAAAAGGGCGACAATGAAGAATTTGACATCGTCGACAGTCCTGAGCTCGTAAAGCTTCATCATGAGACAGAGAAAAACTATCTCATGGAGATCGAAGCTGAAAAAACTCCCAGATTCCTTTTCTGGGGAGGCAGTCTTATCGTGAAGAAATATAAGGTCCTTGAAGAAACGGCTTCGATTCCACATTTTGACTCAATTGAGAGAGCTTCAGGTATACGCAAATTCCGAGATGGTAGACTTTGAATACAAAAAGACTAAAGAAGGGGCTTTATTATAGGCTCCTTTTTTTAAAAAGGAGCGATTGTGTACATAGGTTATAATATATTAATAGGTATTCCGATTATCTTAGGTGTTCACGCAGCCCTTGCTTCTCAGGCATGCGATTCATTTAACACTCCGAAAGACGTTTTAGAGTGTGCGCTTGATTTTCATCCTGATCTTGTCCGTGGAAAGGGCTCATTGAAACAAGCCGATTCTTTGGGTGATCAAGCCGCGCAAAGGCCGAATCCTGAACTTAGCGCCAGAAGCCTTGTGGGAAAGAATGAGGGAGAGAGCATCACGGGCCACGAAATAAATTTGGCTCATACATTCGAACTTGGTGGAAAGCGCTCCGCCCGTATTGACAAAGCAAATGCCGAGAAAGATCAAATTTCGTCTGAGTTTTTGAAGACGAAAGAGGAAGTTTACATTTCGATTTCAAAAATCCTTTATCGGATCCGCCAGGTTCATGCCGAAATTAGAACCATAGATGAAGCACTTGACACCTTTGAGAGAATCCAGAAGCAATTCAAAGTTAGACCTCGCTTGGCTCCCGAACAGGAAGTGTCCCTTAGTGTTTTTCAGCTCGCTGAAGGTGACTACAAACTAAGAAAGGCCACCCTGGAATCAGAAGAAAATGCTTTAGAGAGAAGTGTTGAAGTCGCAATTGGTAAAGAGTTTCCACACAGTAAAGAATCACTTCTTCCTCCGCCTCAGAAGAGCTGGCCTGACCTACAGGTCGGAAGCGGCGAATTCAGAGGATCCGACTTTAAAGTTGCGGTTTCGGAATTGAAGAATGCTCAAGCGGAAATGGAGATTGCAAAGGGCGCATCTTGGCCGGATTTAAAATTAGGCCCTTCCCTTCAATCCCAATCACAGGGGTCGAATCAATATCTCACCTATGGAGTGAATCTTACTCTTCCATTGCCTTTATATCAGGCTAATGGAGGCGGACGCGCTGTAGCAGCTGCAGGTCTTATGAGGGCCGAACAAAGCCTAGAGTTGAGAAAGCGTGAGTTGGGTCAACAGCGGAAAATGCTATTCAATCAGTATCAGAAGTCATCCAAGGCTTTGAAAGAATCTGTTTCTCTTCCTGACATTGAAAAGAAACACAAGAGCGTCGAGCGTCAATTTGAGCGAGGAGTGATCTCTAGCTCACTTGTGATCGAGGCGCATAGACAGATGGTCGATTTCACGAAAAGTCAAAACGAGCTGGAACTTAACGCCCTTGAGTCTTTGTGGAGATTGAAAGCTCTTGATGGCTCTTTGTTTGAATAGAGTTAGCAAATGAATTGGAGAATCAAAATGAAAACCCTTTTAAGGAGAAAAAGATGAATCAAAAAATTGCGATCCTAGTTGCAACGCTTGCACTGGTGTTCTCGAACAACTTCGCTTTAGCCCATGGAGATGATGACCATGAACACGAAAAGAAACCCAAGACCAAACAAGTCGACAACAAAAAGAAAAAGCCCAAGCAAAAAGCCCACGAACATAAAGAGGGTGAAAAACATGATGAAGAAGATGAAGGGCATAAAGATGGTGAGCCTGGCCATGATCACAAAAAAGAGGGCGCAAATAATAGTGGACACGGCGATTTTCATGGCGAAGAGGCAGAAGCTAAAAACGTCGGTCCAGAAAAAGGCATCACATCTTTTGATGAAGATACTGGATTTAAAATGTCAGCTGAAGCCCTCAAGACATTTTCTGTAGAAAAAATAGCGTTAAATGGCACAGGTCCTTGGACAGTTCCCTCATCATCGCTTCTCATTACTAATGAAGACAAGAGTGTCTATCGTGTTCGTAACGAAATTTTTAAGCGAATCGATATAATCGTTGTAAGTAAAAATAATTCCCAGGCAGTTATTCGATCCGAGGAGCTCCATGCGGGTGATAGTTTGGTTACGAAAGGTGTTGGAGATATTCGAGTCGCAGAAGTGGACGTTACAAGCGGCGAAAACGGACACAGCCACTAATAACAAACTGGAGAGAAGAATATGATGAATTCGATTATTCGATTTTCTGTTTACAATAGAGGGGTTGTTCTCGTCTTCACTCTTCTTTTGGTGATCGCAGGAATCTATACATTCAATAGCTTACCTATCGACGCGGTTCCTGATGTCACGAATAATCAGGTTCAAATCAATACTGTGGTTGAAGGACTGGCTCCAGAGGAAATTGAACGAACAATAACCTTCCCAGTCGAGTCCTCAATGAGAGGAATTGCCGGTGTAAACCAAGTAAGATCCATAACACGCTTTGGTCTATCTCAGGTAACGGTCGTTTTTAAAGATGAAATCGATATCTATCGCGCCAGGCAATCGGTGTCTGAAAGGCTTCAAGGTGTTACTGGAGACTTACCGAAAAACGCGAAACCACAGTTAGGCCCAATTTCAACGGGTTTAGGTGAAATCTACCAGTATGTTATAGACTACGATAAAATTGAGACCGATGAAACGGCCCGAATGAAACAGCTTATGGAGCTGCGGGCTATTCAAGACTGGTTTATTAAGCCTCGCCTTCTAACAGTCGAGGGCGTTGCCGAAATTAATTCTACTGGTGGATTTGAAAGACAGTTTCACGTCAAGCCTGATCCAGCAAAAATGGCTCGATACGGATTTCACTTCAAAGAAATTCTCGATGCACTAGAGAACGCCAATCAGAACGTGGGTGGCGGTTACGTTGAACAAACAGCTGAACAGTTTCTTATTCAAGGGATGGGAATTTTTCAGGGTACAAAAGATATCGAAGAAGTACCTGTAAAATCTCTTGAGACGTTTAAGACTATCACTATTGGAGACATTGCCAAGGTTGAACTTGGTAAAGAACTTCGAACTGGTTCAGCAACATTTAACGGCCAAGAGTCGGTGCTTGGCACAGTCATGATGCTCTTAGGGGAAAATAGCCGGACCATTTCAATTCGAGTAGATGAGAGAATCAAAGAAATATCTAAGACACTTCCTGCCGGTGTAAAACTCACGACAGTATATGATCGCTCGGAATTGGTGAATGCGACACTTGGCACCGTTGAACATAACCTGATGACCGGTGCTTTTCTTGTTGTTGTGATCCTGCTTTTACTTGTTGGCAACTTTAGAGCAGCATTGATTACAGCGATAACTATCCCGGTCACACTACTCATTACATTCTTAATCATGAAGCCGCTTAATATCTCTGGAAATCTGATGAGCCTTGGAGCTTTGGACTTCGGGATTATCGTCGATGGTGTGGTTATTGTTGTGGATAACTGTGTGAGACGTATTCAGGATAAGGTCAGAGAAGTTGGAAGAAAATTAAGCGGCGAAGAAATTAAAGAATTGATTGCCGATGCGACTATTGAAATCAGGCAAGCAGCAGGATTTGGACAGCTCATTATCGTAATCGTATTCCTGCCGATTTTTGGTTTGGTTGGTATCGAAGGCAAAATGTTTAGACCGATGGCAGCAACCTTTGCTATCGCGGTATTTGCCGCCCTTATTCTTTCTTTTACCACGGCTCCTGCGCTCGCAAGTCTCCTTCTCTCCGGGAATATCAAGGATAAAGAGCCGAAGGTCATGCAATGGCTTAGAAGTTGGTATGAAAGTTCTTTGGCCTTTTCGTTGACGAGAAAAAAACTCGTCATGGTAATTGCTGGAGTTTCGGTTGTTGTTGGCGGAGTTTTATTTGCTATTTTGGGTGGAGAATTTCTACCTCAACTCAGCGAAGGCTCTTACGCCTTTCACATGATTAGACCAGTGAATGTTGGGATTACCAAATCGGTTGAATTCCAGAGGAAGGCCGACGAAATCGTCAAATCCTTCCCTGAAGTAAAATGGACTTTTTCGAGAATCGGCACCAGCGAAGTCGCAACCGACCCTATGGGTGTGAACGTCTCTGATAGCTATATTATGTTGAAAGATAAAAGTGAGTGGCCAAAGGAGAAAGAGGGTCGACGTAGAACAAAAGAAGAGCTAGTCGGAGAGATCATCGCGAAGCTTGAGAAATCCCTTCCTGGCATGCGATATCTCGCAAGTCAGCCAATTCAGATGCGCTTTAACGAGTTGCTCGAAGGAACACGAGCTGACGTGACGGTCAAAATCTTTGGACCCGATCTCAAAACTTTAGTCGAGCTGGGGCAAAAACTTCAGGGGATCATCTCCAAGGTTCCGGGCGCGGGAGATGTTGAAGTCGACATCGCAGGAACTTCACCCGTATTGAGAGTAAACCCGAAGGCTGGTGTACTAAATCGCTACGGGATTAGAAAAAATGAAGTTCTTGAAACTGTCTCAGTCGCGCTCGGTGGTGAGGAGGTCGGAAACCTATACGAAGGCGAGAGAAGGTTTCCAATAGTTGTTCGCCTTGATGAGGACAAGCGGGCTGATCTGGACTCTATTCGGTCTCTTCCGGTCGGTATTGGTGGAAATGCTACAGTTCCACTCTCTGAACTGGCTGGTCTTAAGTTCACTGAAACTTACGGCGTAATTAACCGTGAAGATTCAAACAGACGTTCTGCCGTTATGATCAATTTGCGGGGCAGAGATACTGAAAGCTTTGTAACCGAAGCTCGTGCCTTGGTCGAAAAAGAAGTTCAGATGCCTCAAGGCTATTACGTGCAATGGGGTGGGAACTTCAAGAACTTGCAAGAGGCAAGATCAAGGCTTCTAGTCCTCACTCCACTCGCACTTATCATTGTTTTGATGATGATCTATGCGGCCTTCAAAAGTGTTGGCCAAACCCTGCTCATCTTCTCATGCGTTCCGTTGGCTCTAGTCGGAGGAGTGCTTGGTCTCATGATCTATGGTTTGCCATTTAGTATTTCTGCAGGAGTTGGATTCATCGCTCTATCAGGAATCGCAGTCTTAAATGGGGTGGTTCTCGTGAACTACTTCAATCAACTAAGGCATGAGAGGGGTTACACGGGCGAGAAACTCGTCACTATGGGAACCATGATTCGATTGCGTCCAGTACTTATGACCGCTCTTGTAGACGTGTTTGGATTCTTACCGATGGTCATCTCCACTGGAGTCGGCGCAGAAGTTCAAAGACCGCTAGCGGCTGTAGTTATTGGCGGGATTGTTTCGTCAACGATTCTGACCTTGATCGTGTTGCCTACGCTTTATTGCGTATTTGAAAAGTATGTTGGAACAGGAAAAGCCCATTAACCCATAAAGGAGGAATTTTATGAAGGCCCTATTATTTTTGAGTTTCGTCGGAGCAATGCTTTTGACGCTAGGATGTGCAACCTCGCCCAATAACACATGCAAAGCATCTATCGCGCACTCACCCACCGAATACGATGTTTGTATCGGCGATAAGCAGGTGCAACCCGGAGATCGAGTGGCTTTCTTTAAAGCGCAATGCTCAGGTGGCGGTCGACAAAGCCCACGAAAATGTCATAAAGAGAAGGTTAGCGAAGCATCGGTTTGAAAGACGCTCGATGAGCACCTTTCAACTGTTAAGCTCGATTCTGAATTTGAGATTACTGAACAGATGACCATTGAAATGAAACAGTGAGGTAAATTTGAACTCAGGAGGTCAAATCCAATTAGGCTCTAGTCCAACTCATGTTTTCAAAATTGAGGGTATGGATTGTGCTGAAGAGATCGCAATGTTGAAAAAGGCACTGTCCCCAGTTGTTGGTGGAGAAGAGTATTTATTTTTTGATCTTCTGAACGCAAAGTTATCCATTAAAGGTTCAGAAAAACCTGTCGAACAGTCGGAAGTCATAAAGGCAATAGAGAAAACTGGAATGCATGCAACTCCTTGGGGAGTGTCTATTGAAGAAAAGACTTTCTTCGAAAAGAATGGAAAGCTGATTTTTACGTCAATTAGTTTGGCATCGATTCTGACTGGGTTCCTTTTGCATGCCTACGAGCACGAGGGGATATTTCATGCTTTTTCAGCAGGAGATTCAGGAGAAGAACATCAATTTCCTCTAAAATCAATTGTCCTCTATGGCATTGCAGTTGCATCTGGAGGATGGTTCATCTTTCCGAAGGCACTTAATTCCTTAAAAAACCTTCGCCCCGATATGAATCTATTGATGACGATTGCTGTGGTGGGTGCTGCTTTTATAGGAGAGTGGTTAGAGGCTGCCACAGTAACGGTGCTCTTTTCATTTTCACTCCTCCTAGAATCTTGGAGTGTGGAACGCGCAAGAAGAGCGACAAAAGCGCTTTTAGACCTTGCACCAGATAGTGCCAGGATATTGAAAAACGACGGAAGCGAAATTGTTGTTCGCGCAAGCGATGTGAATGTTGGGCAGATATTTATTGTAAAAACTGGCGAGCGGATTCCGCTTGATGGAGTTGTTCTAAAGGGAGCAAGTGAGGTTAATCAAGCCCCAATCACTGGTGAAAGCGTCCCTGTTTCAAAGCAAGCGGGCTCTCAGGTATTTTCAGGCACCATAAACGGAGATGGAGTTTTGGATGTTAAATGCGAAAAGAATTCTGAGAATTCTACACTTTCAAATATTGTCAGACTTGTAAGTCAAGCCCATGAACAAAGAGCGCCATCTGAGCAATGGGTCGAACAATTTGCCAGAGTTTATACCCCTGCCGTAATGATCTTGGCATTTCTTGTTTTAGTCATCCCACCCTCGTTCATTTCGGGCGCTTGGGATGATTGGTTGTACCGCGCTCTTACTTTGCTCGTTATTGCCTGCCCCTGTGCGCTGGTAATTTCGACTCCGGTTAGTATTGTCGCGGCCCTGACTGCAGCAGCAAGAAATGGTGTACTTATTAAGGGCGGGAAATTCATGGAGCTACCCGCTCACATTAGAGCCATTGCATTTGATAAGACGGGCACCATTACTAAAGGAGAACCCTCTGTTGTAATGGTCGTGCCCTTTAATGAACATTCTGAGAAGGACTTACTTAGAATTGCCTATGCTATCGAACTGCGAAGCGAACATCCGATTGCTAAGGCGATTGTCCTTCATGCAAAGTCTAAAAGCATTTCGACAAAAGCTGCAGAAAGCTACACTGCCGTTCAGGGAAAAGGCGCGACGGCTATCGTCGATGGCAAGAAATATTGGTTGGGATCACATAGGTATTTGGAAGAACGAAAACAAGAAACCTCAGAAGTTCATAATCAGTTAGAGGAACTCATCAAAAATGGTCACACGGTAGTTGTAATTGGAACCGACGATCACGTTTGTGGATTTGTAACTCTGTCCGACACCGTGAGGCCCGAATCAAAAAGTGTTATCGAAAGCTTTCACGCTCTTGGAGTTAGGCACACGGTGATGCTCACAGGCGACAATTACGGTACAGCCGAATTGATTTCAAAAAAAGTGGGTATTGATCGCTTCTTCTCTGAACTTTTACCAGAGGATAAGGTCAAGAGGATCGAAGATCTAGTCAAGGAACATAAAACTGTGGCTATGATTGGTGATGGTGTGAATGACGCCCCCGCAATGGCAAGATCTTCGTTGGGCATCGTGATGGGTGTGGCTGGAAGCGACGCCGCGATAGAAAGCGCCGATATCGCTTTGATGACAGACGATCTATCCAAGGTTCCTTGGCTCATTGGGCACTCCAGAAAGACTTTAAGAATCGTTCGACAGAATATTTCTTTTTCGCTCGCCGTGAAGGCCGTGTTCGTGATCCTAACATTCACAGGACACTCGTCATTATGGGCGGCCATTGCTGCCGACATGGGTGCTTCATTTATCGTCATTTTTAATGGTCTCAGACTTTTAGATTCAATGTCTTTTAATTATGCAATTCTATATAGTCACATAAAGTTAAATAAATTATGAGTCAAGTTAAAGTCCTTTATATTCACGAAGGTGCCATTACTCCAACAAGTGAGAACAAAGAGATTTTAAGTCACAGGATCAATTTGAATAGTAGTCGGGCATGACAAAATCAGGAGCATGAGGGTATGCAAAGCTTTTATATTTTGAAAGATCTGGCTTGCCTGCTTTTTCGTAGGCAGCATCCCAAGCCTTTGCCAGTGTCAATGCCGATCGACCCATTTGTGACAGAATTAATTTTTCAAAAGACTTGAAGGCAATCGCAGCAGAAGGCCTTTCTGCAGGCGTTTTGATTTGCATTCCTTTGTCTGTTTTTAATTCTGAGGGTTTTAGAATTTTATCCGCCTTCACCATCAACGGAATATCTTTGCGTCCTAATTCACTGAGTTCCCTCATAGCAAGAAACAATGTCGCTTGTTGATTGAATTTCATTGTTTTTTGTTCTTTGGCACGAGTTAAAATTCGAGGGACAATATTAGGTGCCATTTCCGAGACACAAATTTCTTCATAAAAACTGTGCAGTCCTCCGTGTCCTGATTTGTATCCATCATAATCCAAGGAATTGTGCAAAGGCATGGTGACATCTCCAACAAAATGACCCATTAAACCCATATTGATCACCATTTGATGGACACTGCTGTTGAAGGGAAATTTTTCATCTCGGTCTTCGATGCGATTCGCAGGCAGGGGTTGTGATTTTGCCAGAGTTGCAAACTCCACCATACGACGCCAAAATTGATCTGCCCTCCACCAGATACTGCCAATTTCTGCAGGAACCCATTGGATAGGTTTTTCTGCAACCTTGGCTTGGTATCCTGTGAATAATTTCACAACTTCACGATAGTCTGTTGGGACCTCGCTGAGGGGGCGGTCAAAAAGATCAGTATCCACAAAGTGGGAGGGATTTCCATGTTTTGTTAAATCAGGACTCATCCCTTTCCAGTGTGTATCAGGAATATTGCACAAGTATCCCATCACATGGGTGCGAGACAACAGAAACTGACGAAGCACAGGATCCTTCACCAAATAGACAGCGCTTTCACAGATAGCATGATGTCCTCGGTTTCCCCAAGCATAGGATGACTGTGAATATCCAAAGAAACTAGCGCAGATAACAGCGGCAAGAGGAAGACACATTTTGAAAGATAATTTTGAAAAAAGAAAATTTTTCATCAGACCTCCTAAGATTGACCAAGGGATTTTGGGGCACGACTCTTTCCAAAGAAACCTGCTAACACAACAATTGTGATAAGGTAAGGTAAAATCTGAATGAACTGCACTGGTATTTCTATGCCAGCAACATGAACACCCTGAAGTCGAGTTTGTAAACTTTCCGTCAGTCCAAAAAATAAACAGGCGGCAAGCGTCGGAAGAACCTTCCATCTTCCAAAGATCATAGCAGCTAATGCCATAAATCCACGCCCTGCTGTCATTTGTGGCGAGTAAGAAGATGCTAAAAACAGAGAAAGAAAACTTCCTCCGCTGCAAGCTAAAAATCCACTGACCAGCACAGCTTGCCAACGTACTTGATCAAGGGACCTACCACTGGCATTCAAGGCTTCAGGATGTTCTCCTGCAAAAATAATTTTAAGACCCAAGCGTGTTTTTCGAAAAATATAATCGCTAGCAAGAACGGTGATGAAGACCAGGACATAGGGTAGAATGTGAAAACGCACTTGAATATCAAGACTGGGTGTCGATCCCGTGGAATCAAAAAGTAATTTTGTCACAAAGGGTGCTAGTCCAAATGACAAGATATTCATCGCCGTTCCCGTGACAATTTGATCGGTTTTTCGAGCAATCACAAAATACCCATACAATCCCGCGAACATCACTCCTACAAATCCCGCCATGGAAAAACCAAGAATGGCATTTTGTGTGGAATATCCGACAACAGCTCCTGTCAGAGCTCCCATCAGCATAAAACCTTCCAGAGCAATATTGATCACTCCACTGCGTTCACTCCAGACTCCCGCCAATGCGGCCATGATCAAGGGTGAGGAAACTCGCAGGATGGAAAGTAGAAACTCAAGAAATTCCATGGGTCTTTCCTTTTCTTTTTTGTTTCAATAAATCCCAGGTTCCCACAGCAATCACAGATAAAATAATCACGGATTGCAAAATTTTCGAAAAATCCCGAGTGATGTGTTCGGTCTCAAGATCTAAACTCGAGGCTCCTTTATGAAGAACTCCAAAAAGCAAAGCACTGAGCAAAATAGATAAAGGATGATTGCGTGCAAGCAAAGCGACGGCAATTCCAATGAATCCATAATCTGCTGAAAAGCCCATTTTAAACTTATGACTGCTGGCCCAAACTTCGGCAAATCCAACACAGCCAGCAAGAGCTCCTGCCATGGCCATTCCCAAAATTTGCATTCGAGCAACTTGAATTCCAGCAAGTTTTGCAGCCTCAGGGTTTTGTCCTGTGGCTTTCAGTCGAAAACCTAAACGTGAGTCCTTCAGAAAAAAATGCAAGCTTAGAGCTGCAAAAATAGCCAATAAAAATGGCCACCCCACGGCGCTGTCAGGAAAAATTTTTTTCATAGGGTCCCAAGTATCCAAAATGGCAAGATTCGGAAGATTGGGTGTTTCGGGATTTTGGGATTCAGGATTTTTAAAAACATACAGAGTCAAAAAACTCGTCAAGCCCGCGGCGACAAAGTTCATCATCATGGTCACAATCACTTCATGACTTTGGCGATAGGCTTTCAAGGCTCCTGCAATAGCTCCCCAGCCTGCAGAAACAAGAAGGGGTATGAAAAACATCAGGCTCCAAAGAACAGGTGTAGGTAATGATCCAGCAAGAATTCCCACCGCAGCTGTGGACATGGCTCCCATCAATAATTGTCCTTCAGCTCCGATATTGAACATACCTGCATGAAAAGCAATGCAAACGGAAAGACCAGTGAAAATAAAGCAACTTGTATAAAACAAAGTCAGTCCTAAATCATAATTGGACCCAAAACTACTTTGCAGTAAAACTTGAAGGACATGAACAGGGTTTTCTCCCGCCACTTTGGTCAGAACTAGACACAAACTCAAACCCAGAATAAGACCTAAAACATTGGGCAAAAAGCTTTGAAATTTTTTTTGGAAAAAGTTTTTCATTGCAAGACTCCCAACATCAAAGCACCCACTTTGTGTTCATCAAAATCTGGTTTTAAAAAGTGTCCTACAATTTGACCTTGATAGATAACATAAAGCCGATCACACAGTTTGAAGAGCTCATCCAGTTCGCTGGAAACAACAAAAACTGCGCCATTTTTATCTCGTTGCTGTTGCAATTTATCGTGAATAAATTGAATAGCTCCGATATCTACACCCCGTGTAGGATGAGCCGCAATCAGCAACTCGGGTTGAGAATCTAATTCCCGCGCGACAACAAATTTTTGTTGATTCCCGCCAGAAAATTTTTGCAATGGCATTTCTAAATTTCTTGGGCGAACGTCATAATCCTGGAAAAGTTGTTCCACCTTTTTTTGGATCCGATTCCACTTCAAGAAAAGGCCGGCTCCAATTTGTGGACGTCGGTCATTTCCAAGTAAAAAGTTCTGCAAGGAATTTTGCTGCAGCAATAAGCCTTGCTTCAGGCGATCCTCGGGTAAGCTACGCAGTCCGAGGTCATGGATCTCAGATGTTGATCGATTCTGGATTTCTTGGTTGCGAAACAAAATCTTACCCCGTACTTTTCCACCACTGGGGTGAATCAACGCCTGAAGTAGAGAAGATTGTCCGTGACCTTCAATTCCAGCCAGACCAACAATTTCTCCACGATGAATGTGCATTGAAATATCCTTCAAGATTTTATCATCATGCAGATGTTGGATATCCAAAATTTTTTCCGAACCTTTTTGATAGGGAAGTCGGTGTTGCAAGTCCAATGCATGTCCCACCATATGTTGAGCCAGCGACATTGGAGTGCAATCTTGAACTGGAAAGGTACCGACACACTGACCTTGGCGTAAGACCGTGACCTTGTCACAAAGCTGCATCACTTCTTTCAGTTTATGGGTGATGATCAAAATTGTGTGACCTTGCTGCTTAAGGTGCCGCAATTGTTCAAAAAGCTTTTCAATTTCTTGAGGAGTAAGAACGGCTGTCGGTTCATCTAAAATAAGTACTTGGGCTTTTTCAAAAAGTAATTTGACGATCTCGACTCGCTGTTGAACTCCGACGGGTAGGTTTTCGATCTTTTCTTGCCATGGGATCGTCAATCCATTTTTTTCACAGATTTGCTCAAGCTCGATCAGGACTTTTTGACGTGGAAGTTTTTGCCACCAAGGAAGCTTGTCTTTGAATGAACTCAATAAAACATTATCTAAAGCGCTGACAGGCTCTGCCAACATGAAGTGCTGATGAACCATCCCCAATCCTAAGGCCTTTGCCTGCTGAGGATTTTGGATTTCAACATTTTTTCCATCGATCAGAATGCGGCCACTATCTTGAGTGTACAGGCCAAAAAGAATTTTCATCAAAGTGGATTTTCCAGCTCCATTTTCTCCAATCAAAGCATGAATACTTCCTGCAGTGACGGAAAACGAAATATCTTGGTTGGCGTGAAAATCGCCAAAGCTTTTACAGATATTTTGAAACTGGACTTTCTCCATCACGCTATTTTTTTTCCTTCGATTTATAGTAGTCAGGTACTTGAATTTTCCCAGCAACAATTTGGGATTTCAGTTGATCCACTTTTTTAAGATGATCCTCAGACAACAAAGACTTATTGTATTGATCAATTGAAAAACCAACTCCATCATTTTTTAGACCAAAGCGAATTGTTCCGGCTTGAAATTGTCCTTGCTGCAGGGATTTGATGGTATCATATACAGAAACATCTACACGTTTCAGCATGGATGTGTAGACATAACCTGGTTTCATCCAATTTTGGTTGGAATCAACTCCGATCGCTAGTTTTTTCTTTTCTTCGGCAGCATCAAACACACCTGCACCAGAGGCTCCTGCAGCGACAAAGATAATGTCCACACCCTGTGAAAATTGTGCCAAGGCTAATTCTTTTGCTTTGGCAGGATTATTCCAAGCCTCACTGCTGACTCCGATAAAATTAGAAATCAAGCTGGCCTTTGGATTGATTTTTTTTGCTCCTGCCTGGTAGCCCATTTCAAAACGACGAATCAGAGGGATATCCATGCCCCCGATAAAACCAACTTTACCCGTTGTGGATTTTAAGGCGGCGAGGGCTCCAACAAGGTAGGAAGCTTCATGCTCTTCAAATAAAAGATTTTTCACATTCGGTGCGTTGACTTCACCATCCACCAGAGCAAATTTTTTCGTTGGAAATTGAGCGGCAATTTTTTTCAGGGCTTCAACCTGAGCAAAGCCAATGGCAATAACTAAGTCGAAATCTTTCTGAGCTAAGGATCTTTGCATGGATTCAAAAGCATTGGAATCTGTGGCTTCGACATATTTCAACTGAATGCCAAAATCTTTTTGGGCTTTCATCGCCCCTTCGTAGGCAGAGGAGTTGAAAGATTTATCGTCTTTGCCTCCCTTGTCCAGGACAAGACCAACTTTCAGGGCCCAAGAAGGAGAGGAGAGAAGAAGGATTGAGCCCAAGAAGATAGTCCAAAGATGAAGGGGTAGGCGCTGGCAAAGACTCATGATTCCTCCGCAAAAGTTCTTTCATTTTAAGATCATTCAAAGGGTATCCCACAAGTTAGGTGGGGGGGCTTTTCAGTGTCAAGTTCAAAGGCCTTCGCAATGGGCTTAGGCTCGCCGCGCAGAAAGTTGGGAAAGCCTATAGAAAATGAAGAAGAAAGAGCAAGTTCTATTGGACACCGCAGGATCTTTTGATTAGCAAAGGGAATGGAATTAAAAGCGATAGGTCACATTCAGTCATGCTTTAAAGATAAATTTGGAACTCCACGACAGCCTGGGTTGGTGCCCTTGTCCAAAGCCATTTTAAAAATAGATTCATGCTGGCAGCCTGAATTATCTTTGCAGGGTTTACAGGATTTTCAATTTGTCTGGTTGATTTGGGGCTTTCATAAAAACACATCGACTCGCTATCATCCGAAGGTACATCCTCCTCGTTACCATGGGAAGACTATGGGAGTTTTTGCGACCCGAAGTCCTCATCGTCCAAATCCATTGGGTTTATCTGTGGTTCAGCTTTTGTCGGTGGATTTGCAACAAGGAATTGTTCATTTCGGTGGAATTGATCTTGTGGATGGAACGCCGATTTATGATATCAAACCTTATCTTCCTGCGGTGGAAGCTCTGCCTCGGGCCAGAGTGGGGTGGGTTTCTCAGGCCAGTCAATCGCAGTTTTTATTTCAATGGGCACAGCAGGCCCTGATCAGTTTGCAAGATTGGGCAGATTTTCGGCAGCAAGATGCAGAAGAGTTAAGGGATTTGATTCAGCAGACCTTGCAGTTGGATCCACGCCCTCTTGTGTACCGCGGGTATGAGGGGGAGCAGAACGCCCCTTACCGCAGTCAGCATGCCGTTCGTCTTTGGGAGGCGGATATTCATTTTTCGATGAGCTCCGCGGAGACAATTCAAATTATGCAAATCAAATGGGGGGAGGAAGAGCCAGCTTCTTCCTCAGGAAAAGATTAACTTGCCGTGCAGAAGGATTCCTGGATATGACTTTAGGTAACAAGTATTCAAAATGGGGGGAATTATGAATATTAGCATCGAGCGCAGCAGTTTGATGTCCACTCGAGAAGTGCCGACGTTGAGTTTGCGCGATTATACCGATGGCGATCAAAATGAACAAAGTCGTTTTGTAAATCAGTTGTTTTTAGGTCTGAAAGAATATGGCTTTATTATTTTAAAAGATCATGGTTTAGACCCAGCTCTTTTGGATCAAGCTTATCAATCTGCAGCTCATTTTTTTGCACAGTTGGAAGATTTGAAATTAAAATATTACATTGAAGGACTCGGGGGACAGCGAGGCTATACTCCTTTTGGAAAAGAGCATGCGAAAGATTCCTTACTGATGGACTTGAAAGAGTTTTGGCATGTGGGGCGAGAGGTTCCGAAAGGGCATCGTTATTATTCTCAATATCCTGCCAATGTTTGGCCTGCAGAAACTCCAGAATTTCGTCCTATCTTTCAACAAATTTATGAAACATTGGACCAGGCTGGCCGCATCTTGCTTCAGGCTTTGACCTTTCCTTTGGATGTTCCATGGCATTACTTCGATGATATGGTGGAAGATGGGCAAAGTATTTTGCGGGTTTTGCATTATCCCCCTATCCCAAAAGGTGTTGATCCTGGTTGTCTGAGATCGGCTCCTCATGAAGACATTAATTTGATCACAATTTTACCGGCGGCAACTCAAGCTGGTTTGCAATTGAAAGATCGAGATGGAACATGGCTCGACGTGAATGCTGCTCCAGGAACTTTGATTGTGGATGCCGGGGACATGTTGTCACGTATTACCAATGAAGTGATTCCTTCCACCACACATCAAGTTGTGAATCCAGCAGGAGCGAATGTCAGTCGATTTTCGATGCCGTTTTTTATGCATCCAAAACCAGATGCTCTTTTATCTTGTATCCCTTCGTGCAAAGGCAAAAAAGCTTTGTATGAGGACATTACAGCTCAAGAGTTTCTAACAGAACGCTTGCGCGCGATCGGCTTAGTATAGAAAACGTAGGAGTTCAAGCCCTTATGGAATTTACAGGAACTGTAAATTCCATAAGGGCTTGAACTTTCTGATCTAACTTCAGCAAATACAAGTAAGTGGAAGAATAATTTCTCTATCAGAGAGTACTTCACATTTGTAAGTTGGACTTAGATAGATAATTTTAGAAGACGCATAGGTTTTTAAAAAAGATTTTGCTGAAGCCAGGTCAGATCGACTAGGTGAATCCTCTTTCAGAGGGATGAATCCTAAAATAGAATGATCCTTTTCAAGTGCTATGGGGACTCTGGCGCCACTTCTTGTCAGATAGTGAAAATATCGATAGCTATTTCCCACTTGATAATTGAAGTGAACTCTTGAGTTTCGATAGATAAGACCTTCGATTTGAGTTTGTAGTGATTTTTGAGAATCTAAAAAAAGAGCTTCAGCTTGATCCTCCAAATAACAAACAAATCCTTTTTGTCCTCCCGATCCTAAAGGGATCCTTCTTATCAAAAAAATAGACTCTAAAGCGTAAAGAAGTTTCTTTTGAGTCACTTCGGATATTCCCGTTATTTTTTTTAAGTCAGAATATTTAATCGGAAGTCCTTCTTGAGTAGAAAGAGCTGATAAAAAATCAAAAAGTTGACTGTAGGGAATTGTGGTTGGGTAGACAGTTCTTAGGTCACGATCAAGAATCGTCGTCAGTTGTTCGGAAATTCGAGAATTTCTAAGAGATTCTTCGCGAATAAAGCAGACTCCAGGAAGGCCTCCGTGTCGAAGATATTTTTCTAAAGAAGTTTTGAATTTTTTTGTTTCTTTTATCTCCAGTTGGTTTTCTAAGATGTAGCGATGGAGGTCTTTTGTCGCCAAGAGTTTATCAAGTAGCTGGGATTGTGGATCTTGATGGAGTTCGCCAACGGAAAAAGGTAAAAGTTCAGCATTCACAATACGTCCAGTAAGAGATTCGCGAATAGCCTTTCGGCTCGTGAAACGCACGGATCCAGAAAGTAAAAATTGGCCAGGGATTTTAT
>JACCDG010949831.1_pt1 | contig 17911 bp, 13 predicted proteins | sample 7442471 | NCBI WGS metagenome assembly JACCDG01 (sample SAMN15323444, study PRJNA562643) | freshwater metagenome | isolation source: river surface water | place: USA:Blue River Watershed | collected 2017-08-17 | reverse complement strand
GAAGATGACGGAACTGTATACTTCACTGGTAAAGATGGCTCTGCAGGAAAAGCAAAACAAATCGTGGAAGAAATGACTCACGAATTTAAAATCGGAGAAATACTCCAAGGAGAGATAGTGAAGCTCGCGGACTTCGGTGGATTCGTAAGACTAAATGACTTCACAGATGGAATGGTACACATTTCTGAAATTGCACCATTCCGTGTCGAGCGAGTAACTGATATACTAAAAGAAGGTATGATAGTGCCAGTGAAAGTCATAGGCATCGATCCACAAAGAGGAAAAATCTCGCTTTCTATCAAAGAAGCAAACCCAACTTTCTTCCAACCTAAAAAATAATTAATGGAAAACGAAATTCCAAAAACAGAAATACCAAAAGAAAATGTTCCACAGAAAAGTGGAGTAGTTAAAACATATGCTGAAGATATGGCTAATGCTATTGATCATGTCGAGGGAGGAATGATAAGACAAATAATACAAGAACAAGAAGAAGGACAGAAAAGAAAAGAGAATGTGTCACCAGAATCAACAAAAAACAGAATGCTGATGTTAATCAGTTCTGTTTTATTGATTTCTGCTTTTGTTTCACTGTTCTTTGCTTTCAATTCAAAAGGTAAAGTGCCGACAGTAGAGCCAGTAAAGCAAATGAAAAATATGATTTTCGTAGAGCAAAATAAATTTCTAGAAATCGAAGGATTTTCAAAAACTCAAATAATAGAAACAATAAAAAATGAAGTTGCAGATGTACAACTTAAAAATGGAGGAATAGAAGCCATATACCTTACAGAAGGTAAAAATGTTGTAACTTTTGCAAGATTTATGGAACTCATAAAAAGTAATGTGCCGAGTGAAGTGACGGGTTACACAAATAATAATTTTATGATCGGTGTTTATAACAATAACGATGAAAAATCATTATTCATACTAATGAAAGTAAAATCATTCACAGATATTTTCCCTGGTATGAAGATATGGGAAAACAAGATCTGGGGTGATTTGCATGACCTTTTTGATATGGAACTAAACGCAGAAACAAAATATTTACTAACAAAAAACTTTGAAGACGGTATAATCAATAATAAAAATAGTAGAGCATTGTACGATACAGAAAAAAATAAAATCCTAGAATATGTTTTCGTAGATGAAACTTCTGTAATTATTATCACAAACAGTAATGCTGTGAAAGAAGTCATGGATCGTTTATACTCAGCTCAATTTGGTAATTAATACTTTGTATTTTTTTATAAATTATGATAAGTTAGTAATAGAAATACCTAACTTATAAACTATGAAAACAGGTAAAGTACCCCTCAGTCAGTTATTTAAAAATGGAGAAAATTTTAAATTCAAAAAAATAGATTATTCTACTAAAAAAGAAACAAGAATAACAAGAAAGCTTCAGAAGGAAAAAGAGGAAGCTTTAAAAGGTCTTAATTTTCCTTTAGAAGAAATGAGAAGAATTCGATTTGACCCATTTTATTTATAACAAACGCCCTTAAATATAATCTATATTTAAGGGCGTTTTATACTATTGCGAGAAAAAACTAGTTTGCTATGATATATGGAATGATAGACAAAAAGAAAATTAAAGAGGAATTAGAGAAAGAGAAAAATATGTTAAGTAATCAAATGAGTGGAATGGGAACATTGAATCCTGAAACAGGTGAATGGGAAGCCCAGCCCGAAGCACAAGATTTCCCAGAAGCAGACTCAAATGACCAAGCAGACAGATTTGAAGATTACGAAAGTAAGAGTTCAATGATGCGTGATCTTGGAAAAAGATGGAGCAACATTCTCTCTGCCATAAAAAACATAAATAAAACTTCTTTCGGAAAATGTGAAGTTTGTAAAAAAGATATCGAGATGGCTCGCATGAAAGCAAACCCAGCAGCAAGGACATGCAAGAAACATATTAACGAATAATTTTTTAAAACAATGAGTTTCGCAAGAGTATATTCAGCACAAATAAATCTACTCAAAGGAAGCATAGTCACAATAGAGACTGACCTCTCTCGAGGTCTCAACTCTTTTACAATCGTCGGCTTACCAGACAAAGCAGTCGATGAGTCCAAAGATCGTGTCGGAAGTGCTCTAAAGAATTCCGGTTACGAATCTCCAAAAAGTAAAAATCAAAAAACAGTAGTTTCACTCGCTCCAGCGGATCTCAAAAAAGAAGGTCCGTTTTTTGATCTTGGTATAGCTCTCGCATATTTACTTGCAGTAGGAGAAATAAAATTTAATCCAGAAAATAAAATATTCTTGGGTGAGCTTTCTTTAAATGGTGAATTAAAAAGTTTGCGTGGAGTTTTACCTCTCGTACAAGAAGCAAAGAAAAAAGGATTTGAAGAAATATATTTACCAAAAGAAAATGCATTAGAAGCAGCACTTGTAGAAGGTGTGAGAATATACGGTGCGGAGAATTTAAAAGAAGTTATAGACCATATTGATGAAAGTAAAATACAACTAGAGGAAGGTGACGATGAAATACGAAAACAAAAAAGAAAAATAACCCTCCAGCCAAAGACAGAAATAATTTTTACTAAGGAAATAAAAAATTCGGATTTCGCAGATATTCGGGGACAAGAAGGAGCGAAAAGGGGATTAGAAATTGCTTCAGCAGGAGGACACAATATAGCAATGTCCGGACCACCTGGTACAGGAAAGACAATGCTCGCTCGTGCATTTAGTGGATTACTTCCAGACTTAGAGATAGAAGATGTTTTGGAAATTACAGGAATACATTCTGTTGCAGGAGCAAATCATGGAGATCTTGTGACAACTCCACCATTTCGTGCACCACATCATACTTCTTCTTATGTCTCACTTATCGGTGGAGGAACTTTTCCAAAACCAGGAGAAGTAACGCTCGCACACAAAGGAGTTTTATTTTTAGACGAATTTCCAGAATTTGAAAAAAGAGTTTTAGAATCTTTGCGACAACCACTTGAAGACAATATAGTATCGATAGCTCGTGCAAAAGGAACTGCAGTTTTCCCTTCAAATTTTATCCTAGTTGCAGCTATGAACCCTTGTCCTTGTGGAAATCTTGGAAACAAGCAAAAAGCTTGTATATGTAAACCTTCAGACTTGGATAGATATAAAAGAAAACTTTCAGGACCGATAATGGATCGTATCGATTTATGGGTTACTGTAGGAAATATTGATTACAAAAAATTAGGAGAAGAAGGTACAGGAGAGAAAAGTATAAATATAAAAGAAAGAGTAAAGAACGCAAGAAAAATACAAAAAGAAAGATTTGAGAAAGCTGGAAGAAAAATATCACTCAATAGTGAAATGAATGTAAAAGATTTATCTGAAATAATACATTTATCTGACGAAGTTAGAAATCTACTTCAAGAAAGTTCTGAACGTCTCGCTCTTTCTGCTCGTGCATATCATCGAGTTATAAAAATTGCTCGTACTATCGCAGACTTAGCAGGATCAAATGAAATAGAAAAAGATCATATTCTAGAAGCAATACAATACAGACCAAAAGTGCAAATATAATTTATACAAAAAAGACGGATTAATAATTTTCGCCTGTGGTACTGGCTTCGTTTTGTCTGCCAGAAAATTATTAATCCGTCTTTTTAAATTTTATTGTTTCTTCCAAGATCCATCAAAGCCTGGGTTTTTTGCTCCGCGTACTTCAAAGTGTAGATGAGGTCCAGTAGAACGTCCTGTACTTCCAACATATCCTATGATTTCGCCTTGTTTTACACTTTCACCTTGTTTTACAGCGATTTTTGATTGATGAGCATAGAAAGTCTGAGTTCCATTAGGGTGTTTTATAATAACCAAATTACCGAAAGCTCCGTTCCAACCAATTTTAGAAAAGATAACAACACCATCAGCAGCTGCTTTAATAGGTGTTCCTATTACACCACAACCCATATCTACAGCATATTTATCATGTCTATTCTGAGTAATACGACAAGGTATTGGTTTTATATAATAACCATTAGACGAGCCAGTATTTGTCTCCGTATAAACAGGTATTTTCTTTGTTGTAGTAGAAGTATTTTTTTCAGGAGAATCAATAATAACTCCATTTGGAATTATTAATTCATCACCTGCTGTAAGCACAGCATCTTCAGAAATACTATTAAAAGAAGCTATGTCTCCTATATCTGCTTTATATTTTAAAGCAATACCTTTTAATGTTTGACCCTTTAATACTGTATGTTTAACACCTGAAATAGGTAAAATGATCAAAGTTTCACCTTCAACGAGTTTATCTCCTTTTTTTATATCATTTGCCCACATAATAGTATTAGGAGAGACATTGAACATTTTTGCAATTTCAGACAAAGAATCATTTTTTCTAATAACATAGACACTTATTTGGTCAACTTCCACAAGATCTTCGGCTTCAGCAGGATTTGCTCCCATAGAACCAGTAGAAGGTACTAAAGCACTACCTGAAGTATTTACATCTATATCTTCCTGTACAGGATTTGTATCTTTACTATCTTGAGTGCTTGCTAAAACGGGGGAGAAAGAAGTAGGAGAAAGAGCTGTATTAGAATTATCTAAACTTATAGTTTCTACTTCATCAGCAGAGGCATCTTGTCCTAAACCTATAAAAGAAAGGAAGCCAGCATTTGTAGTTGCTGGTGCAAAAACAACCCCAAACACTATGAAAAGGGCTAAAATAGGACTAAAAATTTTAAATTGAGGTTTAATAAGCCTTAAAAATATCGCTAGAATTAGCTTTCTATCCTTATTTTATAAGGATAATTTGCAAGACGACCAAAAATTGTGTTGCAAAATAAAGGTTTCTGGCGAAGTTACAATCGTAACGGTGTTTCTGTCGATATCTGACGTTCTTCTGTTCGGTACCTAATAATCGTACCTTTTTGACCTAGCCAAGTCAACCTAAAAGTGGAAAACTTTAATTGACAAAAAGTGTAAAGATTTCCTAATTTTAGGGCTTTTTTAATGAAAATATTAATAAAAATTAGCCATTACCAGATAAAAGTTTTATAATAAAAGTCTATGGCAAAAGAAAAACCTTCAAATAATAGTGAAGATATCTTAAACAAGCTAAAAGCTGATCTAGAAGAAAAAGAAGCTAAAGAAAACCTCGAGATAAAAAAAGAACGAATAAGGCTGTCACAGGAACAAAATAAAAGATTTCTAGAAAAGAAAGAAAAAGGTCAAATATTTAAAGCAGAAGATAAACTTATAGAAGCGATATTCCCTCATTATAAAAAAGAAAAATTAGAAGAAGATGTACCTAAAATAATTATGCCAAACAAAAAAGAACAACCAATAAAAATAAAAGACGCTAAAACAAAAATGCCTAAAGTTGAAAAAATAGACGGGAAAATAGGTGCACCTCGTGTAGGAAGTAGATTCTTCATGGAAAATGAAGAAAAGAAAATGGAAGAATACACTATAATCGGAACAAGAATTGCAAAAAAAGATGGACAACTATTATTACGGATTAAAAAGAATCCTGAAGATAGAGAAGAAGAAGCAAAAGAAATAAACTCTAAATGGTTTGTAAGTAAATTTAATAAAGAAAAAATACTCTTAACAATAAAAGACGACAAGAGAATAGAGGAACTTGTTCCTTTTTCTAAAAAAAGAAAAGAGGAGAATGAGGAAAAAAGAAACAAAAAAGAGAAAGATGTTCTCAATAAGACAGCAGAAAGTGCAGATAAAACTCGTGAAGAATTAGAAAAAAAAGAAGATATTGGTATAAATGTTGGCGCAGAAGCAAGTAAAGATTTAATTAAAAAAGGAAACCGACTTGGTTTTAATAAAACACAGATAAACAATATGTCTGTTAAAGAAAGAGATTTAATAAGAAAAGCCACTGAAGCAGATGACGTAGGTGATTTATGGAGAAAATACAATGTTAGTGAACCAAAAACTGTTGAAGATTTAAAATCACACCATGAGATAGGTAAAAAAATGGATGAGGTTTTGTTAAAAAATTTAGACGATATAGAGAAAAAGAATTCAGAAGAAAAAGAAGCAAATAAAGATATCTCAAAAGACACGAAACACTTTCTAAAAATGGAAAGGAATAAAAAATACACTCAAGATAAAATAGAACTTGAAGAAAGAAGACATAAAGAATTTGCGGATCCAAAAATCACAGACAAGGATGCCATAACTGCAAACCCTGATATGAAAGCTCTTTTCAAAAAAGATCCAGAAAAATTTATAGAAGAAAACAAAGAGAAAGCAATCCTAGCTTTTAAATACTTGAATAAAGCGATGAAGATAGAAGATCTTGCAAAGAATGTTTTTTTTAAAAAAAATAATCAAAATATTACTGGATTAACTGATGAAGATTTTGCAAAAACAGAAGCTGGTAAATGGCAATTCAAATTCGATGAAATCAACAAAAAATACGATGATGAATTAAATGCAATAGTTTCAAAAGAAATGAAAAGTAGAACTCAAAGAACTACTGGGAAAATGAAAGAAGAATGGCTAAAGAAAGAAGCGGCAAAGACTCCTTTTGATCGTAAGATAGATACTGACATAGAAGAAGCGAAGAAAAAATTAAGGGAAGAAATAAATAAAAGTGCAGAAATTGCAAAAGAAAAAATAGAAGAAAAAATAATAAAAATACACGATAAATCAGAAGAAGGTTTTAAGAAAATAGAAAATGAACAAAAGATAAAAGCTGAAGAAATAAAAGACCAAGCGAGAAAAGAATACATAGAAGCTAAAAATGCAAAACAACCATTTTGGAAATTTGGTTTTGGAAGTAAAAAAAGAGAACAAGAAATAAAAGAAAAAGAAGAAGCTTATATGAAAGCAAAGAAAGAATATTTTGAAATTTCTGGTAAAGACAAAATGGATTTCTTGCTTGAAGAAAAACAAAAATTCCAAACAGAAAATATTGAGAAAAAAGGATTAAGTGAAAGAATAAAAAATGGAATTAAAGGAGGAATGAATCTTTGGGAAAATTGGGATAAAAATGAAAAAGACAGTAAGTTTACACAAAACATAAAAAGAGCAGGTAAAACTTTTGTAAAAATAGCGATAATTGGTGGAGCTTCGGTTGTCACAGTTTACGGTCTAGCTGGTTTGGGTATTGGTACTGCAACAGCTCTTGCAGGAGGAATAGGAAGTTATGTAGGTCAAAAAGCAGTTATGGGTACAGCTTTTGCAAGTATGATAAATATGGTTCCAGAAAAACATAGATGGTGGGTATCTCTAGGAGTAACAGTACCTGTTGTAATAAGTGGAGGAATTACTACTGTTGGTATAGCAGGTGTTGCTGGTATTGCTGGTTATATGGGTTCAAAATTAATCAAAAATAAAAATGAAGAAAATATAAAGAAAGACGTTGACGCAAAAATCAAAGCTTTGAAAGAAAAAAAAGGTGAGAAAATAGAAAAAGAAAGTTTTGAAGATTTTGAAAAAAGACAAAATGCTATAGAAAAAGAATTAGAACTTATAGAAAAAAAATCAAATAAAGACAAATTTTATAGAAACATAAAGAAAGCTGTTTTAGCTTTAGCCATAGGTACTTTGACAATAGAAATGTCTGGTGCTATGCAAGATTATAGAGATCATCACAAACCTCGTGAATATGTTCCTCGTGATCATGACCCAATTCCAAAACCAATTCCTCATCCAACGCCAACACCCGAGATTCACACATTAAATCCAGATGCAATTATTCACAAAGGAGAGGGAATTGAACATGCACTCACTAGACAAATTGAACACAGTGAAGAACTTCAGAAAGCTTTACATTGGGATGGAAAAGAGAATCTTCATCATTTTGCACAAAAAGGAGCTCATATTTTAACAATGAGAGATGGCTATGTCGATGCAAATGGAAATGAAATACACGTAAATGTCGCAGACAAATTTGGTTATGAAGCAAAAGTTGAAAATGGACACATATCAATCTATGAAAAAGATCTTGCAGGAAATCTTACTGACAAAGTTCATCATGAAGGTGACGCTTTTGAAAAAGATACAGAAAAATATGAATACAAAACAACAGGCAATACTCATATAGAAAAACCTGTACCAGTAATGGAAGAACAAACAATACATCCAGAAAAACCAACACCAGTATTTGAAAACACTCAAACAAACCATCCACAAGAATTACAGCCAGATGCTCCAAGATTACAATTTGAAGAAAGAGAAGAACCACCACTTAACCTTCAATATGAACATCCACAAGGCGATGCAGGAGTAATGGATCCATCCTCTGGTGTAAGAAATTTTAATGCATTCTATACAGCAAATCATAATGAAGGACCAACAAATTACCAAAATGGTTACAATAATGGATACCAAAACAATAATGTTGTTTATAGAAACATAAATCCTGAACAATACTATCAAAATCACATAGAACACCAACATCAAATAGTAGAACAAGCAACAAAATTACACGACCATAATATTCACCAAATTTTTCCGAAATCAAATGAATATGGGGAATATGCAGATAAGCCAGTTAGAGATTATTTGAAAATGGAACCAGAAGATACAGAAAATCCTGCTGAAAAAGAATTAATTAATCACATACATAAAGTCCACGCATCAACAGAATTAAGACCAAGACCAGGTAATCTTTTCAGAAATCCAGAAACAATAGAACATTATTTAGACAGAGCTTACGAAGAAGCAATAAAACAAGGGAAAATAAAAGAAGTAGTAATAGAATAATTATTAATTAACAAAAAATATATGGCTACAATAAAACAAAATTTAATGGATTTATTTGAAATAGAAAAGATGCCTGAAGAAAAAAGAGAAGAGACGTTGAACAAATTAACAAATTTAATATTGGAATCGACTCTTGTGCGTGCACTTCCTCTTTTATCTGAAGAAAATATGACAGAATATGAAGATATATTAGAAAGTAAACAATCTCCGGAAGTTTTATTCAATTTTCTTTCTTCAAAAATTCCATCTTTTGAAGATATTCTAAAAGAAGAAGCTGATATGCTACACAAAGAACTCTCAGGTGAACTCGAAGCATTAAATTCATAAAAATGTTATAGTGTTTGGATGATTGAACACTTACAAGGTCTAAATATTTCTCAAAAAGAAGCGGCTCTCCATAAGGACGGGCCGCTTCTTATTGTAGCTGGAGCAGGAGCAGGGAAAACAAAAACAATTACACATAGAATAGTAAATCTAATAAAAGAAGGAATAAATCCTCATAACATTCTTGCTGTAACTTTCACAAACAAAGCTGCTAAAGAAATGCGAGAGAAAATATTAAATGAAATAAATAAAAATAATTTAGGACAAAATACAGTACCTTTCATAAGCACATTTCATTCACTCGGAGTACACATAATAAAAGAAAATGCTCATCTTGTAGGTGTCACTAAAAATTTCACTATTTTAGACGATAGTGATACAAACTCAATCATCAAAGAAGCATTGAAAGAAGCAGAAATTGATCCGAAACAATACGAACCAAAGAGAATAAAGGGAATTATTAGTCGAGAAAAAGGTAAATTTACAAAAATGGAAGAATATATAGCAAATGCTGAAGATTATCTTTCAAGAATCGTCGCTCGTATTTGGAAAATATATGAAGACAAGAAAGCAAAAGAAAATGCTCTTGATTTTGATGATCTTTTAATAAAAGCTACAAGGTTGTTAAAAGAAAATAAAGAAGTGAGAGAATATTACCAACAAAAATGGCATTATGTGCACATAGATGAGTATCAAGACACGAATGAAGCTCAGTATATAATGAGTAAATTACTATCAGAAAACCATAAAAACATTTGTGTCGTAGGTGATGCTGATCAAAATATTTATTCTTGGCGTGGAGCAAATTTAAAAAATATTTTGAATTTTGAAAAAGATTATCCAGATGCAAAAATAATTCTTCTCGAAGAGAATTATCGTTCAACGAAAAATATTTTAGAAGCAGCAAATGAAGTAATAAAGAAAAATAAATATCGCCCAGACAAAAATCTTTTTACAGAAAATAAAATAGGGGAGAAAATAGTGCTTTGTGAAGCACTCGAAGAAACAGAAGAAGCTGATTTTATTGCAAATAAAATCTTAGAAATAGTCGACAATAAAAATACTTGGTCTCAAATTGCCGTACTTTACCGTGCTAATTTTCAATCACGTGTACTCGAAGAAGCTATGCTACGATACAACATTCCATACCAAGTACTCGGTATAAAATTCTTCGAAAGAAAAGAAATCAAAGACACACTTTCATATTTGCGCGCAGCACTCAACCCAGAGAGCTTAAGTGATATAAAAAGAATTATAAATTTCCCAGCCAGAGGAATAGGAAAGACAACACTTGCGAAAATATTTGCAAATGAAAGAGAAAATTTGCCTATAAAAATGCAAATAAAAATAAATAATTTTTATGAATTACTTTTACAAATAAAAGAAAAAATAGAAACTAGCAATGCTACAGAAGCAATAAAATTCGTTATAAAAAAATCTGGAATTGAAGAAGAATTACTTGCGGGAGGGGAAGAAGAATTGGAAAGACTAGCAAACATAAAAGAGCTTGCAACACTTGCACTTAAATACGATAATTTAGAAAATGGGCTTGGAATAGAAAAGCTTATAGAAGATGCGTCGCTTGCAAGTGATCAAGATTCTATTATGATCAATGAAGATAAAAAAGAAAAAATAAATGCAGTGAAACTTATGACAGTGCACGCATCGAAAGGTCTTGAGTTTGATTATGTTTTTATCACTGGTCTTGAAGACGGACTTTTCCCAAACAGAAGAGCAGGTGAAAGCAAGAAGGCTGAAGATGCAGAAGAAGAACGCAGACTTTTCTATGTCGCTCTCACTCGTGCAAGAGAAAAATTATTTTTATCATATACGAATTTCCGCACCATCTTCGGCTCACGTCAGATCAACGCACCATCAGAATTTATTGCCGACATTCCAGCTGATTTATTGGAAAGAGAAGGCGGAGACCCGAACGTAAAAACAATTTATATATAAATATTAAAGCAAATACTTATTTTATTAAGGTCCTCGGTTCTCCTCACTTACAGTTCGGCCAGACCATTAACAAAACAAGTATTTGCTAAGATAATAATGATTAAAACACACAAAGCAAAAAAAAGTTTAGGACAAAATTTCTTGAAATCTATACCAGCATTGAATGCTATTATTTCATCTGGAGAAATTAAAGAAGATGATATTGTTCTTGAGATCGGTCCAGGGAAAGGCGCACTTACTGAGAAGCTTTTAGAAAAATCTGGGAAAGTTATCGCTATTGAAAAAGATAAAGATCTTTTAGAAATACTTTCAGAAAAATTCAAAAAAGAAAAAGAGAGTGGAAAATTCATTTTACTCAATGAAGATGTTTTAAATTACGAAATTAAAGAAAAAAATTACAAAATAATTGCAAACATTCCATACAACATAACAGGAGCAATTTTAAAAAAATTCTTAACTGCTGAAAATCAACCAGAAAGGATGGTACTTATGGTACAAAATGAAGTAGCTCGCAGGATAGTTGCAAGAGACGGCGATGAAAGTATTCTTTCTATTTCAGTCAAAGCATACGGAAATCCAAAAATTGTTATGAAAGTACCAGCAAGATATTTTTCTCCAGCACCAAAAGTGGACTCAGCTATTATAGCTATCACTAATATTTCTAGAAATACCTTTGAGAAAGATAAAATAAGTGAAGAAAAATTTTGGGAAATTGTAAAAACGGGTTTTGCTCATAAAAGAAAAGTACTAGTGAGTAATTTAAAAGATTTATATAAAAAAGAAAAAGTGTTAGAAATTTTTAAAAAGTTAAAAATTTCTGAAAAAACTCGTGCAGAAGAACTAACTCTAGAAAATTGGATTGCAATTACCAAAATGGTATAATTTTCGTATGTCTAAAATTTCCAAAATACTTGTAATTGCTCTCGTTTTGATTATTTCTATAAAGATAGTCTACGCTGCTGGTTCTACTGGCAAAGTTTTTGGCGGAAAAATACTAGCAACTGAAGCTAGAGAAATAACTACGGCTGAAGCAGAAGGATATAATTGTGAAATGAATGGTGGTAGTTCTATTGAAATAAAAACTATAGGAATAAGCTATGCTCCTAGTGCTTACTACATACCAGCCAATGTAAAACCAAAAAGTAAATACAATCCTACAGTAAAACAATTAATAATAGGAAAATACTCTGGATTCACAAGTATTAACTGCATACACGACGATCCTGAAATACCTCCTCAAATAATTTTTTTAGATACAATTAGTAGATTTAGTACATCTAAAATATAATATGAAAAACTTTTTCAATAAAAAATATTTACCGAGCAAGAAATTTGGCATTGCTATTGCTGTTTGTATTGGATTAGTGCTTGTATTTTTTGTAGTTTCTTATGCGTCAAAAGTTCATACTTATAATGCTAAAAAGGAAGCAGAGCTCAAAACAGGAAAACTCACTGTAAATGAACTTTTACAAAAAGACACAGACGGTGACAATGTTATGGATTGGGAAGAAGCTCTTTGGGGGACAGATAAAAATAAAAGTGCAACTTTCAATGGTACACCAGATGCAACATATATAAAGAACAAAAAAGCTGATTTAAATATAAAAGAACCAACAGACCAAGAACTTACAGAAACAGATAAATTTGCAAGAGGATTCTTAGCAGCTTTTACTGCGATGAAAGACACAGGCAATGTAGACAGTAAGACTATTACAAACTTTGGTAGTGCATTAGGGCAAAAAATAGCTACTCCTTCACTTATAGATCAATACAATATGAAGGATTTAAAAATAGACACTTCGGGAGATGTAACAAAAAAGAATAAATATTACAAAGCTGTTTCAAATTTATTCGAAACATATAAAAATGACGGCATAGGAAATGAGCTAGATATTGTAAGTAATTCTTTAACTCAAGCTTCTTCTGGAACAAAGGTAGAAACAGACGATTTAATCGTTATTTCACAAGCATATAAAGACTTTGCAAGTAAAATGCTTTTGCTTTCTGTTCCTGAAGATTTATCGATATATCATTTGAAAATTATAAATAGTTCAAATAACACAGGCATATCAGTAGAAAAACTTACAAAAATAGCGACTGATCCAGTAGTAGGACTTTCAGGGCTTTCTGAATATCAAAAATATAGTGAAGAATTAGTAAATGCCGCAGCAGATTTAGAGACAACTTTGCCAAACAATGATACTATATAATGTATAGTATTGTGAAAAGACAAAAGTAAATGCAGACAAAAAAACATTTTCAAAAAATATTTAATGTATTATTAATGACGAGCCTTGTGCTAATGCCGTTATTTACTTTCACAAAAAATGCACAAGCGCAATCTCAAGGTTTTTATACCACAAGTGGAGCCTATGCAGGTGCTAGTGGAGGATCATCTGCTAATTTACAAGGATACATAAAAGGTCTTGCTCCAGCAATAACCCAACTTCCACTCTGTAAAAAAACACTAAAAGGTGGAACTGCAAATTTATTTAGTAAATTATCAGGAAAATTTGGTGGAGATAAACCAAAAGAAATATCTCCATATCAAACAGAAGGAGCTGGTACAGGCATAGAAAGTGAAAGTGCTGGCGCAGGAGAACAAGTTGATGCAATACAAGTGTACAGTACAACTCTTAACACAAATACAGCAGCAATTCAGTCAGCAGCTGATAAAATCAGCGCAAGTGCTGATTCGTTGGACACAAACGATACTTGTTTGAAAAGTATCGGTAGAATGGTTACAAAATTACTATTACAAAAAATCACAGTTAGTACTGTAAATTGGATAAATACTGGTTATGAAGGAAAACCGACATTCCTTTCAAATGAAGATGATTTCTGGGGTAATATTGCAAAGAATGAAATATTACAATTCGGTCTTGAGATAGATAATCAAACTCTTTTTCCTTTCGGAAAAGCATTTATGGAAGCTCAAGCACAAGCTTTCCAAAGACAATTTGCTGATAATGCACAATATTCTCTAGATAAATTAATTGCAGATACAAACCCTCAATATTCTTCTATTACCTTCAATGCTGATTTCAGCCAAGGTGGTTGGGCTGCTTGGGATGCAATGACACAAATACCAGCAAACAATCCATTAGGTTTCCAACTTCTTGCTTCAAATGAATTACAGCTTCGTCTCGAAGGCACAGGGCAATCTTATGCACAAAGTCTTCGTGATGATATACAAAGAGGAATGGGATTTATGAGTCAAGATATTTGTGTAAACCCAGAAGGAGTAACTCATGAAGAAAATGAAGCAGCCTTAGCTGGTGACACAACAAAATCAAGATGTTTAGAATGGAAGCATGTTACTCCAGGTAGTATCATCGCAGAAACAGCTACAAATGCTGTAAATTATCCAAACAATCAACTATTAAAATCAGAAGATTTAAACGATGCTGTCGCTGCGATACTTGATGCTGTTATTAATCAATGGTCTACAAAACTATTTAGTAATACTGGTTTTGCTGGAATTTCAACACAAGGCTCAGACGGAAGTTATTTCCACAATACAAATGCTCAAACTTCTTACAATACTCAAGTAGAAAATGATTTTCCTTATGCAAATAGTACTTGGTTAAAAGAAAATCCTGATTTCAACATTCGCACAGATCTTACTCAAGCTCTCATAGATGAACAAAGAATTTATTCTGAAAAACTTGCAGAACAAAATGATCAGTTGTTTGTAAAAGTAAAAACACCACAACAAGCAGTAAACCTAGGACTCAACCCAACAAGTATGGTTGGTAGAAATTACGGTCTACTACCAATAATATATCAACTTGATTATTGTATTCCAGGACCACACCCAGGATTTGAAGAGGATGCCCAAATTTCACTAGATAAAGCATTATCTTTAGGTGGAACCCCTGTAGGTGAAACTACTCTAGATAAAGCCTTAGGATTGCTAACTAAACTTGATTCTTTTAGTCCATTAAGCAGTGTTGCTGGTAATACTACTGCGAGTGGCACAATTGGTACTATCCTAAATTTAATTAATCCAGACAAAGATATAACTGCAGCAAGACAAAACAATGCAAATATAATTAAAAATTTTGCTGGTGTTGAAATACACGCTGACGGTAGTGCTCCTGTAGATTTTGATGGAGTAACAATTATATTACAATCAATACTAAACGGATACATACAAGTCGTACATAATGTTTATAACACAACTCTTATGCCAGATGTTACAAAAGAAGCGACTTTAGAATTTGAAAAAGCTCCCTCATATTTAAAAATGTTAGAAAACAACATTAATGATATTTCTAAATTAAAAAGTGTTGTTGCTAGACTTACACAAATAAAAGGAGAAGTAGATAAATTAAATCAACAATTACAAAATAATTCTATAACTCAAGCTCAATATGATGAAAACATAAAACCTTGGATATCTGCCTTTGGAAGAATTTCAAGTGAAATGGTAACAGGAGATGATATTGCAAAAGCAGACAACACTCTAAAACAAATAAAAGATAAAGAGGTTTACATATATAATGATTTATTAAAAGGTCCTAATGGTTGTGAAAGTGTATTACACTATGATCCAACAAGACCTAATTTGCCATATGGATTTATCGGATACAGAAGATATGCTTATCCATTACCAATTATTTATGATTATAATATTTACACAGAAACAGATGAGTTACCAGATTATTTATATAATCCTGTACAAAATAACGCTAAATCATTATTCAAGATAAACAATCTTCATGGTAGATATGGAAACAGAATATCTTGGTTTACTGGTGCAGCAAAAGATAAAGTTGGTCTAGCTGGAGTAACTTTTGGAGCAAAAGCATCTTATGGATTAAAAAATAATGGAACTGTATGGCCAGAATATAGAGATTTTTGTGGTCAAATAGCTATAATATTAAACACCAATCATAGTTGTGCTCCAAATTCTGATCCTAATAATTTTTGGGGACCAACAGTTATTTATATAACTGATATGGTAAACATACATCAAGAAGCAGATGCACAGACATTAGAAAAGAGTTTGGGAATTTATTAAAAATATGCAAAGAATAATAAAAAAAATAATAATATTTATAACACTTGCTGGGCCATTTATGGCTTTTGCGTCGATTGGAAAAGTTCTTACCCTTCCTTCTGTAAACGTACCAAATAGTTCAAACGATTATGCAAGCACAACATTTAAAGGGCAAGTAGCAAACACAGGAACTGATCCGAAATACTGGTTAGCAAATGGTGTAAATAATGTTGGTTTTGGTTATTTTCGTTATTCAAAAATAGAAATTCCTCCTATTTTCTGTAACGACATTTACGGCTCAGATATGCGTTCAACAAAAGAAATCTGGATGAGTGGTGCAAATGTAAATTTCAACACAACAGTCACTGACTTAGAACCAAACACTAAATACGCTTACTGTGCAATTGTTTCAAATGATGGTTCATACAAACCTACAGACATACAATACGGTGGAGTATATGTTTTTACGACACTTCCTTGTCCTACTTGTAATCAAACAAACATAACAACTCTCCCAGCAGAAGGTGTTACTTCAAACAGTGCGTATTTGAAAGGGGACTACAATTCTACAAAACCAACAAAAACATATTTTGAATATAGAAAAAATGTTACAGGAACACCTTGGGTAAAAGTAAACAATCAAACAAATGGTGCTGGTTCAAGCGGAAGTTTAAATTATTCTTTATCTGGTCTCTCACAAATAACTGAATACGTATATAGAGCAGTAATACAAGAAAAAAATGTATGTCCTTTGAGTTTTACTGGCACATATCCTCAATGTTACGGTAATGGAAGTAATGGCCTATCTTGTCCTGCTGGTTTTAACACAACAGGTTTTACTGCAGGTGGAAATATTATATGTCTTGGTACAGATATAGCTGGTTCATACGCAGCTCCACAATATGGAGCAGATCTTCTTTTCAAAACAATATTACCTAATGGTGGAAGTTCTTCTTCTACAAACAATCTTTCAGCAACAAATGGTTTAGGTTATGGAAATACTGGTTGGACATATAACAGTAGTTCTGCAAATGGAAGTAGTAGTAGCACAAATGGCGGAAACTCTAGTTCAAGTAACAGTGGGGGAAGTACAAATACTAACGGAACAAGTGGAAATGGAACAACAGGGGGAAGTACAAGTGGAAACGGTAATGGTGCAAACGGAAATCCATTCAACGGATCTGGAACAATAGGTGGAGGAATATTTGGCCCATCAATAGGTAATAGTGGAACAAATGGTGGAAGTGGAAATGGAAACAGTGGCAACGGAGGTTTTGGAAATGGAAATAATGGTTCTGGTACAGGGAATGATGGGACAGGGAATGGAAATAATGAATTAGGTCTCGGTACAGGCCCAGGTACAGTTCTTCCTCCTCCAAAAATAGGGGACAAAGTAAATCCACTTTCAGACGCTATCGTCAGATATCACGAAGGAGTGGAAACAGTATTCACAAGACAAATTAAAAATTATCCAGGTTTTGCTAAATTATATGGATATCAAGACGGTCAAGATTTGCAAAGTTTTGCAGACAACCTATCACACACATTTGCTCAAGCATTCGGATATTATGCTGGAGGAGGAAGAGAAATTCGCGTCAGTATTCCAGACATTGCAGCATATGAATTCGGTATGAAAGACGATACTCTCGCAGTATATGAATACTATGGTGGCTACCTTACAGGTATAGCTGTTGTAACAGACAAACTAAAAACAAAATACGGTTACGAATACTATTTCCAAAAACATTAATTTATTGGAAACAAACAAAAATTCCTAGCATCTTTCACCCTGTGAATGCTATAACCCTGTAGTAGAACTTTGATTAAGTTTCACTACGGGGTATAATAAAAAGATAGAAAAAATAAAATGACACGTACTCTATCTAAAATTTTAATCTTAGTATTGATGGTGGTTGTTTTCTTTGCGCCTGTTGGTGCAAGTTTTGAAAAAAAAGATAATCAAAT
>JACCDG011345287.1_pt1 | contig 17918 bp, 18 predicted proteins | sample 7442471 | NCBI WGS metagenome assembly JACCDG01 (sample SAMN15323444, study PRJNA562643) | freshwater metagenome | isolation source: river surface water | place: USA:Blue River Watershed | collected 2017-08-17 | reverse complement strand
TTCTACCCCTATGAAAAAATGCTTTGACAGGGGGGAAACTTCATGGCAAGCACGCATCCTATAATTTTCATACCCTTATCTCTCCATTTTAAAGGAGCGGCGGAATGGCTAAACCCCCTAAAAACGGAAAAAAACCTGCAAAATCCAATGCCAAGCCCAAGGCTAAGGCCGCCCCAAAGAAGGCGGCTGTAAAGAAAAAACCAGCTCCCAAGCCTGCACCAAAAGCAAAAATTGCCGCCGTCAAGCCCACTCCAGCCAATAAGGCCAAGCAACCGCCGCAAAAAACTGCGGTCCAGCCTACCCAGGCTGCCAGCAACAAAACCGACAAACCCCGCTCCCCCGCCTCGATTCTTTCCCTGGCAGCGGGCAGCAAGCCGGAATGGGGCGTAAAACGTCTGTGCCCCAGCTGCCTGGCGCGGTTTTACGACATGAAGAAAGATCCGATCATCTGCCCGAAATGCGGCGCGACCATAGACCCCGAAGCCATCACCAAAAGCCGCAGAGGCCGCGGCAACGCGGCGGCCGCATTGGCGGCGGAGGCCGAAAAAGCCAAAAAGCGCAAATTGGCGCTGGCGGCAGAAGCCGATGACGACGATTTGCCCGAAGTCGACGACGAGGAAATCGAAAAACTGGACGACGACATAGAAGAAGATTTGATCGAAGATTCATCCGAGCTGGGCGACGAAGAAATCGAGCCGGTGATCGAAGAATAGCGGTTGACCGTTGACAGCTAACAATTGACGGAAAACCAGACCGGAAGCGGCCAGATAAAGCGGCCAGATAAAGCGGCCAGATAAAGCGGCCAGATAAAGCAGATTGTGTTTTCGATTCAAACTTTGTATATAGATGCAGAAGGCACGGTTGCGGCACTAACTCTATGCCAACTGCCAACAGTCAACCGTTAACCGCCAACTGGATAAGGGCCCATAGCTCAGCTGGGAGAGCGCCACAATGGCATTGTGGAGGTCGTCGGTTCGATCCCGATTGGGTCCACCAAATTTGCCGCAAATAATAATCGCCCAGCCTTGGCGGCCTGATTTTAGCGAAAGGTAAAAAAATGTGGGGAAAGCTTTTAAAAGAAATCGTAACCGCTGCGGGCCGGGAGGCTATTGACAAAAAAATGAAAAAGGGTGCGGTAAATAAAGCTGCATCACAAAATAACGAAGAAGTCTTTGCCCATATCAGCGGGGTTTCTTATCACCCCAATCACAGCGTATTGGGCACGATGGTCGGCGAGCTTAGCATCACTTCCATGGCAGTGCGCTTTTCCTATCGCCCGCATGTATCTTTGAAAATCTTGCCGACCCAAATCGAAATTCCAAGGAATACCGTCACGAACGTTGTCATAGAAAGAGTAAAACTTGGCCTGGCAAAGCCACCGGTTATGATCATTTCCTGTGAACCATTTCCGGCAGGCGCAAAACCGGGATCCTTGTTCTTCCTTGTCCGGGGCAAAGGCATGGATCGGGCTAAAGAAGCCTTAATCCGGCTTCTTGGCGCAGACAAGATCCGCGACAGCCGATAATAAAAAGCCGATGGCCTACATTACCGCCAACTTAAAAGAACTCTACGAAGGCGACAGCGAAAAGGCGCATCGTTTCCGTTATGCGCTTTTGGCGCTGGACGCAGCGACGATTTTTTACCTGATCGTTTCGACATTTTTCTATGGCCACGCGGCCGTGGAATTCATCGACATCGTCTTTGGCGTTTATATCGGCCTGGATTTCTGCGCAAGGCTGATGATCTCGCCGGTGAAAATGCGCTTTTTGATTCACCCTTGGAATATCGTCGATCTTGTCGTCATCGCCTCGCTGCTTGCGCCTTTGATCGGCGAAAACCTGGCCTTTTTGCGCGCCCTGCGCCTGATCCGGCTGATGCGGTCTTATACGGTGTTGAAAAAACTGCGCGCCGATTTTTTATTTTTCCGCCGCCGCGAGGACGTGACTTTGGCCTCGGTCAATTTGATATTGTTCATTTTCGTCATCACAGAGTTGGTGTTCACGACCCAAGTCGGGCGCAATCCGGAAATCAATAATTTCGTCGACGCGATGTATTTCACCGTCACCACCTTAACGACGACAGGATTCGGCGATATTACTTTAAAGAACACCACGGGCCGCCTGATTTCGATCGTGATCATGATATTCGGCGTGTCGCTGTTCATCCGGCTGATTCAAACCATCATCCGCCCGTTCAAGGTGCGATTCGACTGCAAAACCTGCGGCTTGTTCCTGCACGACGCCGATTCGGTGCATTGCAAACATTGCGGCGCGACCCTGGCGATCCCGGACGAGGGGCTGGTTTAATATTACACAGAGTTAATCTTGCTTTACAAAAACCCTTTTATAATCCCTGGGCAAGAATCTTTCCGCCAGCTGCACAATAGGCGCCATTGCCATCACCAAAATCCATTTCAGGATAAAGTATGGCAGGAAATAAGTGTCGAATACCGTTTGCCAGCTTGCGGGGTTGGGGGAAAATACATTCCAGGCAAGGGCGGCGAATATCGCGGTATCGACCAGCATCGCAAGCGACATCGACATCAAGGCGGCGAGCGCGATATTGCCCCGGCCCAGTGTTTTTTCCAGCATCAATAACAGATACACATTCAATCGCTGCGAGGTAAAAAACGCCGCCATGCTGGCAGCCGCAATCGCGAAAGCCGGGGTGAACAGCGCCTGGATATGGCCCGCCACGTTTTCCGTCCAGTGCAAATCTTCGCCGATCAGGGCGGGGTCGATTGCGGGATAGCCCATCGCGAAAATCATGAAAACCAACATCAAAGGCATGGCGCAAAGCCCGGCCCACACCGATTTCTGCGCCGTATCTTTTCCGTAATAGCTTGCCAGAATGCTGCTGCATAAAAACAAGGATGCAAAAGAAACAACCCCCAAAGCGATTGGGGCGTCGTATAAAGGCAAGATCACAAGACGTTGCACTTCTATGCCGGAAGCGACAGAGGCAAGCGGCATATAAGCAAACAAGCCAAAAGCCCCCAAAAACCGTAGCATCAATAAAACAACAATGATTGTGCAAAAAAGGCTGATCAGCATCACGCCGCCGCCGGGCAGATTTTGCAGCCAATCTATTATGCCATTCGGCGTCAGGTCGAAATGCACTTACTGGACTTTTGGTTTCATGGTTTTTTGCTTTTGCAGCCAGGATTGCATGAACGCGATTTCCTTTTCCTGCGACGCGATGATGTCCTGCGCCAATTTACGAATTTCAGGGTCTTTGCCATATTGCAGGACGATCCTCGCCATATCGACCGCGCCCTGGTGATGCGGGATCATGCCGCGCACGAAATCGGAATCCGTGTCGCCGGTATAGGAAATATTCATATCTTTATGCATTTTGGCGGAGCTTTGCTGAAAAGACTGGATCGAAGGCGATTTGAACAGATTTGCGGCATGGTCCGGCGCATGTTGCGCATGATCTTCCTGCGCATGCACGGCAATCCCAAAAAACAACGCGGCAATGAAAAAAGCGGCTTGTATCTTCATTAAGAACCTCCAGGTAACTAATAGGGCCAGGATCAAAAACCTATTGCAATCCAAAAGCCAATTGCGGCATCATGTTAGCCGCTATTATGATGTTAGCCGCTATTATGCAATAACACTATAGGATTTTTGATGAATATTTTATGCCCCATCCACCGCGAGGGTTGGATTTTCCTTGCGCTATTCGCCGCCATCGCCGTAGGGGGATTTTTTCTGAATCCGCATTTGGGATGGGTTTTGGTAATATTGACCGCTTGGTGCGCGTATTTTTTCCGCGACCCTAAGCGCGTCACCCCCCTGCGGGACGGGCTGATCATCAGCCCGGCCGACGGGCTGATCCAATCCATTTCCGCCGCACCTTTGCCGAAGGAATTGGGACGCGGCACAGAACTTTTCACCCGCATCAGCGTTTTCATGAATGTGTTCGATGTGCACATCAACCGCGCTCCCTGCAGGGGCACGGTAAAGGAAATTCATTACATCCCAGGAAAGTTTTTCAACGCCTCGCTGGACAAAGCCAGCGAGGACAATGAAAGGCAGATATTCACCCTGGCGCTGGAAGGCGGAAAAGAATTGGTCATGACGCAAATCGCCGGGCTTGTGGCGCGCCGCATTCTGCGCTTTTGCGAAAAGGGCGATGTTTTGTCGCCCGGCCAGCGTTACGGCATGATCCGGTTCGGCAGCAGGGTCGATGTGTATTTGCCGCAAGACGTCTCCCCCCTTGTTATCGTGGGACAGAAAGTCTACGCTGGCGAAAGCGTGCTTGCGGACATGCAATCGGCCGAACCGGCCCGCCAAGGAAGCCGCCAATAGGAATTCGTCATGAAAATAAATCCCGCCCTGATCGCCCTGAAAATCCAGAACAAAAAGCCGCGCGGATTGACGCTGAACAAGCTTATTCCGAACATCCTGACTGTCACCGCCTTGTGCAGCGGGCTGACCGCGATCCGTTTCGCCATCGAAGGCAATTGGGAATTCGCGGTTATGGCGATTCTGCTGGCGGCGATCTTGGATGGTCTTGATGGGCGCGTGGCACGGTTGATCAACGGCACAAGCGGTTTTGGCGCACAACTCGATTCTTTATGCGATGTAATTTCTTTCGGCGTCGTTCCGGCGATGGTGATGTATTTCTGGGTTTTAGAGGATCTAGGCAGGCTTGGATGGGTCGCGTCGCTTTTATTCGTCGTATGCGCAGCGGTGCGGCTGGCACGGTTCAATCTGCAAATCGACGACCCGAACCGACCCAGTTTTGCCGCGCATTTTTTCAGCGGTGTGCCGACGCCGGCCGCCGCCGGGCTTGCGCTAGCTCCTTTGATCCTAAGTTTTAAATTCGGCGAAATTTTCCACGAACCTATAGCCATCGCGGTTTGGATGTTCATGATCGCCGGGATGATGGTTAGCACCTTTCCAACATATTCCTTTAAAAAGGTCAAAATAGATCATGATGATGTGTCTTTGATCCTGGTTGGCGTCGGGATTATCGCAGGCGCGCTGTTCGCAGAAACCTGGCTGACGATGGGGCTTTTGATTCTGGCCTATGTCGCCTTGATGCCCGCCAGTTTTTTCAGCTACCGCAAAATGCGCCTTGCGGAAAAACAGCGTATGGCGGAACAATTGCCTTTGGAGCAAATGCGGGAAGATGCCATAGACAAGCGCCCCGCCTAGATTTGCGTGCTTTTCTTGGCGGTGTATACCCAAACCCCGGCGGGCGGAAAGTTTTCCCACACCCACCCTACGCGGCGCACATCCAAATTCAAATGTTCCGGGCGGAATGGGGGAACAAAACCATAAGAAAATTGGATGAATACTCCGCCGGGTCTTAATACGGCGAAAGACTGCTGCACGATGCTGCGGGCCAGATCGCGCCTGAGTGTCAAAAGCGGCAAGCCGGAGACCACGGCAGAGAATGAGCCGATCTTATCTTGCGGCAAGATTTCATCCAAATGATCGGCATCGCCCAGAATCGAATGCACGCCCGGAAATTTGCGGCTGACATAATCATGCAGCTCAGGGTTGCGCTCCACCATGTACAAACGTTCCGGCGCAACGCCGATATTTAATATTTGCTGGGTCAATGGCCCCGTTCCCGGCCCCAATTCCAAAACATAATCTTTTGCGGGATCGGGGATTTGTTTTGCCATCTTGCGGCCCAAGGCTGCAGAGCTTGGTTTTATCGCGGCAACTTTTAAGGGCTGGCGGAGATATTGTTTTATGAACAAACGCCAGTCGGACAGGTAAGATGACATGAAACCTCTTGGGGAAAGGCTGCTTTTAGCATATTGATCGTAAAAAATAAGGGATTAACTTCTTATAACGTTCTCTTTCAACAACTTAATTATGGTCTATATAAGGCTTTACGCCTGCGTTTTAAAATGATATCCTTTAAGGATATTATATATGGTTAATAAGTTTTATTATGACGGAAAGCAAAAAAGCAAAATCAGGTCTGCGGCAGAAACTTGACGTTACCGCCTCCTCTGTTGGCATAGCGCTGGTTAGCGTTTTTATGGCGGCAACGCCAAAAACTGGCCTGGGCCCACAGCGCGCTCACGATCCAGAGGAAACAAAATCAACAGCGGCGGCTTCTTTCTATACAACGGAACCCGTTACAAGAAATCCTATCACAGCGCCAAGATCGGATGCGGCAGCAAGCAACCCCACAATCCTGCCCGCGCCGGCGCCCCAGGTTACTGCGGCAGAAACAAGCGAAAAAATGCAAGCTGTTGCCGGCTTAGCGCAGAACAACGAGCTAGGCTATAAGGATAAGCTATATCGCCTAATGCAAGAATTTGAAGGGTGTGAATTGTGGGCCTATCTCTGCGGCGAAGGCGCCTGCACTATCGGCATAGGATTCAATTTGGATATTCATGGCGATTTATTCAAAACAACGCTGAATATGAACGATTCCCAATTGCGGCAAATCCGCAATGGCGAACGCGGCATTACCGAAGAACAAGCACGCGCCATTTTTGACTTATCTATTCGTGAACATGAACAGGCGGCGCGTGAGCGTCTTGACCGTTACGGCGTCGACTTTGACAGCTTGACGAACAACCAGAAATTATGCCTGACTTCTTTGGCGTTCAACGCCCCTGGCCTTATCGGCCCTAATTTGTGCAGCGCCTTGAAAAATGGCGATCTCGTCACGGCGGCTTGCGAAATCGCGATGAATTCCAACCGCGACGGGCTGAATGCTTTGGAAAGCGGCCAGCCTTTGTCCAATGTGCGCGGGCTTTTCGACCGCAGGGAAGCCGAAAGCTATTTGATGCTGGGCCGCGTTCCGACCCTTGCCGAGCGCGAATCCTATAAGGCGAATATGATCCAAGCGCGGCGGGAAAACGGTCGATTCACAAATCGTCCGAATCTTGAACCTTTGCGCGCATGTCCCAACGGCTTGCGCCTGAATATTGCCGAATATTATCAATTCTTGGGCCGGATGCCGACAGCGGATGAGCTAAAGCACTATTGGCGCTGCAACGAATTGCGCCCCCAAGAATCGCGCTTCTTGCGTGACGGGAATGTCGCTTCGCTGCCCATATCCTTGCAACTCTGTCTTGCGGGCAACGTATTTCAACGGGCCTAAACGCCAGCTATTGAAAAATCCCTGCTCCATCCTATCTCTACGGCATGATTATCAAACGCCCTTCATCCGAACGCGGTCAGGCCAATATCGACTGGCTGCAAAGCTTTCACAGTTTTTCATTCGGGCAATACCGCGACTCCCGTCACATGGGCTTCGGCCCCTTACGGGTGATCAACGAAGATATCGTAGCGCCATCGGGTGGCTTCGCCCCGCATGACCATCACGATATGGAAATCATCACCTATGTTCTGTCCGGCGCTTTGGCGCATAAGGACAGCATGGGCAATGGCACCACCATCCATGCCGGTGAAATGCAGAAAATGTCGGCAGGTTCCGGCATCACCCACAGCGAGTTCAATGCTTCGGACAAAGATCCGGTGCATTTATTGCAAATCTGGATCATACCGGACAAGCGCGGCATTGCGCCCAATTACGCCCAGGAAAAAATCGGCGCGGAACAAAAACAAAATAAATTGTACCTTGCGGCCAGCAATGAAAATCTACCGGGCGTTATCCCGATTCAACAAGACGCGAAAATATATGTGTCGTCGCTGGATGCGGGGAAAAGCCTGGACGTAGATTTAAATCCGGGGCGCAAATACTGGCTGCAAATCATGCGCGGGGAATTGCGGCTTTCCGGCTTGGATGCGCCATTAATCGCCGGTGACGGCGCGGCGGTGATTCAAGAAAACGCGATAGAACTGCAAGGCGGAAAAGACGCGGAATTTTTGTTGTTCGATTTGCCGGAAAAATTCTAAGCCGTTTTCCGCTCGATCGACCACCCTGCCCAGCTTTGCGCGGTCGGCATCACCTCGATCGAGTTAATGTTGACATGCTGCGGCAGGGTTGCGGCCCAGAATACGCATTCGGCGACATCATCCGCGGTCAAGGGTTTGGTATTTTCATATACTTTGGCGGCCCTGTCGGCGTCGCCCTTAAACCGCTTTAGCGAGAAACTCGTTTCGCAAAGCCCCGGCTCTATCACCGTTACACGCACGCCGGTATTCTGCAAATCGCACCGCATCGACAGTGCCAATTGGTTGGTAAACGCCTTGCAGGCGGCATAGACATTGCCGCCGGGATAGGGCCAATGCGCCGCGGTCGATCCGATGTGAATCACATGACCGGATTCCGCCGCGACCATATCGGGCGTTGCCAGCCGCGTCATATAAACAAGCGCGCGGCAATTGGCGTCCAGCATCGCATCGGCGTCTTTTAAATCCAGCTCGTGCATTTTGTCCAAGCCCAATGCCCCGCCCGCATTGTTAATAAGCAAGGAAATAGGGCGCATGGATGCCGGAATTTTTGCGAATTCCTTTTCAACGCTTTGCATGTCGGAAAAGTCCGCGACAAAAATATGCGTCTTAACGCCCGGCAGGGAGTCGGCCAATTGCCGCAATTTCTCGGCATTTCTGCCATGCAGAATCAACTGGCTTCCTGCCGCCGCAAAACGTCGGGCCATGGCCATGCCGAAATCCGATGTCGCGCCGGTGATCAAAACATTCTTGGGAATATTTGTCATAAAGCCTTTATATTACCGCTTGTCCCAGGGCGCAAGCGCGGCATAAAGCATAACTCCCGCCGCCACCGCCAGATTCAAGGATTCCGCCTTTCCCGGCATCGGCAAACGCACGATATGCTGACACGCCTTGGCCAGATCCGGCGACAGGCCGTTCTGCTCGCCGCCCATGGCAAGGGCGAAGGGGGCGGCATAAGAAACATCGCGGAAATCTTTTTCTGCGCCGCCATCGGTTCCGATCAGGCGGATCTTATTCTGGCGCAAATTTTCGATCAAAACGGCCTTTTCGCAACGGGCAACCGGCACATGAAAAATAGAATCCATTGTGGCGCGCACGGATTCAGGCGAAAATAAATCGCAAGCCCCATCCGGCAAAATAATTCCGTCCAGCGCAAGCGCATCGGCGGTGCGGATAATCGTTCCCAAATTTCCGGGATCGCGGATGTCATCCAGAACCATAAGGCATTTTTTGGCGTTTTTGCACAAAGCCCTCGCATCGGCATAATTTTGGGCATAAACGCCGATTACATCCTGCGGGTTGTTCTGGCCGGATAGTTTTTCCATGATTTTCGCGGAAACCAGAACGCATTCCGCGCCTGATTTTTGCGCAGATTTGATTAGGGACAGGTGTTTTTTTTCGCTGGCGGCGTTGAAGCAAGCATGACGCAAAGCATAAAGCCCGGATTTTAACGACGCCTCAACGGAGCGGGCGCCTTCGACCATGAATAATCCGTGCTGATCGCGGTATTTCTTTTGCCGCAGCGAGGCAATTTTCTTGACCAAATCATTCTGCGCGCTGGTAATGGTTTTAAGGGAGGGCATCGGTAGAATCCCTGCGGCATAGCCGCTTAATGATTAAACTTGCTCATACTATACAAAGTTTCTAATCTAATCCCATGAAAAAAGACCATCTTTTGGCGATTGGCATTATGACCGGCAATTCCCTGGATGCGGCGGATGTGGTGCTGACCGCTTTTCATGAATCCGGCAAAATACGGGATCTGGCTTTTTACAGCCTCGCTTCGCCGGAATGGCTTTTTCATGCCCTAAAGGATTTGCGCGCCGCAATTAACCGCGCCGACGGCGACATGGATCAGATCGCAAAGGAATACCGTTATAATGTTGCGGGCAAATATTCGTCTTTTGACGAGGTGCTGCAAGCCTATATGGAATTTATTCTGCAGGCGGTCGAAGGCTTGCGCCAGAAACTGAAAAACGACAAAACCATCCCTGCGGAATACGACACATCGTCGATAGATCTGATCGGATTCCATGGCCAGACTTGCGCGCATGCGCCGCCATCCGCCCGCGGAAAAGATGCGGCCTTCACGGTGCAAATCGGCGATGGCCAATGGCTTGCGGATGCGACAGGAATAACAACCGTTAATGATTTCCGCTCGGACGACATAATGCATGGCGGCGAAGGCGCGCCCTTTGCGCCGATGCACAACAGGCACATCGCCAAGGATCTGGAAAACACCGGGCAATTCCCTATCTGCTTCATCAATGGCGGCAATACAAGCAATATAGCCAATGTCACCTATGACAAATCCGGCCATATCACGGTTGTCGGGTGGGATGCCGGGCCATTCAATCATTTCCCGGACATGCTGATGCGGCAAGAAAAAAATATGCCTTGCGATAAGGATGGGAAAATCGGCGGCACGGGAAAAATAAATATGGCTTTGTTGGAAAAATTGTTTCACGGTTCCGCCAAAACGCAAAATGGCGATAATTTTTATCTTTTACCGCCGCCAAAATCTTCCGATCCGCAATGGTACAAACTTATTCCGGAACTAACAGACGCGTCCAGCCCGCTCGAGGACCGGTTGCGCACGGCGGAGTATCTTTCCGCCTATGCGCTGTATCATAGCCTGGGACATACCGATGCATCCTTGGAAATGCCAATCCATTTCGCCGTGTTCGGCGGAGGATGGAAAAATCCGGTCACATTCCGCCATTTCCAGGATCTGCTGCAGGGCGATTTTGAAAGCGCCCCGGTCTTGGAAGGACACAAAAAATGGTTCGCGGCTATCCATGCAAGAATCCATAAAAAATCAAAACCTGTTTTGAAATGGTCTAACCAATATGGTTTCGACGGCGCGGCGATGGAGGCGCGCATCTTTGCCGATATGGCGCGCTGCAAAGCGATGGGAATTCCGTTTACCAACAAGGATATCACCGGCGCGGCGCGGCCCGTTATTTGCGGCGTGGTGCATTATCCGAAAAAATCTAAACTGAATGCGACAGCCAATTTGCGCGAATGGATGATTGAAGACCAAAAGACCGATCAAGGATTATCTGACCCGCGCTGGAGCCGAGCGGCAAAAGGTTGGAACAATTAAACGGCGCAAACATCTTGCCGTTTTAAGAAGCGGCTTTTGAAACTTGAAACTGCTTGCTGCAATTTTGTCGAACCTGCGTCCGTTCACTGCACCTCGCTCTCCATTTAAATGAAGCCCCTAAGTGGGGCTTCATTTAAATGGAGGATAGGATGAGATTCGAACTCACGAGACGCTTTCACGTCTACACCCTTTCCAGGGGTGCGCCTTCAACCACTCGGCCACCTATCCATCACCATTCGTGAGGCCCGATAAAAGCCTCGTGGCAGTCTTTTGTCGCTCGCGCTCGACGCGCTTGCTCCGGGCGGCCACCCATCTTTTACTGCAAGCTATCGCTTATAGCAAATCCCGTCCAAAGATTAAATCTATTATTAATGCTCCCTAAAATCACGTAAACCATGGATTTTATAAAGATTTCCTTATATACATAACTAATTATGAGCCCCCTAAACCCATCCCACATTGCCAACGACAATGGCCGCCGCAAAAGCATAACCGGGCTTTTCGGCGATCTGCTCGATGCGGAATATTCCACCAAAATCACCATCGGCGACATCGTCAATCTGATGGGGGCGCGCGGTTATGGTGTTTTGATATTGGTTTTGAATTTACCCAATTTGATCCCGCTGCCCTTGCCGGGCCTTTCCGCGATTTTTGGCATTCCCATGGCGCTGATCGGACTGCAAATGTTTTTGGGACTGAAACGCCCTTGGGTTCCCAAAGCGATTTTGAACAAATCCTTTGACCGCGAAAATCTTTTGCATATGTTTAAAAAAGCGACCCCGGCGCTGCGCCGGGTCGAAAGAGTTTTATCTCCCAGATTGCTGTTCTTAAGCGAAGGGGGCATGCGAAACGTCATCGGCGCTGTTTTAATGGTGCTGGCGGGGGTAATGGCGCTGCCGATTCCTTTGGGCAATCTAATACTAGCCATCCCAATCGCGCTGATCTCATTAGGGCTGATAGAAAAAGACGGCATCGCCATATTTGCCGGATTTGTGCTGGGCGGCTTGGCTCTGGCATTCAACCTTACAATCGTGTACGTTGGGGCCGAGGCGGTAATGGGAATCTTCAATAATTTGTTTTAGCCGGAAACACCTTACATTTCCATTCCGGGACGCAAGCGTCGGAGCAATACGCCCTCCCGGTTTTGTGCAAAGGAAATTCCACAACATGATTCTATTACAGTGCGCAGTCTTGCGCGCTCGTCCAGAAATAGGTTTTTTTCGTATTTAACGGCAAGCCGTTCTTGTGATCGCCTTAGTAAGCTTAATTGCTGATCGTCATTGGCAATTATAATTTTAAGATCGTCTTTTATTGCACGGATCGTTTCGTCAAATGCCTTGGTCGTATCCTCATTTACCGGCAACAAGACAGGCACAAAGAACGCATCCCATTCTTCTTCGGTTGACAATTTGGGCACTATGCGGACCATTTAACTTCTTTGACCTATCTAATCATCCAGCTTCAACGCCGCGATAAAGGCGGATTGTGGGATTTCGACATTGCCCACCTGGCGCATGCGTTTTTTGCCTTCTTTTTGTTTTTCCAAAAGCTTTTTCTTGCGGGTGATATCGCCGCCATAGCAGCGCCACAAAACGTCTTTGCGCATCGCGGAAATGGTTTCCCGCGCCACAATCTTGCCGCCGATCGCCGCTTGGATCGCAACCTGGAACATCTGCCTTGGGATCAGTTCCTTTAATTTTTCGCACAAGACGCGGCCCCGCTTTTCTGCGCGCGCGCGGTGCACGATGATGGCAAGCGCGTCAACAGGCTCGGCATTGACCAGGATCGACATCTTGACCAAATCCTCGGGGCGGTAATCTTCGATCTGATAATCGAAACTGGCATAGCCGCGCGAAATGGATTTCAGGCGGTCGTAAAAATCGAACACCACCTCATTCAGCGGCAGGCGGTACACCGCCATGGCGCGCGGGCCGACATAGGTCAAATCTATCTGCTCGCCGCGCCGGTCGTTGCAAAGCTGCAAAATGCTGCCCAGATATTCGTCCGGCGTCATTATGGTGGCTTTGATCCACGGCTCTTCGATTTTTTCCAGCTTGGTGGCGTCGGGATAATCGGCGGGATTATGCAATTCCTTCATCGTGCCGTCGGTCATATGGATTTTGTAAATAACCGATGGCGCGGTCGTGATCAGGTTCAAATTGAATTCGCGTTCCAGCCTTTCTTGGATGATTTCCAGATGCAAAAGGCCCAAAAACCCGCAGCGGAAACCAAATCCCAAAGCTTGCGAGGTTTCCTGTTCATAATGAAAGCTGGCGTCATTCAGGCGCAGTTTTGCCAGAGACTCGCGCAGCTTTTCAAAATCCGACGAATCGGTGGGGTACAATCCGCACCATACCACCGGGATAGACGGCTTGAAGCCCGGCAAAGGTTCCGGCGTCGGATTACGGTCGTCGGTGATGGTATCGCCGATCTTGGTGTCGGAAATGGTTTTGACACCAGCGGTCAAGAACCCGACCTCGCCCGGATAAAGCGCATCTTTTTCCACCGATTTCGGGGTAAAGATACCGACCCGGTCGACGACATGGGCGGTGTTGTTCGACATAAAGCGCACTTTTTGGTTTTTGCGCAGAACACCGTCGCGCACGCGCACCAAGGTGACGACGCCCCAATAAGGATCGTACCAGGAATCGATCAGCATCGCCTTAAGCGGCTGGGTTGCGTCGCCTTTGGGCGGGGGAAGCCGCTTTACGATCGCTTCCAAAGTTTCTTTTATACCGATCCCGGCTTTTGCGGAAATCGGCACGGCGTCACTGGCGTCGATGCCGATAATGTCCTCGATCTGGGTTTTGACTTTTTCGACATCGGCAGAAGGGAGATCTATTTTGTTGACCACCGGAATAATTTCATGACCCGCGTCGATGGCCTGATAGACATTGGCCAATGTCTGCGCCTCGACGCCCTGGGTGGAATCGACCACCAATAGCGATCCTTCACAAGCGGCAAGGCAGCGCGATACCTCATAGGCGAAATCGACATGTCCCGGCGTGTCCATCAGATTGAGCTGATAGGTTTCACCGTCATCGGCTTGGTAATTCAGCCTTACAGTTTGCGCCTTGATGGTGATGCCGCGCTCGCGCTCGATTTCCATATTGTCGAGTACTTGATCGGTCATTTCCCTTTCCGCGAGCCCGCCGCAATGCTGGATCAGCCGGTCGGCCAGGGTGGATTTGCCATGGTCGATATGGGCGATGATCGAAAAATTGCGGATTTTGGCGAGGTCTTGGGTCATTTCATCCTAATAAAATTTACAAAAGAACTCGTGTTTATGCGCAATTCCGCCTTAGAAAACAAGACTTATCGGCGATAACGGAAATGTGTTTGGAAATTCAGAAATGACCAATCCAAGGCCACATATTAACCTTTTCATAACAGGAAAAATGCCTGTCCAGACTATTAAATTTGCTAAAAAGCCCCGATATTGGGCGCAGTTTTGTTCTTAAAAATAGAATCAAGTTATTGTTTTTAATATATATTTTATTGCTGCAGTGCATTGCAATTTAACCAAATTGGCAGCATATTTATGTTGTTGTTCTTTTAAGGATATGATATTGTATTAGTTAATAACGATTGCGTGAACAAGCATTCGCCATAAAACTTAGGGAAGGGTAACTCAATGAAAGCATCTCTTAAAAATATTTTCGGCGCAATTATCGCAATTGCATGTATTGCCAACTTCCCTGCGAATGCCGCCATCGTTAAATCAAACACTAGCGCCAGCATAATCAATGCTGTTGGAACATCGGTCACAACATCGGTCAATGTTTCGGTATCGCCCTGTATCGCATCCACCAAAATATATCCGGTTTATAACTATGCCAACGCCAAGGTTTGCCCAACCACCTCAACGCGTTTTCTTTACGTCAGCTCCAGCGGCAATGACACAAATTCTGGTCTTTCCCCCACCCTTGCCAAAAAGACATTGCGCGGCGCGGTTTTAGCCGCAGGAACCGCCCCTACGAACACTTGGATCGTATTGAAACGCGGCGAGATTTTCGCAAGACACCCTTCCGATCCCATTGCTCTTTTGAACGCTTCCGGTGTTTCCGCGACTCAGCCATTTGTGATTACAGCCTATGGTGATGGCATGGAAAGACCGCAATTGCATACGGATTTGGGCCTGGAAATCCGCGGCTCTGCCAGCGTAGAAAAATCGCATGTCATTATTTCAGGGCTTGATCTGCGCAGAAAGGTCGGCCTGGGCGGAACTGGAATCAAATTTTTAAACGGAAATATGAGAAACATAGTTATTTCCGACAACCGGATCGACGGATATTCCAATGCGATCATTGTGCAGCAAATCGGAACCCACGCTTCTTTCAGGAACGTCGCGATCCGCAACAACACCCTTCTTAATACCGCATCGGGCGTAGGCCCTGGCGGACATGGCAACACTATGTATATCGCCGGGGTCAAAGAAGGCTTAATAATCGAAAATAATTTAATGGATTTCGGCGGATATTACGGCGACCGCACCGTCGGCATTCCCGACAAGATCGTAAGCTGCAAAGACAACGTAACCAATGTATACAGCAAAGAAGTGGATTACCCAACAAGCTGCCCCGCCGGAACCACGGCGGTCATGGCCGATACCTATGCCACGATTTTCAACCATCATTTATACCTGCAATATGGCGTCGAATCCGGCCCGGCGGTAGTGCGTAACAATATCGTATCGCGCGGATCGTCCCACGGCATGCAGGCGCGTTCCGGCGCCAATGCGCAATTCAATATTTTCTCTCGCAATGGCCTTGCCGCCTTTGTCGGCGGCGACGACCTTGACCCGCAAGAAGGCTATGTTAGCATCCTTGCGAATAACGTCGCTGTCGAAGGCGAAAATATAAACGATACCACGCCGCGCGGATTCGGATTCACCGCCAATTCTGCGCCCAATTCCATTCTTTACGCGAATATGGTCGTAAATATGAATAAAGCCCACACCGCCAGCAATAAGATCGCCTATGAAGTTGTTTGCGTCGATCCGGAATATGTGGCGGGAGCGGAAAAGAGACCTTGCACTACGAATCTATTGCGCAACATATCTTATGGCTGGAGAGACCATAACAACGGCAATGGCAATCCGCTTTTATTCAAGGTGCGCGCCGATCAGACCGACCCAAAAAACATCGTGATCATGGCCAATGACCTTGAAGGATCGAATATGGGAACAAGCAAAACCATGGTCACCTTTCAGAACGATTCCGCAGTATCTTTGGGCAACCGGGTAAGCTTTATGGGCAACACCTACCGTCTAGAAAACCCGGCCGATATCAATTTCCGTCCGGTGACGGGTTCTAGCGCGATTACGATGGAATCTTGGCAGCAACAGAATTTCGAAACCAATCCCCTGGGATTGTCATCGGTTCGCAGCCAGGATAAGTGCCGCACGATTGCGACTTATTACGACGATATGATTCTAGGAAACCGCAACAACGACAATTGCGTCATCATGCATGATGACGCCTTGTATAACGCTTTCATGGCGGCGGCGGACAGCGCCAAGCATCCGCTAAAATCCCGAGACGCGCGGTTCGAAGCGATGTCTATATTCAAGTATTTCCGCGATGCGTTTCCGGTGCCGGTATTGCGCTAGGGAAAACAAGCAATAACATGTGGGGGCAAGAAAGGGGGGAAGAGCGATCTTCCCCCCTTTTATTTTATTCCCTCGGCAGAAGCAGCGAATACGAACACTCGTCCTGAAATTCGGTTGTGCTGATTTGGGGGTATATTTTATTCTTAGCCAGCATCTTTTCAAGTTTTAAGCCAAGTTTTTGCATTACCCGGCCGGAACCCGGATTATCGACATGATGCACCGCCCAAATACGCTTGATACTCGGCAGGGCGCAACACCAATCGATAATCGGCCTTCCTGCCTCGGCGATATAACCCCTGCCCCAAAATTCCGGCAGCAATAAATACCCGAAATCGGCGTCATCCTTGTGCACGCGCAGGCCGAATGATCCAATCAACCCCGGCTTGTTTCTTTCCGCGATCACCCAGGTATATTCCTCGCCCGTGTCCCATGCGCATGCCGCATAGCGGATGAATTTTTCTGTCTCCGCCGGAATGCCGCATTGCCAGCTCATATACTTAGCGACAATTTCACTGCTGCCCCATTTGCCATAAGCTTCTGCAAAATCGGTCTCCGCGATCGGGCGCAACGATAAACGGGCGGTCTGAATTAATTTTGGGGGCTGGCGCATAAATAAATTCTACTTAATTGTCATCGCGGACCGTTGCGGGTGAGAGATCACAAGATAATTAAGAGCGCAGCTGCGCGCCGGTTGCCTTAACAACGCTGTCTATGATTTTCTTGGCGATCGCTTCGATTTCGGCGTCGGTCATGGTTTTATCGGTTGGCTGCATTGTAACCGCAATCGCCAGCGATTTTTTGCCATCCACAACGCCTTTACCGATGAATTGATCGAACACACTAACATCCACGATCAAATTCTTATCGGCCTCGCGTGCGGCCTTGACCACGGCGTCGGCCGTTACCGATTGATCAACCAGAAAGGCGAAATCGCGGGAAACCGGCTGGAATGGCGATAATTTCAGCAAATTGCGCGCCTTGGATCCTTTGGATTTCGGCTGCGGAATATTTTCAAGGAAAATTTCTGCCGCCACAACCGGAAGCTTGATATCGTAATGCGCCAGAATTTTTGGATGCAACGCGCCGAATTGGGCCAGGATATTGGGGCCGAATTTGATCGTGCCCGATTGGCCCGGATGATACCATTGAGGGGCGCTGGCGGTTATCTGCGCCTTGGCCGTATCGACGCCCAATTCCGCCAGCAACGCCAGCGCATCGGACTTAGCGTCGAATGCGTTCACGGCGCGCGATTTTTCCTGCCAGTGGCGCGGCGTTGCGCCGCTGCGTATGGTGGCAGCAACGGTCTTCTGGTCTTCAGGCTTCACCCCTGCATATTGCGGGCCGACTTCAAATAAGGCCA
>JACCDG010821846.1_pt1 | contig 17918 bp, 10 predicted proteins | sample 7442471 | NCBI WGS metagenome assembly JACCDG01 (sample SAMN15323444, study PRJNA562643) | freshwater metagenome | isolation source: river surface water | place: USA:Blue River Watershed | collected 2017-08-17 | reverse complement strand
CTGAGAATCTAAATCCCCAGATGCTTGGTGGCATACAATATACACATGGTTCTTCTGCTCTTATTAAAGATGTGGTTGCAAGTTTAACTCATAGCAGCTTTGATTCAAGTACAACTTTCACTGACGCAATAAGAAAACAAGCTGGAATTAACGGAAACAATGGAACAGTATCTGGTGGAACAGCCGCCGCTGCAATAACTGGAGTTGTAGGCGGTTCCGTTGGAGCAGGAGCAGTTGCTGGGTCGGCATTAGTTGGTCTTTCTACTCTTCCAATATTTGGCCAACTTGCCTGGAAAGGTTGGCAATGGGTTAGAGATAATCTACTAGATCAACACGGCTGTTACGTTCAGTATCTAAATAAGAATGGTCAACCAATGGACGCTGGCCTTTCTTATAATCAGGGAATGGTTGTTGGTAGATATCATTCAAAAGCTTTATTGCCTGGTTTGTTAGGGCTTAGAAGAAAAGTCCGCACAGCAGATGGAAACGCTTACATAAGAAGTGATGATTTGTTTAAGAGTCTTGGTTGGCAAGAAACAGAAATAAAAGAATTAGTTAGATATATAAGTTATGAAAACGCACTTGTTCATGCACAGGTGTTAAACCTATCTGGTCTTGGTCCTGAGAAAACAACGTTTGAACCATTCTTTAAAATATTCTGTAAATTAGATCTTACAGAGGGAATAGAAAATACTGGAGTACTTGACGCCGACACTATACAGGTCGTAGATATATTGAGTGGCGCAAAAATTAGAGTTCGTTTTGATGGAATCAACGCACCAGAAAAATCAATGATAAGCTCATCGTATTCTAGTCAAACTCCATCTGAAGCAGAAATTATCAGCAAATCATCTCCAGGATTTAAAGCAACACAATTTGTCATCGATGCTTTAAAAAATAAAGTTTTCTTATTGAGAGTTAAGAAATCAAGAGAAACTGGTGGATTGGCAAACGAAGCAGATATAGAAAACTTTGAACCCGGTGCTGGCTTTAATAGAGAAACAAATTATCTAAAAGAAATATATGGAAGAACACTCGCTACTATATTCTATAATGTTTCTGAAGAAAAATTAATATCGCTTAAAGATTTTGTATATAATTTATTTGTTTCTAATAATTTCAATAAATCAAAAATAGAACAAGCTTTTAAAAATAGTTTTTCTGATTCAGTTATGTATACGAAATATCAAGATATTTTTAATTCTATTTATTATTCTACTGTAGTAGATCATATATCAAATTATGTGGTTGGAAATAGTGAAATAACAAATGAAGAATTAAGAAAGCTATTCTGCGCAATGGTAGAAATGAAGAGACTTGAGCAAATTTATAAGTCAGCTTCAAGATGGCCTATGGTACTATGGGATGAGTATTATGATGATGGAACTCCATATACTCTTAACTGGGAATTGGTAGCCAATAACCTAGCAAGCGTGTTTACAAATGATTTATTAACAGAATCAAATTCAGTTAACAAGGCAATAGATTCTGTTGGAATACCAACCAAGGTGAAATGATATGTCCTTTTTTGAAATTAACTCTGAAAATTTAGCAGACTCAAAATCGTTTACAAAGGCTATAGTTGATAATATCGTTCCTAAAAATGGAATAGCCATTACAAAAACTTCTTTAGCCGACAGACGGATATGAGGGTCAAAGCCTAACATCTACAGACCTTTTGTCGGCAGCTTCTGGAAAAGAACTTTTTGGCAATGAAAATTATGCAAATATGTTTAGGGCAGATATGGCAAGGGAAAGCCTAAATGCTGTTGTAACAAGTGCGTTTGATTATCAGATGACCACAGACAAGTCAGAAGTTAGTGCAGATATTGTCAATGGATTTTTAACATCTGGTTCTTTTGGTAGAAAATATAATGACGGACTTATTAGCGATTTGGACTCAGCACTGAGAGCCAAGTATGGAGCCATAGCAGGCACTTCATCGGCTTATGATGTAGGCGGATATGGTCATACATCAGTTAATTACGGTGAGTCATCAATGTTGGGGGCAGGAATAATGCCCGTTGCAAAATTCTCATTATTAACACAAGATCAAAAAACATGGTTCTCAGAAAGAGCGAGTCTATTAGATCAAAAATTGGGTACATCAATTAAAAGTGGTTTTGCATTTGACATTGATAATTCAAATACCAATGCAATGTATGACACTGGAAGTATGGTTCCTGGTTTGCAAGATGCAATTGATAGAAAAATATCAGCAGACATCGTATCTGCAGCAGAAGAAAAGGCCTTTGTATCTGCGTCGCTAACAGAATTTTTACTTGCCTTATTGTCTGATACATTTGGTCCAGCTTTAAAAATAACTGGTGGCTTCGGACTGCAAAGGCAAAATGATTCACCGAAGACATCTGGAGCAGAAGCTAATACAATAACAGACCATGCATTTGGTAGGGCTTTTGATTTTGATTATATTCAAAAAGTTTCTGGTCCAAAACCAACCCAAATAAATACAGCCAAAGGTCACGTAGAACAATTGACAACCCTTCTGGAAAAAATGAACGCAATGCCGCCGTATCTAATTCCAGACTATATTGCAGTATCAGCTAAATATGTAGATAAGTCTTATGACACTTATGAAAGTAAATCAAACCAATTGTGGACTAAGTATCCAAATCTAAAATACTTGAAGCTAAAAAGAGATACTTCTGGAGTGCACGATAATCATATACATATTAGCTTTTCTCCAGCAAGAGGGGGGATGTATGCGGGCTCTGGCGGCTTATTATATAATCCAGCTTCGGCAACAGGTACCTCTTCTGTGGTGCAAGCTAATATTAATAAAACATTATATGTAACCACACCGTACGGATCAATGCCAACAAATATTCTTAAAAAAGATTTTACAGGAAATAGTGAATCTGTTAAACCAGAAGAAATATTTTTAGCTTTAACTCAGGTTGGATATTTTTCAGAAGAAACTGCAGCAATATTTGTTGCTTTAGCGAATAGGGAATCATTAAGAAAAGTTTATATAGTTGATACAATAGGTGCAGTTGGACTTTGGCAAATCTCTGCGGGTCAATCAGATGGAGGAAATATCACCGTTCATATAAAACTACCTCAACCTGAATCAATTAATCCATTTAGTAAAATGGCATACGTTAATTGGCAAAAAGAAAATTTAACAAATGAACAAATCTGGCAAAAAATTAAAGATCAAGGCAAAACACAAGATAAGGGTATAGGAAATTACGATACTAGATTATGGAATCTAACCAATCAAGTGTGGATACTTAGATCTAAGATTGGTAGAGGAGCTGGAAAATCAATTGTTAATGATCTTCCCGTGTTTCCATGGGGCGATTATGGTGGAGCATATGCACCAAAATATGGTTGGGTTTCATCAACTGGCGGATCATTCTGTAGATTCGCTGACGCTTTAGATGTATACCAAAAAATGACTGGCAAGACAGAAGCAGATCTAAAAGATTTTTTGATGACTGAAACCCCATCTAATTCAAGAACTCTTCAGAAAGATGTTTGGGTGGCAAAAAACGATAAAACAATCTTAGAAAATTGGATCAACGGCGTTGATTACCCCAAAGTAAATCTAGGCTAAGGAAAAACAATGGCAATAAATTATCCAAAATTTGACAATAGAATTCAATCTAAAATTGATAATTCAAGAATGCGCCAATCTAAAACAAGGCCTGGCGTAATAATGAAATTTGATCCAGTAACAAATTCTGCAGATGTAATAATAGATGATCAATATTCTGGAGAAATAGGAAATATTATATCCGGAGTACCTTGTCCATCTACACCCGGTATCCAAACTGTAGCACCAAGTCCAGGAACACGATGCCTAGTAGGTTTTAGGGATGACAATGAAAGATTTGCATATGTAATAAGTCTATTTGAAGAAGGGACATTAGACTCAAATTACATGTATAATTATACGGTTAATACCGGTGTACCTAAGTTTATGTCGAGGTAAAAATGACTACTAGTTATCCAAGTGATATAGAGCCAGAGAAAAATTTTCCTGTATCAGACGAATTAAAAAGAAGAAATGAATTCTCAAAAAGAGAAGTTGGATTAAACCATCCTGACAATAGTTCTTTTATAAGATTAAATGATGATGGCGATATAGAGATATTTGCAGCTCCTGGTGTGGGTATAGTTATCAGTGGGGCAAGTAAAAGCATATCTTTATTCGCGGACAAAGTTAGGTTTTTTTGTTCTGAAAATGGTTTAAGATGGAATAATTTTAATTTTAATTATTCAGCTATAGATTATTCTCAGCCAACTTTAGTTCAAATTGATCACAAATTAATTCATAATGCGCAAAATGACGCTCACCATTATTTGGGTAAACTTAAAGATATAGAGGAATCAGAACAACAAAAAACTATTACTATAGAAGGGGATTATGGTTTTGTAACAAAAGAACCCCAGATCACTCAAAATTATAGTTCTCAAATTTCAACAGAAGGTTTATCTGAGGATCAAATTTTATTAGTACAAAATATACTAACTGAGCATACTCCCGAGTACATAGAGTATATGCTTGATTTAATCAAGCAGGGTTATACATTTGCTCAAGCAAAAGACAAGGCGGATGAAATAAAGAATGTCTGATTTATATTTTACAATGGCTGGTGATATATTAGTCAATGGCAATAAAGACATTGCCACGACTACTTCTTCGGCTCAAGATGATATACAACAGGTATACCTAAGGCTCATGACTGAGCCTGGTGATTTCTATGTTTATCCTGCTCTGGGAACAGATTTGTCTGTACTATATGGCATGCCGCAATCCAAAGAAACTGGAGAAATGGGAAAAAGATTAATAAGGGCAGCCCTAGAAAGAGAAGATGTTTTTAGGGGAAGAAGCATCGTTATAGATGCAATACCTACTGGTCCGGATTCAATCAGATTTGATGTTCATATAATTACAGATAAAACAGACCCGATTGTTCTTTCTGTGACACAAAGCTTAGGAGCCTAAATGCCTATCTACGGAGAAAAAGAAAAAGCAGAGATTTTAACTAGTGTATTAAATTCACTAGAAAGAAACGCTGGAATTTCGGCTGCCTACCCAGGTTCTATTGCTAGGGCTTTTGCCGAGGCGTTCAGCACAGAGATAGCTGATCTATATTCGTCTTTAAATTTTAGCTTAAGACAAGGGGCACTATCAACAGCAAGCGGCAGAAATCTTGATTTGATTGGCGAGCTTTATGGTGTTGTAAGAAAAGAAATATCAGACGCCGCTGCCTTAGAAAGACAATCTTTTAATATAGAATTTTTTATAGAAAATCCATATAGTCAAGATATTATTATTCCAGGTGGAACATATCTATATACTGACGTAGAAAACTACGCAATAAAACAATATAGATTTAAATTAAATGGTGACGTAACTATATCTTCTGGCACAACCAGAGCTTACGGTTTAGTTGTTCCGGATTTTACAGACAACACATATGTTGCCGCAATAGGATCAATAACTAAACATAATTTTATAGCACCTCCTGGAGTAGTTGCTTTTTGTACAAATACAAAAGAAGTTTACTCAGCAATTAATTCTGAGTCAGATGATAACTTCAGAAGAAGAATAATATCTTCAATTAAAACAAGAGCAGCTGGAACAACAGAATCAATTAGATTTGCAGCTCTTTCCGTCAAGGGCGTAAGAGATGTTAGGATAAGGGAGAGCGCCTACGGAGTTGGATCCTGTGACGTTATCGTGGTGCCGGAATCTTTATCTGGAATTAAAAGAATGCCAGATACAATTTTGGCAGCAATAGCATCCGTTAAACCTGCTGGTGTAAGATTTAATGTCAGAATAGCAGAGCAACTACCAATTGATGTCCAGGTTAGTGTGACCGTGGCTTCTGCGGCAAACGACACAATAGTAGCAGGTATAAAGAATCAAGTAGCACTCTTTGTCAAGAGATATTTAAATTCGCTCACAATAGGCGACACAGTTTCTGTTGGCGAAATAGAAAGACAGATTAGAATATCATCTGACTTTGTAAGATATGCCACAATAAATGCATTGAGCGCAAATGGTGAATCTATACCCATAAAAGATTTTACTCCATCAAGTGACAAAGTTTACCCAGCAGCTGGAAGTGTAAGCGTATTATCTGTTATAATGGGTCAATCAAATTATTAACACCGAAAAGCTATAGGTCTTTGATATATGAAAAACTTTGTTATAACCAATAAGTATATAGTTCGTGCCCCAAATATTGGGCAAGCGAAAAGTATTGTTTTTGAAGGAGTTGGAAACGGAGACCTGCTAGGTGATTCGTTGCATACAATTGAAATAAATGATGATGAGATTGCTGATTTCATCAACGACAAAGATTCAATGTATACTCAGTCTTCTGTCATTACAGTAGATGATCCCTCTTCTTATGATGAAGATGAGTATGAGTCCGACACTTCAATGTCGTCTATATCTGATTCAAGAAATGAATTCCTTAGATCAGAAAATAAGAAACTGGCAAAGAGAGTTGAAACTTTAAAAAATGTTCAAGATGAAGTTGTAAAAGCAGCCTATGCAGCTGCTTACGATGCATTTTCTAGCTTGGAATTTCCAAAGACAAAATCTCCCTCCTTTAAAAAGATTAAGGATAAACTTCCAGAAACAGCTGTTGCAGTCTTCGCAGACTGGCAATTAGGCAAGGTTACCCCAACCTACGACTCTTCAGTTCTAGAAGCTAGAATTGAAGAATATACAGATAAATTATTGGAGATCACAGAGATCCAAAGAATGGATCATAATGTAAATGATCTGCATGTTTGGCTTTTGGGTGACATTGTAGAGGGAGAAGAAATATTCCCTGGTCAAAGCCACTTAATAGATTCTGGTTTATATAGACAGGTTGGAGTAAATGGTCCAAGAATTCTTGGCAGATTTTTAACTACAGCCCTAGAGAACTTTGAGCACGTACATGTGACAGCGGTTATAGGAAACCATGGTGCAGTTGGTGGAAGAGCTAGAAAGCAACATGATCCAGAAACAAACATGGATAGACTTCTTTATAAGATTGTTGAACTAATGTTCTCAAATGAAGATAGAATTACTTTTAATATTCCAGACGGCAAGGGCGAGAGAAATTGGTATGCAGTGGACAATATAGGAAGCTATAGTTCATTGTTAATTCATGGTGATCAATTGCCTGCACCAACGTCATACTATGGTTACTATAAAAAGGTAATGGGATGGAAGGATGGTGCTATCCCAGAGCACTTTGACGATGTATTCATGGGTCATTATCATCAGCAATTTAAGATGACCATTGGAAGTACTTTGTTAAGAATTTCTGGTTCTCCAGAAAGCAATAACACATATGCTCAGGAATACTTTTCTTCTATGAGTAGACCGTGCCAGCACCTTATGTATGTACATCCAGAGAATGGAATTACTTCTGAGTATTCTATTTGGCTAGACTAATTAAAAAGGATCAGTAATGAAGAATTATCTCTTGGGTCTCCGAAGTGGAGATTTCAACAAGGTTGGTAATATTTGGACAACTGATCCTATTAATTTATACAACAATCAATTCTACAAAAACTATTCGTACAAGAGATCCCCTACTGGATTAAATCTAATAGGGGACTATACGTTTGTTGGCACAGAAATAGCCTCCCCATCATACAGTGGTTCAAGTGTATCGGCGTACGACTCCAATGCAGTTTATGTAACAAACTATGGAGAAGTAGTGTATGAATCAGCTACACCTGACTTACTAAGGTTTATCGATACAACTTCAAGAATTGACATTGTCTCATATAAGCATGCGTTTACCAACCTAACCCGGAAGCGAAATACCAACATTTAATCTTCAGATCTTTGAGTCAGATGATGAATCTGGCCCATGGATGAAGTCGGAGATTACAATAGATTCTTCTTCTATATTTTTAACTAACTCAAAAAAATATGTAAAAATAGAATTAGAAATATTTTCTGAAGCAGAAGATGTTACGGCACTAGGGTTACTGCTGTTTATAAATGTACTAATACATGACGTAGATACTCCAGTAATTTCAGATTCGGCCAGAAGCATACTTTCAAAGTTTCCAACTTGGACTGCTCTCTACGAGGACTCAATAGAAGGTGCAACTCCTTCGTTAAAAGTTCCAGAATCTGTTGGTGGAAAATTTATTTCTTCTTTAGTTGGAGAATATCTAGACAGTTTTGAATCTGAATTAAATCTTCAGGACATAAATTCATTTATATCAACAGCAGATGAGGATGTTGTTGACTGGATTTACATGACCTATGCGGTACCCTCTGCCGCACTTTCTGTTTCTGGGGATGGAATAGAGTTAGCAAGGTCTGGTTCTTTAGAGAGTTTCTATGAATCAAGAAAAACAGATTATATTTATTATCATAATCTTATAGATAATCAAATAATAACTTTAAGGAAATTTGATAATCTATCAATAGATGGAACAACCTATGATCAAGATCCAATATTATTCTTTAATATATTTGATGAGTTTGGATCTAGGGTTGGACTAAAAAGATTATATCTAGAAAATAATTCTAATTATAAAAAGAGAATTTTAGACGTATATCAAAATCCACCGTCAGTGGATTTGGATGGTCTTAAATTAACACTAAGAAGAGAATTAGATGTATGGAGAGCTTATGGTGCTACTCCAAATTCTGATTACCTTGGAGCCACTCCTGAAATACTGGAAATGACAGACATTGAGTCTTCTACTCCATATTTTGGTTTTGACGGAAGTCCATCAAAAGATTTTAATTCATTCGTAAGATTTATAAACGAAACCTACCCATCTAACTTAGGATATGTAAATTGGAATGAAGGCATTTGGGATTACGCCGGTCTTTCCGGAGAAGGTATGTCACACATCCCATTTATCTATGACACGGCAACTCCGCTTGGAGAGTATTTCCAGCCTGGATTTGGTGACTTTGAAGATGGAAAATTATTAATTACATCTGATGATTTTGCAACAGTTTCATTCGAGGGATATTTCCAAGCAGATGGATTTATGATCTCCTCATACAAAGATAATTATGCTCCTATAGAAATAGATTTTGAATACTACGCAGATTATTTAATGTCTGTACCTAATCCAGATGCCAATAACCCCGATGCCGCTACTCCATACAATGCTGGAGTTTCAGTTGTGTATGAAGTTCATATGCCAGCTCACAATCAATATGCGACTCCATCAGTATTTTATACAAATATGTCATACGCTGATAGGGATGATTTTTATGTTAAAAATTATTATTTGCAAGGTAGCGACGCAAGCCCCGAATATAACTTGATACAAGTTGTTAACTCTGATGGGTTGACAAATGAAAATCTTTCTTTCAGGGAAAAAACTTATGATTATTTATATGTCAATAATCAGGCAACACCAAATACAAATTCAATTGATATTTCTAAGGCTTCAGAAATTAGAATTGTTGCAAAATCAAAATGGAATGAATCAACTGATTCTTATGTAACTAATTCCTATGCTGGTTATAGGATTGCATTCAATGAAGATGGAAGGGGCTATTGGGTTAACCCAACCGCTGGTTCATATGTTTCCCTCTCAACTCCTAATATAAATTATGTAAATGCAAACTTTAAAATAGGATCTACTGTATATGGAACAAAGAGTGTTACCGGCGTAACCGATACAATAGAAGGAAAGATGGTTGTTAATTCATTTAATGATCCATCTATAGTGGATGATGTCTTGATAACAAAGGATGAAATAAAAGCGCCTTTGATTTTCCCAATTGGTTCAACTCCACAAAATATTTATTTTAGTAGCAAAAAAATAAATCCAGAACCCCTTTACAATACGGTCCAAATACTTTCCTTAAAAGATCCAGAGCATGGTGGCATATCTTATAATTATATCGATGATTCGGAATATTTTGTACCAGCTTCTCCTAATATCGTATTAGATATTTATAACGAACAATTTGATTCTTTAGAAGAAAATATATATTCTCCAGTTTCTTCAAGCTATTTTGAAACAGCAACAATTAACTATTCAGCAGGGTCTGAAACACTTGTCGTAACAAATGGACTAGCATCAACTCCCTACTATCCATTCAAGTTACCAATTTGGACGCAGTTAACAGAACCCCTATCAAGCACACCAATGCTATACGGATATCTAGATAGATACGGCAATGCCTATGAAGATGGAGAAATAATCGAAGATTCGGGTAGGACTACGGAACCTAGTCAAGTTGATTCATTTTTTACTAGATGCAGTTTGTCAAGACAATCTTTTGGTTTGGGCCCAGAAGATAACGATACATACATAATAACCTCGATAGATGCAGTAAGTTTAAATGAAGATGTTAATCTTGTTGTTCCAAACAAGCAGGTTAGTTCAAGTGGTTTTGCTCCAGATTCAGCCGTTAATTTTATAGAAGAAATTTACAATGAAGAAACTGGAACATATGAATATGGTGAGTTGACGGTAAATGCGTACCCAGCAGATTATTATGACAATAAAAATATAAGCCTATTGGATACAAAGCAACCAGACATCAACGTTGGTTGGTTAGACCTGCCAAATAGTGAGTACTACATTTATTCTGCTCCAATTATAGAGGCTTATAGTGGTCAATTCTTTGAGCTACAATTAACAGACATACCAAGACAGGGTGCACCAGTTATTATTAACGTTTATAGTGGTGATTCAACAATCCAGTATGACGAACTGGTTTTCAACGATGCTGCAACTCCTGGAAATGTAACATTCTACAATGAAGAAACAGTTGTTGGTTCGGATGATTTAGCTCTGTATTTGGCTTATCCAAACATCTCTAACATGACCCTACAAGACGCATACAGTGGAAATATATTGGTTCAGTCAAGTCTAAATCCAGAATTCTATATATGGACTTCAGTAGATCAAGATGGAAATTATATCCTAGATGAGGATGACAATACAGAATATTATATATTTAATTCTGATTTTATTCAAAGTGGCGATCAACTATATACTTTGATTGGGAACAGATTTGCTGTATTAAATAGTGAAACATACGAAAGTATAATAGTTCCAGGCAGAGAATATATTGTTACATATACTGTAAATAATTCTTATTACATTGATAGAAATTATTACGACTCTACCTCAGACGATTATTTCGGAAAAATATACTTCGCTTCAACTCCAAAGATTACATCACTTTACGAAGTTACATATGAAAGTTCAAAATATAAATCAAGTACTCCTTCTGGATTATATTTAAACCCTCTGTATAATCCAATAGATGAGGGATTTGTTTTTGTATCTGACACTGACTACGATTTTGATACAGCTGGAGTTTGGATATCACCACAAAAAATATTTGATACATCAGATGATATTATATATGTATCAATAGTATCTTATGATACAAATGGAAATCCAAAACCATACCAAACCTTTAGAGTTTATGGTGATGAAATAACAGCAGAGAATGAATACGTAACAACAAATCAGAATGGTTTTGCGACTACAAGCTTTAGGTATTCTGGTGTAACTCCAGCAATTAAAACTCAAATAGAGATATTTGTTTCTGGTCTTTCCTATCCTTCCGCCTACGCTCATGTAAATAGTGAAGCCGGATCATACAGTGACTCATATCTGGTTGACCTTGCTCTAAGCAATACGTACGCCTATGAATTTAAAGCTGCCCCAGATAAAATGAATATTAAAGCTGATGGTATTGGCGATATATATATAAGGGGATATGTTAGACAGGGGAATTTGCCGCCTTCAAATTCTCCAGCAATCTACTGGAGAAAAGCAAGAACTGCATATGCTGCACTTGAGCAAATAGATTATTCAATAAGTGATAGCACCCCTGGTAGATATGGAACTTCTGGATTTGTTTATCCAGACCAATATGGTAATTTTAATATTGGTCCATTCTATGCCCAAGATAGAACTAAACCTGGATACTGGTTTGTCGTTTTAGATACAGAATTAGCTTCCACTCCTTCAGCAACTCCCGTTACTATATATGGTGACATAGTTTATTGGTATGAGAACTATGACAATTTGCACTATTCAAATGAGATTGTACCCCTTCCAGAAGCCTATACCGCAATACCAAATTCTGGTTCGGAGATAATCGCTAAGTCCAGTTTTACATATAGACATTATGATATGGAGTTTGACGATCAGTCTGCGGCAACGATAAACTGGACACCACCGAGATGGTTCCCAGTAAGTAGATATGATCAATATCAAATGGGCTTCTTTGGTGCAACACCAAATACCATTTCAGAATATCAAGATTTAAATGCAGATTATGAGGATAGCTAAATGAAGCTATTTAAAAATAGAACAGTTAGTGAAAAAGAAAACGCCATTAAGGTTGGTTCATCTGTACCCAATGACGCCGCAAACATAGCATATTTTATAAATGAACAACTTTCTCCCAAAAACAATCTAACCGTAATAGATATATCAAGTTCCATACCTGAAAATAAAATATCCCTGGATAGAGGTGTAAGGACATACTATGCCAATGAATTGGGTGTCTTAGAGGATGAGACTGGAAACACAATCTTTCCAAGTCAGGATATTTCTATAAGCGATTCTTTCTTGTTAAAAGATTATCAAACTGAAATGTTGAATATGTCAGAAATTAATTCTGATGATTTTTTTCATTATTACTACGTAAGTAGATTCTTTATATCTGCACCAGCAAATTATAGTACATATGGCTTATCAGAATATATACCACAATCTTTTTATGGATCATTAAATATAAAGGTTTTGAATTCACAAAATCAAGATCATATAGATATAAATACTGGTAGAAAAAAATACAAAATACTTCTTGATCCATTTGTAACAGAAGATAATTATCAGGATACAGAAATACCGTATAAGATAATTATTGGATTAGATTCTTCTGATCCAATAAATCTAAAGTTAGTTTACGACAAAATTGAATGCGATTCAAGTGGAAGGGCAACTTCTCAATATCTCAGATACTCCGAATCAATCAATGCGGTACAATATTTTAAGTCTATTCCAGAAGAAACTTTTGTTGTAGATAATAATTATAATAAAAAAGTATTTTCTGTAAAGAAATTTAACAAAAAATATTCAGATATATTTAATGTCAATATTAACTCAACTGGATACCAAGTATTCGTTCCTAAAAGGGCAATAGCTGACAATAGAACCTATGAAGTATTTAACTGGAGATTAGTAGCTAGATCAAATCAATCTGTTAACTTAGAGTTAATTGATTATTTTTCTGATTTAGAAACAACAACTGGAATAAAACAGAAAACGGTAAACGTTGGCGTTCTATATGACTCGCTTGATACTCAATCGCTAGAGAATATAAAGCCATATGTGTTTTATAGACTTGAAAAATCACCATTTAACTTTTCTAAGTTTGCGTTTAAAAATCCAATAAGCGAAGCCGCAAATAATGTAGATAAAACAAAAGCAAACTATTGGATGATTGATATCCAATCAATTGATTCGCTAGAAAATTTTGATATATTAACATTTTGTCCAACAAAAAAATTATCTGAAAAAGCTAATATATTAATAAATAATTACGTAAAAATACATAATGGAACCCTATTAGTTGATGGGTCACTTTATCCAGCCGGTGAAGCATTTATATCTTCAGAGATATCTATAGCCTCATTCAGCGCCTCCGTTGTTCCAACATATTATGGGTATGTAACATCATCAAAAATACTTGATGAAACAAAAAATGGTGGATGGAATATAGATTCAACTATATTTGAAAACGAAGATTATGGAATATTTGGTCTAAAAAAGGGCTCATATAGACAAATGCCGAATGTGGATTCTTCTAAGAGTTTCTTAAATATAGGATTAAGCTCATCTTCTAATTCATCAGTTGGTGCTCTGTTTGAATTCCCAACCGTTGGTGACGCAGTTGCTCAAGGTAATATAATATTTACTTCGTTTTCATTCTTAGAATATTGCAATTCAATATATAGTATTGCGTCAAAATCTACTGTTCTTAAACTAAACAATCAAGATTCTGTTTTTGAGGAAAACGATGCCAGCTTAATTTCCGCAGTAGTAGAAGGTCCTTTCAAGCTTCTTTATAACTCAGTTTCTTATGCACTATATTCAAGATCATACGCATCGAGAGTTATTGATACAAGATCTTCTTTGTTCAATTTTGTTGGAGAATGGAATTCTTCCTGGGTAATGAATCAGGACGCACTTCTTGCTGAAGAAAAAGAGGAGCTTTTTGTAAACGTTACAGTTGGAACTAATGAGACTAGATACGCAAGAAGTATTATTCCTTCTCCTCTTAATATTGGTGAATACTATTTACGTTCTTTATCTGATTCACTTCCCACATATCAAAGGGATAAAATATCATTTATAGATTTAAGTGAAGTAGAATTTTATATAGAAGTAACTAATCCAGATGTTGTTATAGCTAACTCTACAGCGGTATCTTCTTCTATAGAGGAAAATATAGCAAGCTCTTATAGTCTTTTTAATGTTCCGTCATCAGAAAATTTTGTTTACGCATACACCGATACAATATCTCCAGTCATAAATATACCAGATGGATTTGGTCCATATGTTGTAAAAGAAATTCCCAGTTTAAAGAGTTCTAGTTCAAGATTTCTAAATAATAATATTGATCCTACAAATTACTTTATAGCTTATCCATTTGAATTAGAGACCGCATACTCATATCAGACTGCAACAGATAAGCCTCTTGGATTTAATGGATCATATTCATCAAATATAAGAATACATTATCAGGGTCAAGGTCAGTTACAGCTGAAGAGGGCTGTAGGAACTGTAGTTAGAAATTACACCGTAATACAAAAAGGTGAGCCAACTCTAATTGATTCGGGTGGAACAATTCCTGGTCAAGCACAAAATGATGTACCATGCGTTAATCTTATTTCTGGAAGAGATTCTGTTTTTGTTTCTTCTGATCTTGTTTGGAGAAATTTTGATTACACTTGGGATATAGATGCTGGAAACGTATCTAGCACATGGGTGGTTGGAACTACTGGAGAATATGTAAAGTATATTAAATCAATGTTGAAGGCTGGCGGATTTTATTCTGGAGCAATAAATACTAGTTACGATCAAGCCGCATCAACAGCTGTTTCTGCATTTCAAACAAGAATGAGAACAAGTGGTGTAAGATTTGATGGAATTGTAGACGGTAAAGTAGACAGTCAAACCAAATCATTATTTGTAAGTGCTATGTCGCTCGGAATAATAAATCTAACTACAGCACAAAATCTTTGCACTGCAAATGGTGTTAAAAAATACTATGATGCGGCACTTTCTCAAGGAGATATAAGTGAAATAAACTCTGGCGGAAAGTATAGAAGAATAAGTTATTCTGGTGGAGGACTTGGAACTCAAGTTACAAGAATTCAAGATGTAATCTTCTTTACAATTCCAGATGGAGCTGAAACAGTAAAGAGTATTAAAATAAATTTTGGAACAATTGCTGGTTGGAATAACGTAACGGTTGTTTCTTATGGATGGGCACCAATAAATCACGCAGCAAATAACATATCTTTTCCAAGCACGATAAATAACAGTGCATACAAGAGTTATACAGTTAATAAGAAACCAGATAGTTCTGGCAATGTCACCTTAACAATGTATGATCAGCCAGTAGCAGATTGCAAATATGGTTATATCTATTTTAGAACCAATGACACAGTAATAAATCAATCTAAATACGGCAACGCAGAAGGTTATCAAATTAGAGGTGTTAGGTGCGATATAATTGGAAATGCAACCACTTCCGATCCAGTATATGGAGACCCGGAAGAAATTGAAGTTCCGGTCTCAGAAACCTACAACGCATTTCCTAGTTTAACTAAACCAGAAATAGAAGATATAGCAAATTATTGGGTTGAAAATAATCCAAAAGTTTTTTATGAAGGAAATAATCTTAAATCAACAGAATCTGGATACTTAATATATACAGTTGATACCGAAAAATATTATTCTTGGAATGGATCTTCTTGGTCTGAAATCACATTTGCTGAAACCACAGAAAAAAATATTAGATTTGATACAACAGTTGTAACAAAAACAGTAGACGCATATGTCACGGCAACTACTTCGGAAAAGTTCACTGCTCTGTCGGCTCTTAAGAATCATACAGTTAAGTATGATACTAATACGGTCAAGACAATTCCATTAACCTTTGGCTCTTTGGTATATAGTTATTTAAATAAAGCATACACAGAGTCGCTCTCTAGTTCAATTGGACTCGCTTCAAGTAATTTTACGGCTGGTTCTGGTGTTGTATTTGAGTTTACAAAACCTTTGTATGTTGATTTAAACGGATCAAATTCCGCATCTTTGAGTACGGTCACATCAGAAACAGGATCGAATGTATCTTCTCCATCTTCAGTATTAAGCCTAAATTACCTAGAAACTAATCCCGTATCTGGCAATGCGACAAGATTAACAATAGAGACTTCCGCAACATATTATTCTGGTTCAAATGTAATCAGCACTCCATTAACATATATTAATTCGTATGTAATGAAAAATTTAAAAAATGTATTAGTTCCCAAAAAAGAATCGATAACAACTTTAGATGGAACTCTTCTTCTTTGTAATGAATTGGGAAAACCTGTAGGAATTCCTACAGGAGCAGAAATATCTAGTTACTTTGGCTCTAGTGCAACAGAGCAAGAAAAAGACGCAAGACTTGGTTTTGTTTATGTAAAAAACAGACTGCCCGAACAAGATGGGTTCATATATGGCTTCTATGATTTTGCGCAGAAAGAATTCCTAGGAGATACAGTTTCATATGTAGATATGATTGCTAGGGGAATAAATAATATATTCCTCGCTGTAACAGCTTACGATTCTGATGGCAACACTCAGAACATAATAGATTATATTGGACCAAAAGTTAGCACAACTTTTATTCCAACCAACGTTCCAATTAAAAAGATATGCCCAGTTTATTCTGTTAAATATAATTCAGGAACGGCAATTAAGATTGGTAGTATGACATCTTATGTAGATAAAAAACAAGCTTGGCCATTAGTTATAACTTCTGGTTCTTTTACCAAATCAATTCAAATACCAGAATCAATATATGATGATTGGAAATCTGATTACGCAAATCAAACTTTGATTGCAACTTATGACACAACAATAGCAAAAGGTATTAACTGGTCAAATATTTTTGGCAGGGGGTACTATGATGTTAAGAATGAAAAACCAATAATTGTTTCTGATAAACAGATCAAACTAAGACAAACTCCTTTAGTTGTTTGGCCGGAACCAAGCAGCTACGAAAATGCAGTAGCACCATTATTTAAGCCCCAAATAGAAATATACACAAGAGAAACACAATCTGCAGCTTGGGAAAAATTATCTACTTCCGAAATAAGAGATTATAACTGCAATTCTGGAGTTATAGAATTTAGCAATAGGGTAATTCCATCTGATGAAAATCTGATAAAAATAGATTATGTAATAAAAAATTCTGATTTGATTATATATTAATCAAATGGAAAAGCGGTACCCTTAAATACATTCTTAAATTCTAAAAATATTAAATTTAATAAACCCCTGTATATATACATAGTCCCAACAAAAATAAATAAACTATCAACAAACTCCTCTGATATATCAGAATACATACCATTAGAAGATTATACGCCAAGTTATCCATATAATTTTACTTATAGTTCTGAAATGTTTAATGAATATTCTCCGAAGTATGATCCATTTGCGTTACCAATTGGCATTATTTACTTTACTAATAATCCTAACAAGCAGCAAACAGAAATATATGACACAAGATTAAGGGGTGGCGGAGTAGCCGCTGAGTATCAATTTATAGAAATAGACTCAGAAATAAATAATCTTCTTTCCAATTGGGATGTTTATCCAATTCACGGAACATCTTACCCAAGAGGTGGATTTGT
>JACCDG011244308.1_pt1 | contig 17923 bp, 18 predicted proteins | sample 7442471 | NCBI WGS metagenome assembly JACCDG01 (sample SAMN15323444, study PRJNA562643) | freshwater metagenome | isolation source: river surface water | place: USA:Blue River Watershed | collected 2017-08-17 | reverse complement strand
TACCAGTTTTCGCACAGGTAGTGATAAGTGAGATTGCGTGGATGGGAAGCCTCAGCGACGCTAATAATGAATGGATCGAACTTCACAATACTGAGGAAACATCAGTAGATGTGGCGGGTTGGACTCTCTCTGTGGGAAGTTCGTTCACCATTACCTTGGACGGTTCAATCTCAGGAGGTGCTCATGCACTTCTTGAACGCACCGACGATGACTCAATACCGAATGTCACGATGTTTCAAAAATATACTGGTGCGCTTCCCAATACAGGAGCGACACTAACCTTGAGAGACTCTTCAGGCATTACAGTGGACGATGTGATAGGTGGCGAGAATTGGAATAGTATTGGCGGTAGCAACGAAACAAAAGAAACACCACAGCGAACATTGGCAGGGTCATGGGTGACTGGTTCTCCAACGCCTGGCCGTGCTACCGCGACAAGTGCGAGTGTACATGAGACGGTTACAGAATCCAGTACGCAAAAATCATCAAGTGGTCGTAGTGGTGGTGGCAAGGTAGTTGTACGCCGTACAGAGCCAGAGGCGCGTACAGAGCCGGAACCACTTACTGTCTCCATCACTGCTCCTACCGTTGCGTATGTGAATCAAACGATCTCGTTTGAGGCAGAGTCATATGGTCCTGGAAAGACCATACTCAATTCTCTTGAGCATACATGGAGTTTTGGTGACACCTTTACCGGTAGTGGCAAGACACCAACACACATGTTCAGTTATCCAGGAGAGTACATGGTTGTTGTTGAATCGCAATACGCAAAGCATATCGCTCAGGCACGGCATGAGATTTTGATACTTCCAGCATCGCTCACACTTTCGCGCGGACAAAAAGGAGAAGTCATCATTAAGAATCTCTCTGGACACGAGATTGATCTCGGTGGGTTCACGCTTCAGAGCGATGTTGGTTTTGTCTTTCCAAAATTCACTATCATAAAGCAGGGAGGTATGCTCACGGTGCCGCCTGCCCGCGTGGTGGGACAGGGAACAAGGATTACGCTTCTTGATACACATCGTTCAGTTGTTACTTCACTTGAGAAGACACCGGTGACATACAATCGGCAATTAGATTCGCCAGCACGCACCGTGTCCGCGCAAGGAAATCAGGCGACTGTCGCTACTACAAATCTGGCAACCGCCGACGCGACCCAAACATCGCCTCTGCCGAGCGGTGTTATTCGGATTGGTAACAACACAGAGGTGTCTGAACAAAGCAGGGTGGGAATCTTTTTTGCACGGCTTGCCAGAGTGTTGGGATTGTAGCCAACTAGTTGGGTAGTGAAACCACAGGGCTATTTGCATGGTATTAGAAAGCATAATGGCCGATACGCATCAGAAACGAGTAGTGGTCGTCGGCGGCGGCACGGGTACTCATACAGTTCTCTCTGGCCTCAAACACTTTCGCGATATTGAGCTCCATGCAATTGTCGCTATGACCGATTCAGGAGGCTCTACAGGCCGTCTCCGTGACGAATTCGGCTATCTACCCGTGGGCGATGTCCGCATGGCGCTTGTGGCCTTAGCACGCGACCTCGGCCCGCATGATCAGCTTCTCCGCAAGCTCTTTCTCCATAGGTTTACCACATCAGGCACTACTTCAGGACATAATTTCGGAAACCTCTTCCTTATGGCCCTTACCGACATTCTCGGCTCTGAGGATGCGGCTATAGAAGCAGCAGGGCGCGTACTTCGTGTTTCAGGGACTATTGTACCCGTCACGAGTGAAAAGACGCATCTTGTGGCCTCCTACGACGATGGGACCATGGTTGTAGGGGAGCATGAGATAGATGAGCCTGCGGATCTAAAGCAGCGCTCTATAGTGTCGCTTGGCATCACGCCACAGGTAATTATCAACAAGAAAGCGGCAGATGCATTGATAGCGGCGGATTGCATCATCTTTGGTCCGGGTGATCTCTATACGAGTGTCTTGGCTAATTGTGTCATACCTGGTTTCCGTGAGGCGCTCACGAAGAGTAACGCAACGGTAGTATATGTTTCGAATCTCATGACCAAGCGCGGTCAGACTGACACTTTTGGACTTACGCGGCATGTGTCGGAGCTTGCAAAATATATCGGACGCATTCCGCACTATGTCGTTATGAATGCACGGGAGTTACCACAGGATCTTCTTGAGCGATATGCCGTTGAAGGAGAGTATCCCGTTTCCCTTGATGCTTGTCCGCCCGAGGCCGTGCTCATTCATGAAGACGTGCTCGCATCCGAAGCAGTCTCGCCCGCATCAGGAGACACACTCCGCCGCAGTCTCATCCGCCATGATCCCGATAAGCTTGCACGGACGCTCTATGGCATTATTTCAGGTACACACAGGTAAGGCTTCATAAAGCCTTGTCTTGGCATACAATAAGGACATGCTGAACCGTATGACAGGTTCTCCAGGAATGGTGGCATATGGGATACTCGCAGCCAGTGCGTTTATGGCCTTACTCGCGGCCGTTGGCTTATTAACGCTTCCTGGCGGCGGTTCGCCTCAGGCGGATTGCACATTGAGCCAAGCGTTGGCAGTATCGTCCAAGGAGACACGTTCAGCGTGACAATCGTAGTGAGCGCAGAAGTACCGGTTAACGTATTTGCAGGAGAAATCCAGTTCGACCCGAAGGTGATCCAAGTGACATCGATCGATTACAACACCTCTATTGCTGACTTGTGGGCGGAGGTTCCATGGTATGAGAATGGAGATGGCACATTACGCTTCGCGGGAGGTACGACCCAGCCAGGCGGCTTCAGTAGTACGGGAGGATTAATCACTGCGACATTTCGTACTATAGGTACTGGAGTGACTGCGCTCAAGCTCCATGATGCTGTCATTCTTGCACATGATGGATTGGGTAGCGAAGTTGCGCTCGGTAAGCCACTTGATGCGGTATTTGAAATTGGGGAAGAGAAGCTTGCAGCACAGGCTGTTGCTAAACCCGCATCGCAGGCATCAGTGGTGGCAATCTCAGCGGAGCCTCCAAGCACTGACCTCAATGGCGACGGAAAGCAAACGATTGCCGATATGAGCATCTTCATGCTCCATATCATGGGCACCGACCTCCGATACGATTTTAATCAGGATGGAAAGGTGAATAGCGCAGATCTCAGTATCATCATGAGTGCGCAGTAGTAGAGGCGGGTGGTGTCTGGCAACGTACTGCGCTAAACAACAGAAGCTAAAGATAGTACTATGTGCTCATGATTCCCAAAGTGATTCATTATGTCTGGGTTGGCGATCGCCCAATGGGAACCCTCCAGGACCGCTGTATTGCCTCCTGGAGACAGCATTTGCCTGACTATGTATACAAGCTCTGGAACGAGAAGAGTGTGCCTCCTGAGGTCCTTTCTCACCCCTTTGTCCAAGCTATGTATGCAAAGAAAAAGTGGGCCTTTGTAGCTGATTACATACGCTTCTGGGTACTTGCGAATGAGGGTGGTATCTATCTTGATACAGACACAGAAGTACTGAAGAGTTTCGACTCACTTCTTTCCAGCACTGCCTTCTTTGGCAAGACAAAAGACGGTATTACCGCTGCAGGAGTCATTGGTGCAACCGCTCATCATCCTGCGATTGAAAAGATACTCGAAGTCTATAATCAGGACCGTGAATATTCAATAGAACGTACCTCGCCGCGCACGGTAACTTCTGTCCTTGCTACAGGTTTATATCCTGATGTGCACGTGTATGAGTATCAATATTTTAATCCGTGTGATGATGGGGAAGTGTGTACTCAAGAGAAACTTGCTGTCGCATATACAAAAAATCACTGGGCAGAATCTTGGGTACCTTATTCGAGTGTGCGTAAATTTCTTCGAAGAATAGGTCTGATGCGAATGATTAAGAAATTCAATTTGTGATAACGATTGTAGAACGCTTAAAGTCCTGGGTCAAAAAGCATGCTCCGCGGCAAGTATATATAGTTCTGTATAAACTATTTAAGTACTGGGAAGTATATATACTGAGGAGAGAAACAAGTCTGTCCCTAGTTCAATTCAATGAGAGGCAATTCAAAACCCTTCAATATGGCGGAGGTGTCACCTTTGCGATTTTGCTTGATCCTGGAAATGGAAGTATTGATAAAGAGATTTTCGTTCATGGTTCCTGGGAGGAAGATATGCTCGCAATCATGCGTACTCACATTAAGGTGGACAGCGTTTGCTTAGACGTTGGTGCAAACATCGGTCACCACACACTTTTTATGGCAAAACTTGCGCGTGATGGTGCTGTTCATTCTTTTGAACCACTTCTCAAGCTATGCGCGCAAATTGACGAGAGTGTGAGAAAGAACAATATACAAAATGTATACATACACCCGTATGGTCTATCAAATGTATCTGAGACACACACAATACAGACCAACTTATTAAATATTGGTAAAACGACATTAGATAGCCGATATCAAGGAGGTGTTACAGAAGAAGTCTCTATTAAGCGCCTTGATGATATCTGGGATACAGAAATCCCGGTGTCATTTGTGAAGATTGATGTGGAGGGGCATGAGTATCAGGCTCTGTTGGGAATGGAGCAGATGCTTAAGAAGGATCTCCCCGTCCTGCTGTTTGAATATAGTCCAGTCTTCTATAGAGAAAATCAAACAGATTGCCGTGAGCTTCTTCTCTTTATCTTAAATCTCAAGTATAGAATTTTTGACTGCAACAACAATAATCAAGAAGTTACTATTAATACAATGGATGCATTCGTAGAGACGTGTACCTTCCAAACCAATCTAGTCTGTCTTCCTGAGCGTATATATGTTGAGAAAAATTAAGACCCTGTATTCTTATATTCGTACTCCTTCCGTATCAAAGTGGTTTCTCTTACGGTATGCGTTCGGACAGGCGGTTGCCTACACTGGAATCGGTGCACATATCCCGTTCCGTACGTCACACTACAAGCTTTTTCTCACATGGAGTCCTGTGGCTATGGTGCTTTTTGGAGATCCTTCGCGAAGCAGAGAAGAGGAAGAAGTGATACAGGATTTATTGAATCCAGGTGATGTCGCCTTGGACCTGGGAGCTAATATTGGCACATGGAGTTTACGAGCCGCAGGTCTAGTAACTGAGACGGGACGGATTTATTCTTTTGAGGCGCATCCTCGAACATCTGCAGTTCTAAAGAAGAATGTCATACTGAATAATTTTCAGAATGTGACAGTAGTCTCGTCTGCACTGGGGGAGAAAGAAGGTGAGGTTACTTTTAGTGAAGATGTGTACGACGATGTGAATCATGTCACTGAAAAAGGGATGGGAATTACAGTCCCGCTCATATCTCTCGATAGCTATGCACCAATTACTTCAGTCGAAAGAATACGTTGCATCAAATTGGATGTTGAAGGATACGAGAAGTATGTGCTAGAGGGTGCTGAAGCTACCATTACTAAGACAGATTTCGTAATCTTCGAAGCCTTTGAGCCTAATTGCCAGAGGTTCGGCTACAGCGTAGATGAGTTGTTCAATTGGTTTCGGCAGCGAGGATTTATTCTTTTGGATCCGATTACAAAAACACCAGTTGATTTAGAGATGGCTGGCCGAGTGTCAGTTAAAAATATATTAGCGCAAGCGCCGAATTTAATTTGATTGGTCAGAGGGCCAGTATTTTTTAAATGCGTCCCAGCGTATTTGATGCTCCTGACTATTTTGCTGTGTCGCAAATTTCATACTATGACCAATATCGTGCGCTAATACGCGTTCTTTCGAGAGATCAAAAATTAGAGCCTTTCCTGCGGGGCCGCACGCCATGAATATAACGGGATTAGGCATCTTAAGGGCCGCTTCTAGAATTTGTTTGAATAAAGATTCATATATTGCAAAAGCATCTTTTGCTGGGGTTTCAATATATGTTACGGAAGGTGCAGCAGGAAAGAAAAAATCCTCACGTGGTTTCATAGACTCAATATTTTCTTTGTTGGTCACCACCACAATGTCATGGTCTTTTGAGAAGGTGTGTAAAAAGGGAAGAATCGTATTGTCAATGTAAAAGAAAACCGCATTAAAATATGCTGTCCTTTTTGGGAACAATATTCTAAACAAGATTTTACTCGGCAACCAAAGATATTTGAAATTATAGGTCTGCAAGATTCGATTTGGAATCGGTATGAATGGGGGCAATCCCAAGAGGTATGGCGAATGATCATTATACTCTTGGATGGCTTTCAGTAACTTCTCTCGCAACAAAGGTTCATTTCTCTGAAAGTGTATTCCGCGCTTGCCAAGTAATAGGCCGAATTCTCCATCCCCAATACGGATAGTAGAGCGTTTTTTTATCTGTTCAAGAAATTCTGTATCTTTTAGAAAGTGCACACTTTCACGGTAAGACCCGGAAAATACTCTTGATATGTATAGAAAGAGATACCGTGGATTATCTGCGTAGCGAAAAAGATATTCGCATAATTTGCGAACCAAAAATAATCCTCGCTTAAAGGGAGGTAGCGTCTCAAGAGAGGGGTCAGTCGAAGCGACAGGATGTAGTGAGTTCATTGGGTATTTCTAGGCCCGTTTAATAAAAGCGCGCAAGATTCTCATGGTCAAATATGCCCAAAACACAATTGACCAGGTCATTCGACCGCGACCTCGTCCTTCCTGAAGAAATACCCGCACTGTATGGAGTTGTTCGAAAGTGCTACGTAGTCGAAAATTGAGACCGGTTTCCAAATATCCATCAGACATTGTACTTGGGGTATTTATATAGAATAAGGGAGTGTATTGAGAGATTTCCAAGAAATATAACCATTCCTCACCATTTTTGATGCGAGTAGGAAATCTGGCTGATGTGGCAATGAGGGTCTTAATGCAGTGTGTTGCGTCACCTGTTATCTTTCGTCCAAGAAGATAATCTTTCCCGTAGTTGTATACTTTCTCCGATTTAGGTGCCTGCGTCAGTGATGTTCCACCAGCAAGAACCCTGTTAGTCATCAACCAGGCCTGATTGGGATATTTATCCAAGAACTCTGTCAGTTGGATAAGGGCGTTGCTTACTAAATAATCATCGTCATCTAAAAAGATTACCCGAGTGCTTTTAGGGGAGGTAAGTGATAACGCTCGATTTCGACTTCCGTTCGCGCCTAGATTTGTATCGTTTGTAAATACTCGTATTCTATTATCTGTACGTATGGTGGTCTGAATGAGGTTAAGAGAATCAGGATCGTCATTTATGACTATCATTTCCCAGTGAGGGTAGCTTTGCATAACCACCGATTCAATTGCCCTCTGAAGCATCTCAGGACGCTTATAGGTAGGGGTAAGTATTGAAAAAAAATGTTTACTTTCCATAAAACAACCGAAGCTCTGTAAGCTGTTGTGTAAGGGATGGGAGAAGTATGTCAGATATTAAGCACTTATTTGTGCCGGACTCGGTCTCATAAGTATTAATCAAAATATCTTTTTCGTAGACCTTTTGTATCAGACAGAGTAACTGGTATTTGTTTACAGGTTCAGTAGCCAGCTGCGTTATGAGAGGTGCTGTAGTCCAGTTCCTTATGAGACAAAGGCACTGTTTTGCCCATTCTAGGGTCGTGATGCCATTCCAGTAGTGATTGGTATAACCACGTGCAGTGCCTGTTTGTGCGAGAAACCAGTCGAGCAAGGAATTGTTGGTTGACAGTTCGTGGCCGATAATCGAAGTGCGAATAATCTTTGTATTTTTTGCTGTACGCTCTATCCATGCACTTGCTCTTGCTTTACTAGCACCGTACGCATCAACTGCGTCTCGTACATGATCCTTTGAGTATTGTGTACCTAAAGGTAAGGTACCTGAAAATTCACAATCAGTGGAAGGATGAATCACAGGTATGCCGAGTCTGTCGAGGGCCTGGGGTAGTTCCTCATTTAGTAGACGGTACGCTTCAGGTGAAGGGCTGTGCTGAGGAATTGCACCAATGCAGTTTATGATGTAATCGGCTTTTATACTTTCAATCTGTTCAAAAAACAGAGCATCTGGGTATCGGGCAGTAATTGTAAAAACCTCCACATCCTTCTGAGTTTCCAGATAGGAATACACAGCATTGCCAAGCATTCCTGTGTTGCCTAATACAAGCACTCGCATGTTCTGTAGTTTAAAGAGGTTTAAAGAAACTGCACGCAGAAAGCGTTTCTTCCAGTTCAGCTTTACTTACTAACCGATTTTCTGAACTTAAGCCTTCCGGTGGCAAAGTAACTGTCCCATCGACATTCTTGTAATGTATGAGGTACATATCCTCATTAGCGTCATATGAAACACGAGCCGATTCGTATGGGGAGATCATTTGTTCGTGATACTTCTCGCCAATCCGAGGTTCTCCTAACTTCCAGCGTAAACCGAATCGTTCAGCGTAAATTTCAAAGAGATCCTTAACCCGATGAGATTTCAAATTAGGGGCAATACTGTAGCCAGTTTTAGTGAGTCCATACTCAATACAATCAACAGCATGATCAATGCTGATCATGAAGCGTGTCATTTGGTCACCGTAAAGAGTAAGCTCATAGTTTTTTGCTACAGCGTCCCAGATTAATGGGATGATGGATCCAGTAGAGTTAAGTACGTTGCCATAAATAATTGAGGAAAGTAACAGCTTTTCTTTCTCGGCGTTCACAACAAACGCTTCCCCAGCTACATACTTCATTGCGCCATATAAAGTAGTGGCACAGCGGCTTTTGTCACTGGAGATAAAAGTTGCTGCCTTTAAATTATTCTCTATTGCGGCACGACGTGAGTTAATGGCGCCATGGATGATGGTCTGGACCCCCTCCCATACGTTTTGATCGACAGCTTCAATTTGTTTGAGTGAAGCAGCGAATATACCCACAGTATGACCTCGGGTCGCCTCTACGAGCGCACGTTCGTCGCGGATGTCTCCGATTATACAACGGACTTTTGGAAATTGCTTTTTGAGGTAATAATGTTTTGCTTCATCCCGACTGAATACAGTAATCTCGTTATCTTGGTGATATCGTTGGATGAGGTGTTTTCCTAAATAACCGGCTCCTCCCGTAATAAAAATGTGTTCTCCTTTCATGCCAATACTCTAGCATGTCTTGGGTTTGTGGGGAAAAGGGGACGTGATATCATCCATTTGTGTCAAATGCAGGCCTTGTCCTCGACTCAAAGGAAGGTGGCGTGGCCGTAGTTGCGGTGGCTATTACTCATGCGCACCGGTGGCAGTTTTTGAGGCAGGTTGTAGAGAGAGTGATGCAAGATTCTTCCGTATCTCGATTCATTATCGTCGACAATGGTTCAAAGGATTCAGAGAAGATATATGCTGAGACCCGATCATACGGGGACCGAGTTTTAATAGTTACAAACCCTAAAAACCTCGGCTCCGCAGGTGGCTTTAGTCGAGGCATTCAGGCAGCAAGAGAAGAGAACGCCGACTACGTGCTTCTTCTTGATGACGATTCTATCCCTGAAGAGAATTTTGTAGAAAAATACAGATCAGCCCAAATGATAGTAAGAGACCCCCGGGCGGTGATTGCGGGGTCACGTTCAAATGTAGGGGATTCCAAAGATTTTTTTAATCCGCGGGTGATTTATGCACCGTCGTGGCAAAGAAAGACTTTCTTTGAGGTGTTTAGTTTGCGAAAGACATGGAGAAGAGTCGTTTCATTTTTGTCAGGTGGCAGGAAGGGTCAGGCATTTGTGCCAATTATTCCAGTTAAGTCATTTGTGTATGGAGGTACATTTTTGCCTATAGAGGCAATTAGAAAAGCTCCATTACCAGATGAAACGTTATTCCTGTACGGGGACGATATTGATTATTCGTGGGGGGTCGGAGACTTAGGGTACCCGATTTATGCGACTGCTACCCCATCTTTGTATGATGTTGATATGACTTTCCCAGGGTCTCATATTACAGGACTATTTGATGAGACTGTTCCAGTTTGGAAAGTATATTTTCGGTTGCGAAATATGGTGCGTCTATCCATTAAACATAAGGCCCACAACAGTATAGTCCTACTGTTAAATGTTATCGCTTGGTTTATTGCTCTTCTTGTCATTGGTTTGTTTTATACACGAGCACAAAGTCGCTACTGGAAACGAATGTTTATCATCGTAGAAGCAATGAGAGCTGGGTATGATACAAACAGGGCTATACCGTCAGAAGCAAAAATATGAACGAAACATCAAACGTTATTCTGATCGGAGCAACGGGCCACATAGGGTCTTGGGTGCATCGATACCTCATTGAGCAGGGATTCTTGGTGACTGCCTGCGCACGTCATCGGATGTCACTTCCACCTGAGTTAGAGCGAGCTACGGAGTGGAGAATAGTGGATCTAGCAGACGCGGCTTCTCTAAAAGAATCATTCAATTTTCGACCCCATCGATTTTTCATACACCTCGCTTCGGAAAAATCTGTTCCAAATGCTGAAAAGAATCCTGAGCATGCGATTGAGGTTAATGTATGCGGAACCGCGCACGTGTTGGCTGCAGCTTCCACAGCCGGAGTACGTGCTGGGATATTTGCATCTTCTTGGGCGGTGTATGAACCTCGGACTGATACAGATTATGATTACCGCGAGGAAGATGCGTGTGGTCCTTTGACCGTTTACGGTATGACCAAGCGACTTGGGGAAGATATGTGCTTGTCGTATCAAAAAAGTGGCACCATTCCTCACCTTTCGATTCTTCGTTTTTTTAACACTGTTGGAGGCACTGCTTACCCAGGTGCGTCACGGCAATCCGGCTTCTTTAATTATGTCGCTCAAGCAATTGCAACGGGTACCCCGGTTACAATCGCCGGGAATGATTTTGAGACACCAGACGGTACCTGTATGCGGGATTTTATTGAGGTGCGCGATGTTGCGTCGGTGATTATGAGTCTTGTGCATCAAGAACACTCAGGTATTTATAACGTTGGGTCTGGAGCGTCATCGTCACTTGAGGAAGTGGTTTCAACCTTTGAGAGAATTACTGGAACAAAAATAGACCGAAATGTTACAGCGAAGAGGATGGGTGATCCTGCGTACGTAGGAGCTGACATTAGTAAGATTACCACCGAGCTTAACTTTGTTCCGAAGTACAGTCTAGAGGATATGGTAAAATCTTCGTTGCCATGAAATTATTTGTAAAGAAGATTCTTCTCAAGTTGCCAATTGTTAGGCGCTACCATTTTGCGTCTAATGTACATAAAGAGTTGGAAGGTATGGAAAGTGTACTTGAGCTGGGGTGTGGCGTGCATTCGTATTTAAGTAAATTTGGGAATGGTCAGAAAGGGAGACCTTATGCGGTTGGAGTGGACATTTATAAACCCAGCGCTGACCTAGCGAAAGCCGCAGGTGTTTATGATGAGGTTTTCATAATGGATGCAATGAATATTGCTGATACGTTCTCTGATAAGAGTTTTGATTGCATTATGGCTATGGATTTTATTGAACACCTTAATAAGGAAGATGGCCTTAAACTTCTTGCTGTAATAACTAAGATCGCAAAGAAGAAAATAATCCTCTATACCCCTAATGGTTTCTTGGAGCAAGGGCCTGAATATGGCAATCCTTGGCAGCAGCATTTAAGTGGCTGGTCTGCGCAAGAAATGAGTGCTATGGGGTATCAAGTAACTGGATGGGGAGGTTTGAAGTCAATACGTCCTCGTTTTCTCATCACACGGCAACCTATTTGGTTTTGGAAACTTCTGCAAGGGATTACACAATTATATACTCGAAGTAATGCTGCAGTATCTTTTCAGATTTTGTGCGTTAAGGACCTGTCTCAGTAGGAAATGATTTTTTTACCAAAATGAATATCTTGCAAGGTGGAATGAAAAGTTTCTCTCTTCTGACGAACTACACGAGGTACGGCAATACGGTGTCTGATCAGTTTCTTTTTTCTGGCGACATTGTGTACAGCATCCGCAGTGTATCGAATCGGAGTGTTGAGTGAAATAAGTTCAACTGCAGCCTCTCGTGTGAGTAAGTAGCATCCTGCCAGATAACGATCTTTGCGTGCTGGAGTTGTTGTATTGCCGTATCTTTGAAAAAAGCTATTGCGCACCCCTTCATAAATCGTAAAGATATTTGCTACAAGTCCTTTGAGCAAATACCAAGGAACTTTCATCCAGAAGATAAAATTTCCTTTATTATTGCGGGCCATATTCAGGAAAAGAAACCACCAGAACTGAACGCCATGCACTCCAACTGGAGCATAGTCAAATTGAATGTAGGTGGACTCTACTGCATTAAGACTACTGAGTATGGTGGAAAAGGTGGTTGGAAATCGGTCACTCATCTCAATATCATCTTCCATAATGAGTGCATATAGTGCTGATGAATCCAGAAATGTCTGAAGCGCCCGACGGTGCGAAAGAGCACAGCCAAGCTCTCCTTGCGAAAGAGAGGCCGAGTCCTCTGGAGTAAAAGTGTGTGCAGATCCATCAGTTGCTTCTAAGATAGTGAAAGGTAGCTGGCACGCTTCCAGTTGACGCTCCATGTACTCTCGCCGATCGGGGGAGCGTTTGAGATTTATTACTGCTACGTAGACATTTTTTAGGTCCATAGATGTGTTTTTAGATGAATGTCTATTTCTTTCCTTGCGAAGGATTCAAAACCATTGATGTTGGGCAGGGGATAATAACATCGTATACTAGTAAAGACCATGATTTGAGGGATAGTATTTGTGCGTTAGAGTATAAGTGTATCCATGAAGAATACTATCATTATTTATCTTAAAAGATTTCTACCTCACCAAGTTGTCGAGAGGATTCGTTTGTGGCGTAAAGCTGCGCGTCAAAACAAACGTTTTGAGATAAACAAAGGACAAGACCTTCTACGTAGTGTTGTGGTACTTAATAGCAAGTTTTCCATTTACGTAAACCCATTTCTAAACGGTGGTGTCGACGAGGTAATATATGAGACAGGGTGCTGGGAACCAGAGCTTTCAGAACTTCTTAAGAGGCATCTTCCTACTGACGGTACTTTTATTGATATCGGAGCCAATATAGGGTACCACTCATTGTTTGCTGTTACCGTGGTAGGCAAGGAAGGTATGGTTATGGCATTCGAACCACTTCCACGATTGCAGGACCAGTTTCGTCGAAGTATAGAAGTAAATAGTTTTAGAAATATTTTGATTGAGCCTGTTGCCTTAAGTGATACTTTTGGCGATGCTACATTATCTTTGGTTGAAGAAAATATCGGTGCCTCTTCAATAAAAGATGTTGCTAAGGAGCGTGCAGTAGGAGGATCTGTCAGTGTGCAAGTTACTACACTGGATTCTTACCTGGATAAGTTCGACAGGGTTGATGTTATAAAGATTGATATTGAGGGAGCTGAATATGAAGCTTTATCAGGTGCTGAGGCTCTATTACGGAAATTCAAACCGGTTGTCATTTTGGAATTCAGTCCCCAGATTTATGAGAAGGATCGACTCGGCAAGACTCTTGATTTCTATAGGTATATAAAAGATATGGGCTACTCTTTACAAATCATCGGAGCTCCAGACATTGACCTTGAAAACCGTATACAGGCCCGTCAATTTTCTGAGCTTCACGCCAATATTCTTTGTTTGCCTAAAGTTACTGCACGTACCGATTAGTGAGGGATGAATAATTAAACTCAGCATCCCTTCTTTCCTCGTACAACCCTCCAAATTCTTTCCACTTAATTTGCGGCTCGTGATCTTCTGTATCAAAGAGGAAGGCGATGCCACTTCCTACATCATGTGCAACTGCCTCATTTGAGGTGGCAAGTGTATGCGCAAGTACCTTTCCAGCGGGTCCGCAGGCAAAAATGATAGTGGCTGGAATAGTTTTTTGTCCAATTAATTGTCGTATCGACTCAAGAATTTGGTTTCGTACACCGAAAGTATTAGTGTCAGGAGTTTGTACATATGAGACTTTCGTCGCATTCGATACTAGATGCTTCTCTTTAACTTTAAGTTTTTCGATATTTGTGCGGTTGGTTACGAAAATGATATGCCGACCTGCGCTCACAGCACTAAGAAACTTCTCAACAGCACCTTTTCTATAGAAGAATATTGCATCAGAATAGGCTACTTTCCGATTAAAAAATAAGCGAAACAAAATCTTGCCAGGCATCCACAGATAGTGGAAGTCATGTTTTTCTAAAAGATGATTCTCAATAGTTAGGTACGGAGGAAGAGCAAGGAGGTATGGGCTTTGAGTACTGTATTCTCTAGCGAGAGTATAGAAAAGATTTCGTAATGCGGGATCAAACTTCTGAACAATTATATCTCGCGTTCCCAACATGAGGGTAAACTCGCCATCGCCGAGACGAATTGTGCTCTTTGTCTTTGCTTGCTCAAGAAATTCTGTGTCATTGAGAAAGAGTATTTGTTCACGATAGTTTGGTTGCCATACGTGCCATATATACGTTAATACGTAAGATGGTTGTCGCGCGTATCGACGCAAAAAATTCCATCCTTTGAGAATGTAGTAGATAACTCGGTAGTATACCGATCGATTGCGGGGAGTAGTAGTGGAGCCACCCAGGTTCATAGAGGAAATAAGATTCACGGTATTTTGCTACGTAATTATAACTCGAGAGAAGAAGATTGAACGCACACTTTTGTAGCATAGGCAGATAAAAGGTGACATAGAATAAGAGATTACGGTTGCCCATGCTGCACCCAGTGCTCCAAAATCTGGAATCAGTACTATATTGAGAATGACATTAAGAATCATTGGTAATACTGAACTTACTATCTGTACACGCCTCAGGTTTTCTGCTATGAGGAAGCTATTTATGAAGAGGCCTAATACCAGACCCGGAAGTGCCCATATGTACACTTGAAGTATTTGAATGGAGCCTGTAAATGCACTCCCATACAGGGTGTGAATAATTAGACTTCCGAAGAGTGTCATTAAAATAGCTATGATGACGCCATATGTTAGAAAGGTGCCAACGAGTGTTCCTAAACGCATGCGGTATACTGCCGCATTTGCAATTCTTGCGTTTATCACAGCGGGAAGAATTGCGGTCATCACTATTCCTGGTAAAAGTTGCCATACCTCGCTTAGTTGCACAGCGACGCTATATAGTCCAACCGCTGTAGTATCAAGAAAATGTTTAATAAATATTTGGTCCACTCGAGCGGATATTGCTCCGGAAAAAGCAATTGCTACAACAGGGACGGAGTCCATAATCATTTGTTTCATGTATGTAAAATCAAAGTTCCAAGAAAATATTGAGCGTTTATGTACAAATATATAAAGCCATATATAGCTAGACGCCATGATTATCTGCTCAACTGCCATTAAAAGAGCAAGTATGAGAACTCCTTTTCCTGATAGGATTGCGACGACTTTTAATATTGATATAACGGTTCGGATACTTATGTTTGTAATCGCTAGCCACTTGGTTTCAGTTTTTGCATAGAATACATTTTGTATTATAGAAAATGGAGCAAAGAATTGAGCAAAGCAAAGGATTACTGCAATTGTTGCGGTAAGCTGTTCATGAGGGACACTCAGAATGAATCCGAGTGTTAATGTGATCGTTACAAGTACACCACCTAAGGCAACTGCCCATGCGGTACCAAGAAGTGATGATTCTTTCTCAGGGTTTCGAACAATATCACGATAAAGGACGCCGGTAAGCGCCCCAAACAGCGCAAGTATGCCAATAATACTCTGTACGTAACTCAACTCACCGAAGTTTTGGGGTCCTAGAGAGCGAGCTATATAAAGAGTGGTGACGATTGAAAGTCCCATTGAGGCAACCTGTGAAGCGGTTAGCCACAATGTGCTCTTAACGTATCTTTTTGGCTCTGAAGCACCCCACAGAGACCGTAGATGGCTTAGAATTGGCATATCTTTTAATCTTGTGATTTAACTATCCTAACGCATCAATGGTTGCTGGGGAATATGTTATATTTCTCGGCATATGAAAGATATTCTTAAGTGGGTGGTTTACGGAGGTATTTTTACGGTCCCGTTTATTGTACTTATTGTTTCGAACGATATGTTCTTCCCATACATCACGGGAAAGAACTTTGCGTTCCGTATCATTGTAGAGGTGGCGGCAGCGGCATGGGTATTGCTTGCTCTCTATGACGTACAGTATCGTCCACGCTTTTCATGGGTCGCAGGCTTTGGTGCAGCGCTCCTTGCTACCATGCTGGTCTCGAATTTGCTTGGAGAATATCCATTCAAGAGCTTCTGGAGCAACTTTGAGCGTATGGAGGGATACGTGACACTCGTACACTTCTATCTCTACTTCCTCATGGTAGGTACCATGCTCACCACTGAAAAGCTTTGGAACCGCTTTTTCAACACAACACTTGCCGTTGCGGTCATTGTTTCTCTCTACGCGCTTGCACAGGTTTCAGGTGCTGCGAAAGTCTCTCAAGGTACTTCATGGCGTGTTGATGCAACTTTTGGTAACTCGACGTACATGGCCGTCTACATGCTCTTCCATGTGGCTATTGCGGTACTTATGGCGCTGAGGACGCGTTCCCGCAATATGCGCTATGTCTATGGGGCACTTGCTCTTGTTTTTGCATTCTTGCTTCTTCAGACAGGTACCCGTGGTACGACCCTCGGTCTCGTGGGTGGTACTTTCCTCGGTACTCTCTACATTGCACTTTTTGCAAAGGGTTATAAGCGCGCACGCACTATTGCTGGTTCTGCGCTCATTGCGCTTGTCATACTTGGTGCAGGATTCTTTGCAGTTAAGGACAGTGCTTTCATCCAAGGATCACCAATGCTCGCACGTATTGCAAACATTTCACTCTCAGAAGGTTCGATTCGTTTCATGATCTGGAATGTAGCACTTGAAGGAATCAAGGAGCGGCCGATCTTTGGATGGGGACAGGAGAATTTCAGTTACATCTTCAATACGCATTACGATCCGAATCTCTATGGTGCTGAGTCGTGGTATGACCGCACGCACAATGTAGTGATGGACTGGCTTGTTGCAGGAGGTATCCTTGGTGCACTTGCATACTTCTCCATACTTGTGTCAGCAGTCTGGTACCTTGTCGTACGTCCATTCTTCCGCAAGGAGGATCAATCGTTCACTGTTGCAGAGCGGGGAATCCTTCTCGGACTTCTTGCAGGCTACACCGTGCACAACCTGTTCGTGTTCGACAACATTGTGAGCTATGTCTTCTATGCTGTTGTGCTCGGCTATATTCATTCACGTGTTGTGCCACAGGCGCCAGCGCCAGCAGCGCGTCCTCTCGATGCACGGCTCGTTGAGCAGATTGCAGCACCAGTCGTCGCCGTTGCACTCGTACTTACGTTCTACTTCGTCAACGTACCGTCTATGCGCGCAGCAGGAGACATTATTGATGGTTTCCGCGCGACCGACCCTGAGACTATGCTTGCAAGCTTTGAGACAGCGCTCTCACGCAACTCATTTGGTGATCAAGAGATTCGCGAGCAGATGATGCAGCGTATGCAGTCTGCAGCAGCGCAGCCTGAAGCGTCAGCAGAGTTCAGACAGCGCGTAGCAACACGGGTTGAAGAAGAACTCAAGAAGCAGTCAGCAGAAAAACCTGGTGACGCGCGCGTCGAACTCTTCCTGAGCGTGTTCTATCGAACTGTAGGTAACTACGATAAGGCAGCAGAACAACTCGCTGTTGCACGAGCGCTTTCTCCAGATAAGCAAATCACCATCTTTGAACAGGGATTCAATGAGCTGGATCGGGGCAATACGGCGGCAAGTCTTGCATTCTTTAAGGAGGCATATGATCTCGCACCTGCATTCACTGCGGCTCGTACGCATTATGCAAATGCTGCGCTCCTTGCCGATGATGTTGATCTCTGGCGAGAACTGGTGGGTACTGGCGAAGCGCAACGCGCGTATGCACTCGATGACAACGCTATCCGAACGGTTTACAGCAAGAAGTTGTATCCTGAGTTGATTGAGATGTTTAAGACCCGCATTGAAGTGTATCCACAAGTACCGCAGGAGCGCGCTAATCTTGCATACATCTATGATGAGATGGGACAATCGGCAGAAGCGGTCGAAGTGTTGCGACAGGCAATAGT
>JACCDG011539117.1_pt1 | contig 17935 bp, 13 predicted proteins | sample 7442471 | NCBI WGS metagenome assembly JACCDG01 (sample SAMN15323444, study PRJNA562643) | freshwater metagenome | isolation source: river surface water | place: USA:Blue River Watershed | collected 2017-08-17 | reverse complement strand
TTTTTCCAGAAATCAATGTGCGTACCAGGCTAGTCCTAATATTATTTCCTACCGTACCAATTGAATTGGTACCTAATACCCCACCTGATTTGTCTGACACTGCAGACAATAAGCTGACGTTTGTTTGAAACATACTATCTGTTATTTTAATAAAATCTGTACTATTTGGATACTGAGTTGCATTCGCATTAAAGTTTAGTTCACCAAACACCCCACCCGCGTACTCACTTGAATCCACATTGGTCGATGTAAATCGAATCGCCACTTTATCAAGTTCAAACAAAAAACTATTTGAATTTCCATGCCCATATGAAGAAAAATCAGCCATTGAGCCAATAAGACCACCGTGTCCATTTTTTGAAGGAATACAACTAATACAAGTTCCAACAGTGTTTGGGGTTTTACTCATGCTTAAATCAACAACAACCTCTGAGAACGAATAGGTTTGCTTGTAGGTATTAACAGAATATGAATAGTGTTCTCCGATAACAAAAGAACCCGCAAACCCACCACATCCTACAGAACATTCCATCAATGAATTGGTAAGTCTAAGATTTGATATTGACACTTGCCCATTGGCATTGGATCGACCATAACCGATTAACAGCCCTGTAAATCCACCGACATTGCCTGTAGTTATGACGTTTGTAGGTATACTATCCGAGGAACTAACAATCAGTCCTACTTTTGTTAGGACATTATCTATTGTCGCATTTGTGTAGGGTACAATTGCACCAAAGGCAGCACCTAGCATAGATGAAACTGGAGGAGAAGACAAACTTCCCAGAGGATTCACAATTTCTATTGTCCCCTGCAAATCAAGATTGCGAATGGAAGAAAAACCATGAATAGCAATCCCTTCCACTCCAGATCCTAATTGCCCAGCAACCATTCCTATGCGATCAGGGGGCGTATAAAACATATTTACAAATAAATTTCCTTTTAACGCTGTATTGATTGTTTTCACCGTATCAAAATCAACAGCAACACCTAAACCAAGCACACCACCACATGTATTTAGACAATTGATTGTACTGTCGGAAACTTCGATATCATTAAATGCGGCAAAAGCCCCAGTCCCCCCCCAGCTACCTCCAACTCCACCGACTCCCATCTTAGGTGCCGAATTTATAGTATGCGTTCTATATTTTGGAGCATTGATAGTTAATCCATTTATTTTAATGGAAGATACGGAACTACCACTATTTGTACTACCACTACCTAATGATCCAAACACACCACCAAGTCCTGCTGTATTTCCCACTGAATTTGGAATCGTAGACGTAGATAAAGTGGAATTAAGAATATCAATATCGCTCAAATTCACTGTAATATTCCCAGCACTTAGTCCTACTAATAAACCCATGGACGGAACGCCTGTCGTAATGTTGTTTGTGAAATTAAAATTCATGATTATAAGATTTGAAAGTTCAAAGAGGGTTGCAACATTTCCAAATAAACCTAAACCATCAGGAACTGTCAGCGTCGTAGTCGTATACGTTAATGAAGAAAGAAGATGGCCATCTCCATTAATTACAGCCGTCACAGGTTTTGCACTTGTTCCTATAGGTGTAAAAGCAGGCCAAGAAGATAAATCCAAGTTCTCAGCAATTTTAAAATGGTAACCAGCACTCCTATAAGTATCAGTTCCTATCAATAACATCTGATCGCGATTGCAAATCAGATAAGGTGTTGATGAATTACCATTTCCACTGGCAAAAACTGTTGTGCTGGCTGCATTCGCGGAAGCGTCACAACCGGTATGTGGAAAACTTCCACCGTCCGTGAAAGTATAACCGCCGCTGATCGTTGCAGATGTTCCGTCAGGATTTTGAACTGTGACAACACTTGCTCCACCGGACGCCATCGCGGGTGTTGTACAAGTCAAAACACCTGTGCTTAATACGGTGACCCCCGTGCAAAGATTGCTATTAAAATAAACCCTTGTCGAAATGCCTGCATTGTTATTTGTGCTGCTGGAAAATCCTGAACCTTTGACAACGACCAATCGTCCTCCATCTTTTGTTCCAGCACTGTTGGCAATCGAAACTGCGGTCATTGTATTATCGAAACTTACCGAGTAAGTAAATGAGCTTGTATTTCCAGATTCGTCACGCACAACGACCAGGTAATTCATATATCCTTTTTGATTTGAACTTCCGACTAAGTTGTTGATACGAACAATTCCTTTTTTGTTGGTAGCATCCTCAGCTGTGTAGGACCAATTTAAATAATTATTCCCATTTGTATCGAAGGAATCTGAAGTTGTTGCTGTCGAAGGAGCTGATAAAGTGTATTTCGCATAAACTGTTAGACTTAAGGAAGCCATGATAGATTCGTTTTCCTCGACGTGAAATTGCAAATACCATTTCTTATAGGTCCCAGATGTATCATTCGACTTATCCGAGGCCACTAAAGTAATGGATGGAGCCACAACGTCATTCAACGTTAGATTTTTTGTGACTGGATCACAGGTTTTATTCCCCTGAGCATCCCGAGCACAAGCCAAGTAATAAAATTTACCACCACCTGATAATTTTTCAGAGGCAGAATCTAAAGCCTGATCCATATCTTGAAAAGTCACAACATTTGTTACAGTTCCACGCAAATTGGCCGAAGGAGGAGACGCTTTTTCTCCACTGGTAAAATCTGTCGTCTTCTTTCGGTAGATCTCATAATAGATGCTGGAAGCAGCATCTTGGTTATCCGTGGCAGCTGTCCATGTAACAACAGCTTTTGTTATCGTTGGATTCCATGAAACACCCAAAGCTGAAACAAAAGTTGGAGCCACTGTATCTTTCACAATTTGATTGTAGGATTTGAAAGCTGGATCCAAGTAAGTCGTCACGTTTCCATTGGCATCATAAGCACGAGCATGCAGTTTATAAATAGCATTTGCAGTCAGATTACTGATCGTGCATTGCAAATCTGTTGTCGTATTGCAAGCTCCAGGAGTCGCACAAGGACAAGCCTTGATCAAAGTGATATTGTTGGAACCATCTGTGGAATAAACATTGAACCCAGCATAGTCCTGATATTTTGCAATCGACGCCGCATCCACCTGATTAGCGGAATCAAACCATGTTGGCTTACGAAATTTCACAATCACTTGTCCATTGGCAGGAGAAGCTGACGAAGGGAGATTTGTGGATAACCATGTGGAATCCAGCCCCAAGAAATCCTGAGGTGGAGTGATATCCGGAGGAATCACAACTAATGCTGAAGACAATGCGCTGGAAGTACAATTATCTGCAGACATCCCTGGAATGCTTGAAGCATCATCACAGGCATCCACAACAACTTTCACAACGACATTGTCATCATATTGCAAATCCACACCATTAAAAAGATAAGCATAAGTTGTCCAACCATCTGCAATATTACGTTGTGCTACAACATCACGAGCTGGTGAATCCACCCAAGCATGGACTTTGTAATATTTGACATTCGAACTTAAGTCCGTTGCAGGATTGTAGGAAGCCTTAATACGGTACAAACCGTCGATAACAACTCCTGACAAAGATTGAATTCCATCAAATTGCGGAGCTGTCTTATCCCAAGTTGCCAAGCTTGGTAACATTGTCGCGTCTTGATTTCCAGATTCATTTCCGGCTGCATCCACTGCTTTCAAGCAAAAACGATAATAGGTACGAGGAGTCAGTCCTGTTAAAGTAATGATGCGACCGGCTCCTGGAGCATAACTTGAAGCTGGAAATAAACTTGGCCAAGCTGTTCCGAACTGACATGGATCATTTGGCTTAGTTGTCGAAGCATTCACATAAGGAGTATTCACATAATATATTTTATAATTAGAAACACCATTCGCGTCCGCTTCTTCCACTTGGCGATTGATGGCTGTAAAAACGACTTCAACTTGTGTATCTTCCGAACCTGATTTTAAATTATACGAAGTTAAACCTGGAAAAACTGGTGCTGTTAAATCTCCCATCACTGCAGTCAATTGAAACAAGGAAGTTGTTTGTCCGCTGGAATCCATATCTTTCAACAAGAAAAAGTGAGTTTGATTTTCAGTCACCTTCGAATCAACAATGGATACTTTTCCAATATTTGCCCATTGAACGGGATTATAAAGTTGTGAAGGCTGAACATCCACAACATACAATTGATCGTAATCAGCTAAATTCGTTCCACCCGTCGTATTGCTGGATTTGTTGATGTAAATATATCGCTTGCGAATTTCCCCTTTGCTATGATCCCAAGGAATTGTCAGTTCAATCCCGCCGGAAACTCCTTTCCAAGAAGCAAAGCCGACTGTTTTTGGAGCGCCATCATCTTGTGTTTGAGCTGTCTTGTAAACATTTCCACCCGAACAAAGATCATTGGACGTACATGCAACCACGGCAAAAGCATAATTCAAATTATCACCCAACAAGCCACTATTTAAAGTGTATGTCGTTGCAGGTGCTGTAACGGTCGCAATCGGAGTTGCTGTTAAATCGACATGAGCTCCTGTTTCCAAGTTTGCATACACTTTGAATTTTGTAGCCTTAGAACCTGCTAAAGAAGGAGCCTTCCATGTGACTTTTGCTTGTGTCTTGTTCACGATTGTCACTGTATCGATACCTGAAAATGTTGGAGCTTCAGGAGCTGTTGTTTGTACCGTGGGCTGGTTATAACCCATCACACCTTCACCCGAAACGACAGCTTTACATGAGTACTTATAGGTATCCCCTAAGGAAGGAATGGAATTGTCCGTAAATGTTGTGGATTGATCAGGAAAAACAGAACCAACATTTGTACCATTTCTAAAAATCTGCACTTCAGATGCCGTTTCTGGCATGATGGCATTCACAGTGACGGTCACGCCATCAGATGTTGTGGCATCGGCACATCCCTGGTATCCCGTTTTGGCTAAAGTAGAAGGATCTTCTTGCTGACGCAAACATCCCACCCCTGCCAAAAACAGAGATAGAACAAGCGTCACACTTAAACTTTTTGGAAACGTTCGCAAGATTCCCACAAGACCTCCAAAAATACGTCGACATAGGTCGGTAATGATTTCTTTAATCTTTATCGGTGCTTTGTGGGACTATCTTTAAGTCTTGTGGGAATTTTAATTTTAATGTCTCAAGATGAAAGGCTTGTCTCAAACTAAGACAAGTCTAGGGAGTTAAACGATCACCTTTTTGAATATCATCAGAAGCTTGAATGATTAAGCCCGTAGAAAAATGATTGCTTGAATGCAGGATCACCAATTCTCCAATTTTCCTGGATTGTTGAAGAGCCTGAGTCTCTGCGACTCGAATGGCTTGATTCCTATAGATGGAATATTTCGCACCAATTTGAACACCTTGATTTTTTCCTGAATCCAAATAGACCAATGTCTGACTACCAAATAAGCTTCGATCATCGCCGTACTCACCACCAAGAATTTCCGCTTGAAGATTTTGTGCCGTGGAGTTTTTTGACAATGGCGCGGGAGAAATAAAATCTCTGGATAAAAAACTTCCCACTTCCACCAGATGATCGGTTGACTGAATACGCGCACGATACAGATTTTTATCAGAAGAAACTTTTGTCAAAACCTGAATCGTCCCCTGATACTCCATGATTTGTGAAGTTAAATCACCTTTTTCAATTTTGCCTCGCGGACGATAGACCGCAAAGGTACCCAGCTCTGTCCCGGGATCAATTTGAACATGAATATATTGATATTCTCCTGCGGATTTTGTTCCTAATTCTGTTTCAACAATAACACCCACGGATTTCATCTCATTTTCTGTCACAAAATAGTTAGGTGCTCTGGAATCCAAACCTGGAATGGATCTTTTTTTCAGTTGCTTCACATCTGCTTTGTTTTCCATCGCAAAGTGAAATTGCCATGCAGGCAAACTTGCAGGTGGATTTCTCACGGGAACAGATTTGCGAGTGGGAATACTTAATGCAGAACCGTCTTTATCGATGATTGTTTGCATGGTCATTTTATCGGTTGGAATGGATTCCTGTCCTGCTTGAGCAACAAAAACTGTCGACGGATTTTGTGAATCTCCTAAAACAATATGCAACTCGTGGCGTGTGCGAATCTGATGGGGGTTTTCAATCTCATGATTGAGGGACCAAATTTTAGGCCAATAACTTGGATCACCAAAGAGCTCCTCACTGACATTCCACAGAGAATCACCTTTTTGAATCACATAAACATTGGCTTTTTGTTTTTCAACAGCCCCTGTCCACGCCTGAGAGTCTGTCTGTGACTGATTGTATTTTTTGTAGATGGAGTGAAGACTATTTTCCATTTCCATATCTGCTTTGTCTTCCGCCAAACAGAAACTAGAAATCAAAATCATCATTGTCACACAAGCCGATTTCATAAAAGCTCCTATTCGCGAAGAAGTTTCATCTCTCCTTCGGCGCGTGCTGCCTCGGGACTATTTGGAAATCGAAGTTGAACCTGACGAAACATATTTTTTGATTCTTCCACTAAATTCATCCGCTTCATGACAACGCCCTTGGCATACAAAGCTGCCACATACTTTTTACTGTAGGGATGTTTTTTTAAAATTTGGTTCAATGAGCTGAGTGCGTTTCCATAATGTTGATTGTAAAAATGCATCATGCCTTGCAGATACAACAGATTATCTTCGAAGGGTGAATTTGGATAAAGTTGAACAAAACTTTTCAGCTTCAAATCAAACCCAACTTGATCGTTGGCTTCGTATTTTGCCAACAAAAGAGAATAGTCATTTTCCATCTGTTGTTTATTAACAACATGCTGTTTTTCTTCCACAGTGCTGTGGATTTCTTTTGTCATTTTCTGTTCTTGAAAATGGACAGTTTGCCTATTTGATGAGCATGCCTGTAAAAATATTGCTAGAAGAATAATCACGAGTTGCATAAAAAAAGTATGACACGCTCATTCAATATCTGTAAAGCAGGAAGCTTTCCACAGTTTTCCACATGCTTTGGGGATAGCTATCAGTCCTGCGACCTAGACCTTTGTACAGACGTGGGTTTCACCGATTTGCATCTATATTAGGCACAGAGTAACTACTTAATATTCATCATCTTTTCTTGATATTATTTCATTTTAAAATAAAAACTGTTTTGATGAATGACAGAAGTTGAGTTGATACTCCATTTTCCAACGAAAAAATTCCTCTGAAAATCTTGACCAAAGGGTGGCTCGACTTTTGTAGAAATTCTTATTTCATGATTTATTTTGCAAGCTTAATTCTCTGTGGCGTTTTTTATCTCCTGAAATCGGACGCTCTTGTCCTGAATCAACTTGCTGAAACAACCAGCAATTTTTGTTTGAATAACGTGCCCAATCAGTCAACACATCTTCTTTTTCATCAGGCGATTCTTTGCGGTTCAAGATTTTCTGCCGATCCCTTAGCCCCCCTTTTCCAACAAACAAATTTGATCCACCACCTGGTTGTTTCTGGTTCCCATGCTCTTTTGGCCTGGGCTCTTCTTCGAGGACTTTCAAAGAAATGGCCTGCAATGACCATGACAGTCTATTTCATTTTTATCTTTTTATTATTGGCTCTGACAGGGTTTCAGCCTCCACTGCTTCGTTTTCTTGTTTTTTTCCTCTGCCGGAAATTATCTTTTTTCAAAGACAGCTCACCCTTTCTGACAGAGTTCTTTCTCACACTGGGGCTGCTGACGTGTTTTCCAGGCTGGAGTCACAGCTATTCCTTTTATCTGAGCTCCATGGCAGCCCTAGGACTTCAAATCTCGGGACATCCACTTCTGCATCAACGGAGCGTCTGGAAACAAACATGTTTTTTCCTGATTCTTTATTTTCCTTTGATGCAGTTAGGTGGAGCCAACCCCTTGGGAATTGTTTATAACCTGATTGCGAGTCCCATTTTTGCTGTTCTGCTACCCATCGAGTATCTGACAATGATTTTTCCAAAACTCGTGGATTATGTGGATATTTTTCTAGATTCCTTTTTTCGACTGCTTCAAAAATTCAGCGAAAGCCCCTCCACAGCTAAAACTCTTTGGAAAGATTTGTCTTTCACTTTATGGCTTTACTGGTGCTTTGTTCTTCTGCTTGGACATTTCAGTTCGATGATTTATTTAAGGCTGAATATCCAATTTCATCAGAAAAAATTCTCATGAGCTTTTGGGAGTTCATTTTTCTTCTACTCTTGATTCTTCTAAGTTCTTCATCCATTCACGTTGAAAAAGGACGGCCTTCCACCAGGGAAGTTATGGAAGTTTCAACTCAATACTCATCAAATAAGATTCGATCTCTAAAATGAGTTGATGGATTTTTTCTTGATTCTTACTCTTCGAGGACTCTTCTAGACTGGCGCCCAAATCTGTTAATTTTTCAAAACCATAACTGGCAGCGTTTCCTTTGAGTTTATGACCGATCATCTGGATCTCCATCCATTTTTGTTGTTGAAAAAAATGCTTTAAGGATTGCAACTCCAACTTTCGGTTTTCAAAATAACCAGGAACCAAGTCGGCTAAATCAGGGTCTACAGAAATAATAAGCTTGCTCATGCGGCGGAATCTTTCTTCTGGGATGTGGAGATTAAAAACTGCTTCAAATATTGAATAAGAAAAGCCTTCTTGATGGGCTTGGTCAAATGACCCTGGCATCCAGCTTGAAAACTTTTTTCTTCTTCTTCTCTTAATGCATGAGCCGTTAAAGCTATGATAGGCACTTGTTGAAGCTGAAGTTCCTGTTCCATGGAACGAATTTGGCGTGTGGCTGTTAAGCCATCCATCACCGGCATTTGCACATCCATTAAAACAAGATCAAATTTCTTTTGCTGTGTGAGATCCACGGCCTCTCGACCGTTGCTGGCAGTTTCAATATCGTAGGACTCATTTTTCAGATAAGCCTGAATCAACATCCGATTTTCCTCGGAATCATCCACCAGAAGAAGTCTGTATTTCGATTGTTTTGTAACTTCCTGACTATCTTTCGTATGTCCCGATTCCTGAGGATTTTGAGACATCCATTTTGTCAGATAATCTGTAGCATCTCGAAACTTAAGAGGTAACTTCATCCAATGAACTTGTGGTCCCCAAAGCTCGGATTCCAAACTATTTACACTTTCAAGATCGGAAGGTATCAACAATGCTTTGATCGAAGGATGTTTATCCAGCAAATTTCTAAGCTTTTCAATACATCCATCTTTCACCATGGACTGATTCCAGGTGAAAACTAAAATATCCCCAGATCCCAAAACAAAGGACAAATCATCTATGGAAGAAAATGACTCAGACACTGATTTTAAATTTTCACTGGATAAAAAACTTTCCACAAACTTTTGACTCATTTCCGAAGAAAGTAAGTGTCGAATTTTTCCAGAAAAACTATCGCTGATTCTCAATTTTGTCTTCACTGCAGATGACGCTGGAGCTTTCACTGTAAAAAGAAAAGTACTTCCCTGATCCAACTGACTTTCGAACCAAATTTCTCCCCCCATTAGTTCAGAGAGTTGCTTGCAAATGGCAAGACCCAATCCTGTTCCACCAAACTTACGAGTCACACTTGTATCTGCTTGAGAAAATGCTTGAAAGAGCGAAGGTTGTTTATCCTTTGGGATCCCAATTCCGTCATCTTGAATGGCAAAGAGAACATCACCACGACGATTTTGATCATTATTTTTTCCTATATGAATTTGAACTTTTCCCTTGCTTGTGAATTTGATCGCATTCCCAACTAAATTAATCAGAATTTGTCGCAGGCGAACGGGATCTCCAAGAACCCACTTTGGAATATCTGAATCCACAGAGCTTTCTAAATGAACTCCTTTTTCCTTAGCACGAGGATACAAAATCTCGACAACATCATCGATAATATCTCGAACAGATAGGTCGATGGACTCCACAGACATCTGACCAGCTTCAACTTTGGATAAATCCAAAACATCATTGATCACAGTCAACAAATTATCACCTGCTCGACGGAAAATATCGACATACCTTTTCTGTTCCGCATTGAGATTTGTTTCTGCCAACAAATCAGACATACCAAGAATGGCATTCAACGGAGTCCTGATTTCATGGCTCATATTTGCTAGAAAATCAGATTTTGATTGATTCGCTTTCACGGCCTTTTCGCGCGTTTCAATCAAATCCATTTCAACTCGCTTAAAGTTGGTCGTTTCTCGAATGGAAATAACAACCTCTTCTACCCGTTCTCCACCTAAATCGAAGACAGGAGTTAATACATATTGGAAGAATCGACGATGGTAAGGATCATCCCCGTGAGAAAAATCATTCCGTATGGCTGCGTGTTCGTGAATCACAAAACTAAAATCTTCAAGAATTTGCGACCCCATATCTTTAAAAAGAGAGATTTCCTCTAACAGTATCCCCACAATATCCATGAGTTCCTGATGTAAAAATTCCAAAGAAACCGGGCTTGCAAAATGACACTCACGATTGTCTCCAAATAAATAAAACTGATCCGGAGACGAAGATAAAATCGTGGACATCTTTTCCATTTGTCGTTCTGTTTGTTCTTTTAATTTTTGATTTTCTTCCTCGATACGTATGGATCTTAATTTTTCTTTTGAACTGCATAATAAACTGGAAATTCCATGCTGAATCGTATTGTACATTAGGAATTGTTGACTTAAATCCAACCACGAATCTAAAAAGTAAGCCACACCAAATTTTTCTCCACCGGCATGAAGTATAAACGTACTGCCATAAGAATAATACTCTCCCATCCAATGAGTATTCACTTCTCGATGAATATCAGCCTTGACGCTCATCTGCTTTAAAACTAATGGCAATTCATCCAGAAGATCGGATGTAAAACCACGATAAAACTCTTCACTTTCTAGATTAAAATAGATGTATTGCTGCTGTTCTTCACCATCAATCGTAAAAGTAAAATATATCCCTCGACAATGAAGATAGGGCTTTAACTTCATAAGTATTCCAGGAACATTCAAGTGAGCCCTTGGGTTTTTTATATGCTCAAATGCTTCATTGGATATCAATTCCAACATTTGATATCGACTCATCTGAAGTTGTTCTGCTGAAATTGGAATCATGTATATATCCATAATAATGGGTTATTGAATTTCTTATCGGGATGTTTCTGAAAAAACTGACTAGACCTAAGTCTTTGGATAGAAAATAAAAAGACGACGAAGGAATCTCATCATAAACTGATTCTTATGAATAGAAAATCGAACCTTCGTAGCTTTATTTTTTACTCCATTGTTTTCTTTCTGTTCATGATGGGTATTTTGTTTTTTTTCTATGTCTATGGATCAAAAAAGCTGGACTTAGGTTCTGGGACATTCTTAATGCTTTTCCTCAGCATTTTATTCTTTCGAATGCTGCTTCTATTTTTCTTTTCTCTGATTGAACGATGGCAATATCACCCTGATTTTATTCAAGAAAAAATCAGTTCATTTCCTGCAGACGACATCATGGTGACTTTTCTTATCCCCTGCTTCAATGAAGAAAAAGTCATTCAGCAGGCACTTCAATCGATTGAAAAAGTTCATTACAAAAATATCGAAATAATTGTCATCGACGATGGATCCACAGATCAAACATTTGCTGTCGCCAGCAGTGTGGCAATGACAAAAACAACCCGCATCCTACAGCAGAGTAATCAAGGAAAAGCGCAAGCTTTGAACCATGGATTAAAACATGCCAAGGGACAATATGTTTTTTGTATGGATGCGGACACGCTTGTTCAGCCTCAAACCCTGGATATTGCCCTTCTGATTCTTCATGCAGATCCACGCTTAGCGGCCATCGCAGGCAATGTCAAAGTTGGTAATGATGATCAAATGCTGACTTTGTTACAAAGATTGGAATATTTGATGGGTTTGAACTTTCCAAAGCTCGCTCAATCTTTTTTTGGAGCAGTTCAAATCATCCCAGGGCCCGCGGGATTATTTCGAAAAGAGATTTTACTTAAAGTCGGTGGGTATCGATCCCACACATTTGCGGAAGATTATGACCTGACTTTGCGTTTATTGATGCATGATTATCACGTTCGATTCTGCCCAGAATTGATTGTGATCACAGAAGCCCCTGATGAAATCAGATCCCTTGTCTCTCAAAGGTATCGATGGTTCCGAGGTGTATTTCAAGCTCTTCGTCAATTCCTTCCTCATTTAATCACGCGGCAATTGCCAAGAAGGGCTCGTCGAATTCTGTACTATACTTTTTTTGAAAATTATTTTATTCCACTTGGAAATTTGCTCTTAATCTTGATTTCTTTGTTTCAAGCTTGGAATCAAGATCATATTTTTATCGCCAGTTTGTTTTCTGGATTTTCTCTGATTGACCTCTTACTGATTGCCTATTGCGTCTTTGAAGAAAAGGATGCCATTCGCCTTTTAGGTCTGTCCTTTATTTATCGCAGTACCTATGGATTATCTATGGAAATTCTTCGTTTTCTTTGCTGGGTGGATGAGTTTTTTAATGTTCCTATGAGTTGGGGATCTCTGAATCGAAAGGGTCTTAAAAAAAAGGAGCAAGAATCATGATGGCTTCCATTCTGAATTTTTTATTTTTTGGACTTCAAATCACTGTCATTCTTTCTACTCTGTATTTTTTTATTGATTTTAAAAAGCGCCGCAAACTGAAGCTTCAAAATCAAAAAAAAACCCACACCTAATTTGTGTGGGTTTCTTCGTTGCTTTCAAATAGACAACTATTTCTTAGTAGGATTTTTTTGATTTTTTCTTTTTCTTTTTCTTTTTGGCTTTATGACCGTGGGATTTCTTTTTCTTTTTTGATTTCATCTTCTCTGAATGCATGGATGAATCAGCCCCCTTCATCGCCTCAGATGCTTGAACTGTTGATGGTGCTACCATCAAAAAGGAAGCCATTAATAAAGGGAATAAAGCCAATTTCATTGTTTTCAACATACATGATTCTCCTTTTATGTTTCTTGAGCATGGCACCAGAACTTATGTTTGATGACCAATGACAGTCCACTTATCGGTCAACACAACTTTGGACTTCAATGAATTTTAAAGCACAATTTTATTATGAAACAAAGTTTCACAATGACTCAAATTGCGCTTCAAAAAAAGAAATACTCTTATATACGGTAGGCTTTGTAAACTAAGCCTAATGATTCTGCAACGGCCTGGTAGCATACATGTCCACCATAGACATTTAATCCTTTGTACAAGGCAGGATCTTTCGCCACAGAGTCTTCAACCCCCATTGCGGCAAGCATGCTTGCATACTTCAAAGTGGTATTTGTTAAAGCATAGGTCGATGTGCGAGAAACAACCCCTGGCATATTTGGTACACAATAATGAATGACCCCATCCACTTCAAAGGTGGGATGCTGATGGCTTGTTGGTCGGCATGTTTCAATACATCCACCTTGATCAACGGCGACGTCGACAACCACACTGCCTTTGGACATTTCTGAAATCAATTGTTTGGATACTAAGGTCGGAGCTTTAAATCCCGCAATCAAAACAGCTCCAATCAGTAGATCACTTTCAACCACCGCTTGTTCGATATTTTGCATATTCGAATACAAAGTCGTGCAACGTCCTTCAAAAATATCATCCAAGTATTCTAACCTAGAAAGATTCACATCTAAGATCGTGACATCTGCACCAAGTCCCACTGCCATTTTCGCAGCATTTGTTCCTACAACACCGCCACCTACAATGGTTACTTTGGCAGGACGAACCCCTGTCACTCCACCTAAAAGGACACCTTTTCCGCCATGATCTTTTTGAAGATAAAATGCACCGATTTGAGTTGCCATACGCCCAGCAACTTCACTCATGGGTGTTAATAAAGGTAAGCTGCCATCAGCACTTTGAATTGTTTCGTAGGCGATCGCCTTGACTTTTCGTTCACATAAAACTTTGGTGAGTTTGGGTTCAGCAGCTAAATGAAGATATGTGTACAGAATCTGATTTTCTTTCAACAGCTCATATTCGTCAGGAAGTGGTTCCTTCACCTTCACGATCATATCCGAAAGACGATAAACCTCCGCCTTTGTATCCAGAATTTTTGCTCCGGCTTTTTCATAATGAGCATTCAGAATTCCACTGCCAAGACCTGCATCTTTTTCAACGTAGACAGTATGACCCTCTTTCACCAATTGGCGAACTCCGGCCTCTGTCATTCCCACGCGATTTTCACTGATTTTAATTTCTTTTGGAACACCAACGATCATACTCAACTCCTGGTTGTTTTTTTGGATGTCCCTATTTTTGCGCACTTCTTTTTAAAAAGGCAATGAGGAAAGATCTGCTCCTAGCTCCACAGATTTAAAAATATTGGGCTGTTCCAAAATCTTTTTGACGAGTTTATTCATGATATCATGCCCAGCCTTGTGTAAAACAAGATGACCCATCAATGGTTTGCCCAGCGTCACTAAATCTCCAAGGGCATCTAAAACTTTATGCCGCACGAACTCATCAGGAAATCTTAAGCCCTCGGGGTTGAGAACATTTTTTTCATCCAACCCGATGGCATTTTCCAAACTTCCACCTAAGGCCAAACCTCGTGCCTGCAAAGCAACAACATCTTTTAAAAATCCGAAGGTTCGAGCTGTGGCAATCTCTCGTTCAAAACTGACTTCATTAATATCCACATCTAACTTCTGACGACCAATCACTGGATGAGGAAAATCAATGGTGCACGTAATACGTAAACCTTGATAAGGAACAACATAAGCCTGTTTATCACCTTCTGAATAGTAGATCGGTTCTTGAATCAAGGCATATTTTCTTGGTTGATCCTGCTGAACAAGTCCCACACTTTGCAAAGCTTTTAAAAAATCTCGAGCACTTCCATCACAAATTGGAATCTCAGGACCATCCAGTTCGATAAATAAATTATCGATGCGAAGGGCAGATAATGCAGATAAACAATGTTCCACCGTCGCAACAGAAAAATCAGCCCCCCCCAAGGTCGTTGCATTGCCTGTGGCTTTCACATTGTCTGCCGAAACTTGCAGGTGAGGCTTTCCTGGTAAATCACTTCGAATAAAATAAACGCCCGTATTCGGAGGAGCTGGTACAAAATCCAACCGACAAGGTTTTCCTGAATGAATCCCTATCCCCTGCACTTGCACTCGACGTCGCAAAGTTCTTTGTAAAAACATCAATCCACCACCTGGATAAAACCCACATCCTGGCCCGCCCAATTCTTCAGAGGAGCGTTCCAAGTTTGCTGAAGGAAATCTTCACTTAAACTGTATCCTGCTTCTTGAATAAAATGCAAACATGCTTTTTCTGCAGCCCGAGGAGCTCCATCCATAACTTTCAGAGCAAAAGATTTGCGCAAAGGTAAAATCATACCAAAGTAAACTCCTTCGGCTCCCACTTTCACAAGCACATCTCCCTTGGTCGCCTGAAAAATTCGTGTGCAAAAACCATGAGTTCCCGAAACATACTCGGGATAATGTGAAATCGCTTTCCATAAAATATGACAAGCACTGGAAGCATTTTCCAATTGTTGCTGAAAATAAACTCCCGCCTTTGCAAGATTCAATAAGGGTGTCCAATAAGTGGGAATGCCACATCCATCAATTCCCCACGGAAGAACTTCATGGTCCACTTTCAAGGCTTGAGTCAAAGACTGACGAATCACAGCTTGCAAAGGATGAGCGTATTTTTCATAGCCTATGTGTTTCCATCCATGAACGGCACAGACTGCCAGCATGGAAGCATGTTTGCCTGAGCAATTATTGTGAGTCTTTTGTGCTTGTTGATGATTCCACGCCAAATTTTTTGCAGCCGTCGGATCTGCTGGTTCATGGGCTCCACAGGCTAAATCCTGATCGGAAAATCCCATTTTTTGCAACCACTGATGAACCAACTGCTGATGAAAGACCTCCCCCAAATGAGAGGCCGCAGAAATGGAGATATGCCTTTCATCCAGATCAAATTTTTCAATGGCACCTGATTCTATAAATGGCACAGCTTGAAAGAACTTGACTGCAGATCTGGGGTAGATGCGAGTTTGAAAATCTCCCCAACTTGACAGAACCTCTGATAAATCATCTAGAAGGACTCCCTGGACGGAGTGAGTACTCTCCACAGAGTTTCCACGAATGATTTGAACTTGCAAAACGGGATGATGTATTTTCATAAAATCCTGGACCTTTTCCTGTCTATCGAATTCATCGTTGATTGCCTTCATTTTCTGAGAAAATCATCCGAAATAGTCAGGGATGTGTTTACATGAAAGCTTAGGCCTGTGCCTGGAAAATTACACTCAGACAGAAAGTCGATCAAGACGAATTTTGCCAGCACGGCACGTCTTCCGGGATGTTTTTTTCATTCTGTTGGTGATTCTGTGCTCAGGCTGCTCTCATGAAAGCTTACGTGATGAAATGTATAGCAAAATTGAACACGCAAATCCTCGCGCCGCAGCCTATGCGGCTGAAGGATTTACTTTTGATAAACGCCAGGTGGAGCGACCAAATACCGTCTGGGATTTTTACTATAAACACTGCAATCTCATTTCGAGAAATCCTTACCCAGAAAAAGAAGCTTGGTCTTGCACAGAACCATATTAAGTTCTTTCTTCAATCTACCGACAAGACCTATGTCCACTGAGGATGAGTCAACATGAAAGGCTAGGATTCTTATGGGTATGATCGACCGATATCGCAAAAAAGGTGGTTTCTTGCAACTTGTACAGCTGATTGAAACAACACCATCCCCAAAGCAAGAAAAATTCCTGAAGCTCATTGCGGAAGAAAGTCAGGCTTGGGAAGAAGAAATCAAAAAGAAGATCTTGAGCATGGATAGAATCGTTGGATGGGATACATCTATTTTAGGTGAAATATTTCCCCATATTCAACCATTGACCCTGGCCGCAGCCATCCAAGTCCTGAACGAAGAAAAAAAATCAAAAGTTCTTGGTATTCTGACAAACTCAGAAAAAAGAAAAATGGAAGATCATCTTCTGAATTCAAAAACAGCAAGCGCTGGAGAGATCTTCACCAGCGTCACTCGCATTTTTGACGAGATTCGAAAAATGATTGCTTCGAACCATCTTAAGCTGGATAAATTTGATCCTGAGTTGATCATCGCCGAAGATACTGAAGAACGACTTGGAAAACCAACAGGAAATGCCCATAACTCATCATCTTCAAAAAAAGATCTGCCTTCTTCTGTTGCACAGGATTCAGGATCATCATCAGATTCAACTTCCAGCGAGGAAGAGCCCGGAGCCAATTTAGATTTTTCACTGGCCTTTGAAACACCTTCACCGAAGGTGACGAAACAAGCCGTGGAAGAAATTGCCCAGCTACGAAAAAAAGTCATCACTTTGAATCATGAACTGACCAGAATTCAAAATGAAAATAAAGTGATGAAAGAAAAATTAGAACAAATTAAAAAAATTGCGTAGATGCATGGGTAAATAATTTTCTATTCCTCAAGGTTGTTCAATTCATTCTCAACCGTGGGGAATAGAGGCTGAATGACTTCCAAAGTAAGGCCAGATCAGTCTTAAAAGAAGTCCCATCAACAATCCGTAGGTCATTCCACCAAGATGGGCTGCAAAGCCAATTTGCTGCCCTAACTCGGGAACGATGGACATAAAATCCACTAAATCGGGCACAAATAAAATGGGAAGCATCAACCACTTGGAAGCAAAGAAAGATCCAAAATAATTTTCTATGGGAGCAAAAAAATAAAAAAACTTCACCCGATGATTGTATTCAATCACAAAATAAAATGCCATCAAGGCGGTGATCGATCCACTGGCTCCAACAAGAGGTGCTGACGTAAGATCACCAAAAACCCATAATAAACTCATTTTATAAAACCAACCTGCAAAAACACCACCACCAAGAAAGACAATCAACATCACAAAGCCGCCCATAAAGAGCTCCACCATCATTCCAAAAAAATAGAGAAATAATATATTTCCCAACAGGTGGAAAAAATTTGAATGAACAAATTGATAGGTAAAATATCGAATCGTACTATCAAATCTAGGTACTCCAAAAACCAATCCATAGGTCATA
>JACCDG010628760.1_pt1 | contig 17942 bp, 12 predicted proteins | sample 7442471 | NCBI WGS metagenome assembly JACCDG01 (sample SAMN15323444, study PRJNA562643) | freshwater metagenome | isolation source: river surface water | place: USA:Blue River Watershed | collected 2017-08-17 | reverse complement strand
TGAACGGGCTGTACAAGGCGGAATTGATCCATCGTCTGGCACCTTGGAAAACCCGGGAAGCGGTGGAACTGGCAACCCTGGAATGGGTGCACTGGTTCAACCATCAACGCCTGCTAGAGCCGATCGGCTATATCCCTCCGGCCGAAGCTGAGGCAAACTACTGGCGGCAAATCGCCGAGAAGGTCGAGACTGCTGCTTTAACTTAAGCCAACCAGCCTCCGCGATACCCGGGGCGATTCACTTACACACAATTAACCTTACGCCGGATATTGTCCCAATATGGCCATTGCCTTGCTTATCCGGCGGTGGCCGGATAACAGCTCTCTGGAGTCCTTAAAGGCTTTTATTCAGACGGCGAATGGCGCGATCCAGTCCCTCCAATGTCAGCGGATACATGCGATCCTGCATCAGCTGTTTGATCATGTGCAGCGATTCTGTGTAATCCCAGTACATTTCTGCAACCGGGTTGAGCCAGATTGCGCTGCCGTAATGCTCCAGCAATCGTTGTATCCAAACCTGGCCTGCTTCGGCATTGTTGTGTTCGACGCTGCCATTGGGGTAGACGATTTCGTACGGGCTCATCGTTGCATCGCCGACAAAAATCAGTTTGTAGTCTGGCCCGTAGGTGTGCATTACGTCGTAGGTAGACATCCGCTCGTTGTGACGGCGCTTATTGTCCTTCCATACCGATTCGTAAACGCAGTTATGGAAGTAGAAATACTCCAGATGCTTGAACTCCGTTTTGGCTGCCGAAAACAGTTCTTCGCAACTGCGGATGTGATCATCCATCGAGCCGCCCACATCAAAAAAAAGCAGTACTTTTACCTTGTTGTGCAGCTGCGGCACCATTTTGATATCGAGATAACCGGCGTTATTGGCAGTGGCGCGGATGGTGTCGTCCAGATCCAGCACTTCCGGCGCGCCTTCGCGGGCAAACTGGCGCAGGCGGCGCAGGGCAACCTTGATGTTGCGCGTGCCCAGCTGCACCTGATCGTCGAAGTTCTTGAACTCACGCTGATCCCACACCTTTACCGCCTTGCGGTGGCGCGATTGCTCCTGGCCAATGCGGATGCCGGCGGGATTGTAGCCATTGGCGCCAAACGGGCTGGTGCCGCCGGTGCCAATCCATTTGTTGCCGCCAGCGTGACGTTCTTTTTGCTCCTTCAGGCGTTCCTTGAAGGTTTCCATGAGTTTGTCCCAGCCCATGGCTTCCAGTGCCTTTTTGTCTTCTTCGCTGAGAAAACGCTCGAACTCCTTGCGCAGCCAGTCATCGGGAATCTCTGCCGTCAGCAGTTCACCGAGTGACTCGACGCCTTTGAAGTAGCTGCCGAATGCCTTGTCAAACTTGTCGAAATGTTTCTCGTCCTTCACCAGACAGGTTCGGGCCAGATAATAAAAATCGTTGAGGCTGCCGGAGATCACGCGCTTATCCAGCGCTTCCAGCAGGGTCAGAAACTCCTTGATGCTGACGGGCACCTTGGCATCTTTGAGCTGATAAAAGAAGTCGATGAGCATAAAGGCTTTGTGTTATTGTCGCTGGCGATTAGATTTCTTGCTCTAAATTGGCGGTTGATGAAGACTTGTTAGCGGCTGAACGGTATCCGCAAGATGCTGTCTGCGTCACGTCGTGAACAGCGTCAGGGATTATTGTGGCGATTGTACTATTAACTCTGACAAGCCGCGTAGCCGGAACATTTCATCGTTAAAGGCAGAAACCGCTATTTTTTGTGGCAGTAAATGGCCGATGGTCATTTTTTTCAAAGCCGCTACAGCGTGGCTTGGCGTGGAATGAAAATGGCAGAGGAGATAACAGAAAATCATGTTGACGCGTCGTCAGTTCATCAAAACCGGGATTGCCGGTGCCGCCACGCTGGCCGTTGCCCGGGCTCTTTATGGCCCGTTCGAGCCAGAGCCGCAATGGCAGAGTGCGGGCCCTTATCAATATCAGGTTTTATCGGCCGGTAGCTGCAATATGCTGGCCGCGCTGGCTGCCGTGATGCTAAAGGGGGCGTTTCCGCAGGATCTGCCGGCTCGTGCCAGCGCGATTCAGAGCGTGGTGGAGGGCATCGACAAGGCGGTGGCTGCGCTTCAACCGGCTGTGCAGGAAGAGTTGCAGCAACTGTTTTCGCTGCTGAATTTTCCGGTTACGCGTCGTTTGCTGGCTGGTGTATCGCAACCTTGGCTTAAGGCGGATGCACGCGAAATCGAGCATTTTATTGCCAATTGGCGAGCAAGCCGTTTCCAGTTACTGCGCAGTGGCTTTCACGGTTTGCACATGCTGGTGATGGCTGCCTGGTATGGCAGCCCGCAAAGCTGGGACAAGCTTGGTTACAGGGGCCCACCATCGCATGTGCTGGCGGCTCAGGCGAGCAATTGAGGAAAATAATATGAGCAAATTTACTGACCCATACGTCGAAGGCCTGGCACGTGGTTGGCAGATTGTTGATGCGTCAGCGCTGACAGGGGATCGTCAACTGGAAGCCGATGTGGTGATTGTAGGTACGGGCGCTGGCGGAGGCGTGACCGCCGAAACCCTGTGCAAGGCTGGTCTGAAGGTGGTGTTGCTGGAAGAGGGGCCGCTGAAAACCACGCGTGATTTCAAAATGCGTGAGTCAGAGGCTTATCCCAGTCTTTATCAGGAATCGGCAGCGCGCCAGACCAAGGACAAGGGCATCAGCATCCTGCAGGGGCGGACTGTTGGCGGGTCGACGACCGTCAACTGGACTTCCAGTTTTCGCACACCGCCAGATACGCTGACATTCTGGCAGAAAAACTTCGGGCTGAAGGACCACACAGTCGAACAGCTTCAGCCATGGTTCGAAATGATGGAACGACGCCTGCATGTGCAGGATTGGCTGACTGCGCCGAACGCCAACAACAATGTGCTGAAAGTGGGGGCGGAAAAGCTTGGCATCAGCTGGGGGCATATCCGCCGCAACATCAACGGCTGCTGGAACCTGGGGTATTGCGGAATGGGCTGCCCGACCAATGCCAAGCAGTCGATGCTGATTACGACCATCCCTTTTGCGCTGCAGCACGGAGCTACGCTGGTGCATCATGTGCGTGCACACCATTTGCTGCTTGATGGCGATCGCGTGCTGGGTGTGGAATGCCAGGCGATGGATCAGGCCGGTGTGCGCCCGGGTTCTGCGCGCGTTAAGGTCAAGGCCCCGCATGTGGTGTTGTCGGCCGGCGCGATCGGCTCGCCAGCGCTGTTGTTGCGGAGCAAGGCGCCCGATCCCTACAAGCTGGTTGGTAGCCGAACATTTCTGCATCCGACAACCATCTCGATGGCCACCATGCCGGGCAAAATCGATGCCAGCAGTGGTGCGCCGCAGAGCCTGTATTCGGATCATTTTCTGCATACCCAGCCGGTGGACGGCGATATCGGCTTCAAGATTGAAGTTCCGCCATTACATCCCTTGCTGGCGTCGATCAACGTCATGGCCAGCGGCGAGCAACATGCACAGTTCATGAGCCAGTTTCAGCACGTCAACGCCATGTTATCGCTGCTGCGTGACGGTTTTCACCCCCAAAGCACAGGTGGCCAGGTTGAGCTGCGCAGTGACGACACTCCGGTGCTGGATTACAAAATCAGCGAATACGTCTGGCAAGGGGTACGGCATTCATTGCTGGCGATGGGCGAAATGCAGTTTGCCGCAGGCGCCACCATGGCCATGCCGGCGCACGATCAGGCCACACCGCAAACCAGCTTTGCCGCTTACAAAAAGGCGCTTGAAGCACTGCCGATGGAGGTGCTGCGATCCCGAGTGGTCAGCGCTCATGTGATGGGCGGTTGTCGTATGGGCAGTGATCCGAAGAATGCAGTGATCAATGCCGATGGCCAGCACCACCATCTGCGTAATCTGCACGTGATTGATGGTTCTATGTTTCCCACCAGTATTGGTGCCAATCCGCAATTGTCGATTTACGGCATAGCCGCACGCAACGCCGCCAAACTGGCGCTGCAATTGACAGGCAAGCCGGCTCCGGCTTTAGCCTGAGCCGTGATGGGGAAAGGGCCGGCTTGTTTTTGCCGGCCAATCCGCTAGCTTGAACTTATCTTCTTTATCCGGCTTTTGATCATGGCGCATCAGCCTCACCCCGACTGGCAAGACATCCTGCTGCTGGAGCAGCAACTGAGTGATGAAGAACGCGCAATTCGCGATGCTGCTCAGCATTATTGTCAACAGCAGTTGATGCCGCGCATTGTGCAGGCTAACCGGCTCGAACAATTCGATCCGGCCATATTGCGTGAAATGGGCGCGCTGGGCCTACTTGGTGCCACCATTCAGGGTTATGGCTGTCCGGGTTTGAGCCATGTCGCTTACGGCCTGCTGGCTCGCGAAGTCGAGTGGGTGGACAGCGGCTATCGCTCGGCAATGAGTGTGCAAAGCTCGCTGGTGATGTACCCGATCCATCGCTTTGGCAGCGAACAGCAAAGGCAGGCTTATCTGCCTGGCTTGGCCAGCGGCGAATTGATTGGCTGTTTCGGGCTGACTGAACCCGATCATGGCTCTGATCCAGGCGCCATGGCCACGCGTGCACGCAAGGTAGAAGGCGGTTATCGCTTGAGTGGCAGCAAGATGTGGATCACCAATGCACCCATCGCTGACGTTTTGCTGGTGTGGGCCAAGGATGCAGCCGGCGGCGTCGGCGGTTATTTGCTGGAGCGGGGTATGGCCGGTTTGGTAATGCCCACCATACACGGCAAGTTCAGCCTGCGCGCATCGATTACCGGCGAAATCGTCATGGATGATGTTTTTGTACCAGAAGCAAACAAATTGCCTCAGGCTGCCGGCCTGAAAGCGCCGTTTTCCTGCCTAAACAAGGCGCGTTATGGGATTGCCTGGGGCGCGCTGGGTGCCGCGGAGTTTTGCTGGCACTCGGCGCGTCAATACACTCTCGATCGACAGCAGTTCGGGCGGCCGCTGGCTGCCAATCAGCTGATTCAGCTCAAACTGGCGGACATGCAGACGGAAATTGCCTTGGGGCTACAGGCGGTTTTGCGGGTTGGCCGTTTGCTGGATGAAGGCTCGGCTACACCAGATATGATTTCGCTGATCAAACGCAATTCGGTTGGCAAGGCTCTGGAGATAGCACGCAAGGCGCGCGACATGCATGGTGCCAATGGTGTCAGCGATGAATTTCACGTCATCCGCCATCTGTGCAATCTGGAGGCTGTGAATACCTACGAAGGCACTCACGATATTCATGCGCTGATCTTGGGGCGCGGCCAGACAGGCTTGCAGGCCTTTTTCTGATTGTCTTTCTTCCTGAGCCGGAGCCAGGCTCGCGTAACGGGGCGTTCCGGGTGCGTTGAGCCTGAACGACAATTACGCTAAAATGCGCAATTCGGATCAGCATGTAGCCTCATGACAAAATATATCTTTGTTACCGGCGGCGTTGTCTCCTCACTGGGGAAGGGCATCGCCGCCGCGTCACTTGCGGCGATCCTCGAATCGCGCGGCCTCAAAGTCACCATGATGAAACTGGACCCATATATCAATGTGGACCCAGGCACCATGAGCCCTATGCAACACGGTGAAGTTTTCGTGACCGAAGACGGTGCGGAAACCGACCTTGACCTTGGTCATTACGAGCGTTTCATCCACGCCAGGATGAGCAAGCGCAATAACTTCACCACTGGCCAGATCTACGAATCGGTGATCAAGAAAGAACGCCGTGGCGACTATCTGGGCAAAACCGTTCAGGTGATTCCGCACATTACCGACGAAATCAAGCATTTCGTTCGCCTTGGCGCGGGTGACGCCGAAGTTGCCGTGGTTGAAGTGGGCGGTACGGTGGGCGATATCGAATCGCTGCCGTTCCTTGAAGCGATTCGTCAGATGGGCGTGCAGGAAGGCAAGCAAAACACCTGCTTCGTGCACCTGTCGTATGTGCCTTATATCGCCGCTGCCGGTGAGATCAAGACCAAACCAACCCAGCATTCGGTAAAAGAACTGCGCGAAATCGGCATTCAGCCGGACGTTTTGATTTGCCGTGCAGATCGCATGGTGCCGGATGATGAACGCAACAAGATTGCGCTGTTCACCAATGTTTCGGAAAAGGCGGTTATCTCCTGCCCGGATGCCAGCTCGATCTACAAGATTCCGCGTGTATTGTCGGATCAGCATATCGACGACATCATCTGCAAGCAGTTGCAATTGAACCTGCCGCCGGCCGATCTTGCGATGTGGGATAAAATCGTTGACGCGCTCGACAATCCCGAACGCGAAATCAATATCGCCATGGTTGGCAAATATGTCGACCTGACTGAATCCTACAAATCGCTGACCGAAGCGCTGATCCATGCCGGGATTCATACCCGCAGCAAGGTGAAGGTGCATTACGTCGACTCCGAATCGCTGGAAACCGAAGGTCTGGATGCCATCCAGAATATGGACGCGATTCTGGTGCCGGGCGGTTTTGGTCGCCGTGGCGTGGAAGGCAAAATCAAGGCCATCCGTTTTGCCCGGGAAAACAACGTGCCGTATCTGGGCATCTGCCTCGGCATGCAACTGGCGATCATCGAATACGCCCGTGACATGGCCGGCATGGCTGATGCCAACAGTACCGAATTCGACAAGGAAACCGCCCACCCGGTGGTAGCCTTGATCGACGAGTGGGTTAACCACGACGGCAAGATCGAAAAGCGCGACGAAAACTCCAATATGGGCGGCACCATGCGTCTGGGCAGCCAGGAGTGCAAGCTCGACGCCGGCAGTCTGGCTGCCAAGGTGTATGGCGCAACCAGCATCGTCGAGCGTCATCGCCATCGTTACGAAGTCAATAACTACTATCTGCCACGCCTGGAACAGGCCGGCCTGGTGGTCAGCGGTCGTTCGGTTGGCGCCGAGGCGTTGTGCGAAACCGTTGAGTTGCCAAATCACCGTTGGTTCTTCGGTTGTCAGTTCCACCCGGAATTCACCTCTACCCCGCGTGACGGTCATCCGATGTTCAAGGCTTATATTGAAGCGGCGATTGCCAACGCCAAGGAAAAAGGACGTTAAGCATGCAACTGTGTGGCTTTGAAGTTGGTCTGCAGCAACCGTTGTTCCTGATCGCTGGTCCGTGTGTGATCGAGTCGCAGCAGCTGGCACTGGATACTGCAGGTCAGTTGAAAGAGATTTGTGCCGAACTGGGCATCCCGTTCATTTACAAATCGTCGTTCGACAAGGCCAATCGCAGTTCTGGCAAGTCGTTCCGTGGCCCGGGCATGGATCAAGGGCTGAACATCCTCGCTGAAGTGCGCAAGCAGATCGGCGTGCCGGTGTTGACCGATATTCACGAAATCGACGAGATCGAGCCAGTGGCTGCCGTGGTCGACGTGTTGCAGACACCTGCTTTCTTGTGCCGCCAGACAGACTTCATTCATGCCGTGGCGCGCTGCGGCAAGCCGGTGAATATCAAGAAAGGCCAGTTTCTGGCACCGGGCGACATGAAAAACGTCGTCGACAAGGCCAAGGAAGCCAATGGCGGCAGCGATAACATCATGGTGTGTGAACGTGGCGTGAGCTTTGGTTACAACAACCTGGTCTCGGATATGCGCAGTCTGGCGATCATGCGTGAAACTGGCTGCCCTGTGGTATTTGACGCGACCCACTCGGTACAGTTGCCGGGTGGTCAGGGTACATCTTCCGGAGGTCAGCGCGAATTTGTGCCGGTACTGGCGCGTGCAGCGGTTGCTGTTGGAGTGGCTGGCCTGTTTATGGAAACCCACCCGGACCCGGCCAAGGCCATGTCTGACGGTCCGAATGCCTGGCCGCTGCCGAAAATGAAGAATTTGCTGGCCACGCTGAAACAGATCGACGATCTGGTAAAGGCGGGCGGCTTTGCCGAGATGTCGCTGGGCTGATCGCCCGCGCCGGATCGCAAGATAACCTGTTATCGATTAACCAATTATCAGAGGTATTGAGTTATGAGTTCGATTGTTGACGTTGTTGCTCGCGAAGTCCTGGATTCGCGCGGAAATCCGACTGTTGAAGCCGATGTATTGCTGGAATCCGGTGTAATGGGCCGCGCAGCAGTGCCGTCAGGTGCATCGACCGGCGAAAAAGAAGCCGTGGAACTGCGCGATGGTGACAAAGCGCGTTATCTGGGCAAAGGCGTGCTGCAAGCCGTTGAGAACGTCAACACCGAAATCTGCGAAGCCATCATTGGTCTGGATGCTGCTGAACAATCTTTTATCGATCGCACCCTGCTCGAACTGGACGGCACTGACAACAAGAGCCGCCTGGGCGCTAACGCCATTCTGGCTGTGTCGGTTGCCGTAGCCAAAGCGGCAGCCGAAGAAGCCGGCCTGCCGCTGTATCGCTATCTGGGTGGTGCAGGCCCGATGAGCCTGCCGGTGCCGATGATGAACGTGATCAATGGTGGTGCACACGCCAACAACAGCCTGGATATCCAGGAATTCATGATCATGCCGGTTGGCGCCAAGACTTTCCGTGATGCACTGCGTTGTGGCGCGGAGATCTTCCATCACCTGAAAAAGATCTGTGATGCCAAGGGGTATTCGACTACCGTGGGTGACGAAGGTGGTTTCGCACCGAACCTGAAAACCAACGAAGAAGCGCTGGCGCTGATCTCGGAAGCTGTTCTTGCCGCAGGTTACACGCCGGGTGATGACGTGATGTTTGCGCTGGACTGCGCCAGCTCGGAATTCTACAAAGATGGTCACTACGTGCTTGAAGGCGAAGGCGGTCTGAAGCTGACTTCGGCTCAGTTCGCTGACTACCTGGAAACACTGGTCAACAAATATCCGATCATCTCCATCGAAGACGGCATGTCCGAACACGACTGGAACGGCTGGAAACTGCTTACCGACAAGCTCGGCAAGCGTGTGCAGCTGGTGGGTGACGACGTGTTCGTGACCAACCCTAAAATTCTGGCCGAAGGCATCAAGGCGGGCATCTGTAATTCGCTGCTGGTGAAGATCAACCAGATCGGCACGCTGACCGAAACACTGCAGGCGGTTGATTTGGCCAAGCGCAACATGTATACATCGGTGATGAGCCATCGCTCGGGTGAAACCGAAGACAGTACCATCGCCGATCTGGCGGTTGCCACCAACTGCATGCAGATCAAGACTGGTTCGTTGTCTCGTTCAGATCGTATGGCCAAATACAACCAGCTGCTGCGCATCGAGGAAGAATTGGGCGATGCAGCTTATTACCCGGGTCGTGGTGCTTTCTACCACCTGAAATAAGCCAGTCTTCGCTGGTTGGAAACGTACGGGCGGGAAACCGCCCGTTTCTGCATATTTACGCTTGATATCCTGCATGCGCATTCTGACGCTGATTCTGGTTTTGCTGATTGCTTTCATTCAATACCCGCTCTGGGTAGGGAAGGGGAGCTGGCTGAGTGTCTGGAAAATTGATGCAGAGCTGGGCAAGCAGCAGCAGGCCAACAAACAGCTGGAAACCCGCAATGCCTCGCTGGCAGCCGAGGTGCGTGACCTCAAGACCGGATACGACGCCATCGAAGAGCGGGCGCGTAACGAGCTGGGCATGATCAAGCAGGACGAAGTGTTTTTCCAGATTCTCGACAAACCCGCCTTGCCGCTTGTCGCTCCATTGCCTCCTGCAGATGGCAAGACTGCATCTGATCCAAAAAACCTGGCGCCGGCCAGTTCCGCAGCGCCACAATAATCCCCGCCTTTGGTTGAAAAGCGCGGCTGCCCATATACAATTTCATGGGGGGCCTGATTTGCATGGCTCTCATTCTTCGTGCTCCTGTTTTGATTCCGGAGCATGGCTGCTTGTATTGAGCTTGCCGTATTCACTATTGACCGAAGCCAATGGAAAAACCCAATCCCAGTCTGATCGCCCGAGAAACGCTGAAGCAACTGGCTCAACGCAAGATGGTGCCCAATCCGGCCAACTATCGACGCATCTATGAGCAGATTGCCGGCGAGAAAGAAAAACAGCCGGATTCAGAACTTTCGGAAAAGTTGCTTAAACCGGTACGCGAACTCGCTGGTGATAATCCCAACAAGCGTCGTATCGTCAAACAACTGGAAGATCTGGCGGAGGAAAAGAAATGGGATGAGTTTGTCCGCATTTTTGAAGAACAGCAGAAACAACTGCTGGCATCCTCCCAGTTCGATCAGCCATGGCCGGATTTGATTCGCGATTTGTTGCGGCAATGGGAAACACGCCAGCGTGGAGTCAGCTCTGCGATGAAAAAAGAAGCACTGGAACGGGTGCTGATCAATTTCGGTAGCGACATCAGTTTGCTTAACGAAAAGATCGGCACCATGTTGCGTTCCTGGGGAGAGTCCGGCCAGGGAGAAACCGGCATCGAAACAGCCGAGCTGCCTGATGATGCAGAGCCGATTGAGCTTGTTGCCGAGGTGCCATTACGCCAAGAGAATGATAGCCAGCCGTTTGGTCTACGCCCAGCGGTTGTGCAGCCCCAGGTCTGGAATGAGTGGATTGAGTTGGTCAGGCGTACCCTGGAGTGCGCAGTCATTGCCCGGCTGAAGCATTTGCCCGAACTGCAGCAGGATGCAGAGGCCTTGCTGGTGACCTTGCGGCAGGTCTACGACGAAAAGACACTGAAATATTTTGCGACGCAGGTCAAAAAATTCATCCTTCGCCTGGAGTTGCAGAACGATACTGAAGATCGACTGGTTGAGGGCTTGCTGCATTTGCTGAGTCTGTTCGTCGACAATATCTCCGAACTGGTGATCGACGATGAATGGCTGCGTGGACAGATTGATGTGGTCAAGCAGCTGGTACACAAACCCGTTAATGTACGACAGATTTATGCGGCTGAAATCAGCTTCAAGGAAGTCGTGATTAAGCAGGGTGCGTTGAAAAAGAGCCTGAATGAGGCTAAGCAAACCTTCAAGAACATGATCGAAACCTTTGTTTCGCGTCTTGGATCAATGTCGGCAGTCACTGGTGATTATCACGACAAGGTGACGCGTTATGTGGACAGTATCCGTGCCACTGATGACCTGACGCAGCTGAATTCCTTACTGGCAGACTTGATGAACGACACCCGCACGATTCAGCTGGACATGCAGCGTTCTCGTGACGAAATGATGCAAGCCAAGCGCGAGGCGGAAGCCGCCGAACAGCGCATCATCGAGCTGGAGCATCAGCTGGAGGCTGCCAGCGAGAAGGTTCGCGAAGACCATCTGACCGGCGCCCTGAACCGACGTGGCCTGGATACCGCGTTTATTGCAGAAATCGCCCGTGCCGACCGCGAGGCGAGGCCGTTGTCAGTGTCGGTAATCGATATCGACAATTTCAAGCAGCTCAACGATCGCCTCGGGCATCAGGCGGGTGATGGTGCGTTGGTGCATCTCGTTCAAGTGGTCAAGGATACCCTGCGGCCGACTGACGTGGTTGCACGTTATGGCGGTGAAGAGTTTGTGGTGCTGCTGATCAATACCCCGCTGGATGAGGCGCAGGCAGTGATGACCCGTTTGCAGCGCGAGCTGACCAAGCGCTTTTTTCTGCATGATAACCAGAAGATACTGATAACATTCAGCGCCGGTGTGACTCAGTTCCAGCCCGGCGATAATCAGGACAGCGTGATCGCCCGCGCTGACGACGCGATGTATCAAGCCAAGAAAACCGGAAAGAACAAGGTGGTGGCTTATACCGCAACGCTGCCTGCCTATTAGGCGCGCTTTTGATCTATATGCATGATTACCTCTTTCGCCGCCGCCTCTTTGATTGACCCCCTGACATCGACATTGGCTTGGATGGCGCCAATCTCTGCTCCCTGCCTGCCAGATCCTCTGGGGCCGGGCGCATCATGAAATCCGTACATCGCGGATTCAGCATCAAGCTGCTTCTGGTGTTGATTCTGGCTACAACGGCACTGTTGATCGGACTGTCCTACATCCTCAGCCTGTCTCTTGAGCGCGGCAATCGCTTGCTGGTCGCCGAAATGCATCAGGTCTTGCTTGGCAACAATCGTCAGGTGGCGCAACAACTGCTGCAGGGGCGGGCAGATGCCTTGAATGCTGATCTGGGACGGGTTCAGATTGCCATGGAGGAGAGCAGCCGGGCCCTGAGTCATCATTTGGTGCGAGGTGGGCAGATGGAAGAGTCGGCGCCGGATCTGATTCGCCGTCTGCTGCGTGGAGAGGGGCTGCTGAGTTCTGCCTTTTTCTGCGATCTGCCTGCGGGCCAGTGCTTCGTACTGAATTCAGACGGGCAACATCGTCAAAGCTCCCCCAAATTGCTGCTTGATCTGCAGCACCTGCTGCCACAGTTAACGGCTCCCGGTGTAGCGCGCTGGGCCGATCTGCGGCCGCTGCCACACTTGGACGGAGGCTGGGGGGTTGAACTACTGGCTGGTGTCTATCGCGGAGAGCAGCGCGTTGGGGTGATCGGTGCAACTATCGACTTGACGCGCCTGAATCGGCTTTTACAGAAAAATCTGGCGCCCCAGGGCAGCTTTGTGTTGCTGCTGGATAGCCAATTACGTTTGCTGAGTGGCAGCGACGATGCGCTGGTGCACTGGATTGGCCCAGAGCAAGGTCCGGATTCCCTGGCGCCTTTGTCCTCATGCGCCAATCCCTCTTTGCTGACAGCCATCAAGGATTTGCAGCTGGCTGCTGCCGGTTATGAGGTGGTAGACCTTGGTGTTGCGCCACGTTTGCTGGTTCAGCAAAAGTTGGCGCTGCTTGACTGGCGTCTGTTGCTGGCGATACCGCAGATGCCGCTGGCGGATGCTGAAGAGCGTATCGAGCTGGCCAGTCAGACAGCGCGTCAGCAGGTTGAACGGCTATTCCTGTTTTCCGGAATCGGCATGGTGTTGCTGGTGGTCAGTTTCTTTCAGCTGCAATTGCGCTGGATGACCAGACCGATTCGCATGTTGATCGATGCGGCAAATGCATTTTCTTCCGGACGCCTGGAGCGCCGCGTGGAAGTTCCACGTGACAAGGAATTGGGTGCCTTGCTCACCACCTTCAATGAAATGGCCGATACGGTTCAGGCCAAGATCCATGCGCTGGATCAGGCAAACGAGCAACTTCGTAATGCCAACCAGCAGTTGCAAGACAATTTGCAGGCATCGCAACAGTTGAACCAGTCACTTGAGCAGGAAATCGAGCGGCGAACCGACGCCGAGAAAGCGCTGTCGCTGAGTGAAATCCGCCTTCAATCGATTCTGGCTCATTCCCCCGAGCCGATTTTCCTCAAGGATACGCGTGGCCACTATCTGCTGGTGAACCAGGCATTTGAAAAACTGGCTGGCAGGCCTACTGCACAGATTGTAGGCGCCACGGATCTGGATATTTTTCCGCCATCACTGGCAACACAACTGCAGCGCCATGATGCCCAAGTGATTGCAGAACGTCAGGCGTGCGAGTTTGAAGAGAATTTTGGCCAGATGAACCGGCCACAGGTATTTCTGACTTGCCGATTTTTGCTGTTCGACGACAAGCAGCGTCCGCATGCGCTGGGCGGGATTGCCATCGATTTTACCCGACGCAAGCTGGCCGAAGCCGAATTGCGACAGACCAAGGAGCACCTGGATCAGTTGGTTGAGGCACGCACCGCCACGCTCAAGCAACTCAACAGCAATCTGGCGCTGGAAATCGAAGAGCGACGCCAGGCGTTGGATCAACTCAGGGAATCAGAAGCCCGCTATCAGGTCTTGCTCGACAATGCCTGGGACGGTGTGGCGATTCTGCGCCAGGGTGAGCTGTATTACGCCAATCCGGCCCTGGTTCGCCTGTTGGGGGCGCAGCAGGTAGATCAAGTGATGTGGCGCTCGTTTCTGGAGTTCATTGACCCGGCGCAGCGCGAGTTTATTGCCGACAACTATCGCCGCCGCCTGGCGGGGGAGGCGGTCGCGTCGGTGTACGAATCGTCCTTGCAGACCATGCAGGGAGCGCTGATCGACGTTGAGATTTCTGTCGGACTGGCAACGTATCATGGCGTAACCGTCACGGTGGCTGTTGTGCGCGATATCCGCGCGCGCAAAAATGCCGAGCGGGAGCTGCAGCGGGCCAATCAGGAGCTGCTGCGCCTGTCCACCACGGATGCGCTGACCGGCTTGTACAACCGCCGTTATCTGATGGACACCATGAACGCCGAGTTTTCCCGTGCCCGGCGTTACTGGACGCCGATGGCGATCATGATGATCGACGTCGATCACTTCAAGCAGGTAAATGACAGATATGGCCATCAGGTGGGTGACCAGGTGCTGGAGCACTTGGGACGTATCCTGCGTGACCGGACGCGCCAGAGCGATATTGCTGCACGATATGGTGGAGAAGAGCTGACGGTATTGCTGCCACAGACCGCTCTGGAGCAGGCAATGACAGTTGCAGAAACACTGCGGCAGTTGATAGACGAGCACCCGTTTGTGAATGATAACGGTCGTCAGGTTCACGTCACCATCAGTATCGGTGTGGCATGTTTTCCGGATCTGCGGGTGGATGATGCTGAACGCTTGTTGCAATACGCCGACGCTGCACTCTATCAGGCAAAGGAGCTGGGGCGTAACCGTGTGGTACTGGCGCAGCTGGACATGATCCAGCCGCGATAAGCGCAGGCGTCAGAATATCCGTCGCTGCAGGCTGGCGCGATGCAGGATGGTGCTCGACAGTTCTTCGATCGATTTTGCCGTGGTATCCAGATAGGGAATGCCTTCCTTGCGGAAAATCGCCTCAACCTCGGCAGTTTCAAAGCGGCAGTTGTCCAGCGATGCATATTTGCTGTTTGGCTTGCGCTGGTTGCGGATTGCCGCCAGGCGATCCGGACCGATGGTCAGGCCAAACAGCTTGTGCCGGTAGGGGGCCAGCACTGCCGGCAGTTTCACTTCTCCCAGATCTTCCGGAATCAGTGGATAGTTGGCCGCCTTGATGCCGTATTGCAGCGCCATGTAAAGACAGGTGGGGGTTTTGCCGCTGCGCGATACGCCAACCAGGATGACGTCGGCGGCATCCAGATCTTTGGGCTTGATTCCGTCATCGTGTGCCAGCGCGAAATTGATGGCTTCAATGCGGGCATTGTATTCACCAAAGTTGTTGACGCTATGGGTTTTACCCATGGTATGCGAGGACTTGTGGTTCAGCTCCTGTTCCAGCGGAGAAATGAAGGCTTCAAAGAAGTCCAGACATAAGGCACAGTCCACTTTCAGGGCTCCGCGCAAGTCATCATCCACCAGCGTGCTGAAAACGATTGGGCGTTCGGCATCCTTTTTTGCTGCTGCACGCACCTGTTCATTTACTTGCAGCACTTTTTCCGGCGTATCGATAAATGGCAGTGTCACGCGTTTGAATTCCGGACCTTCAAATTGGGTCAGCAGGCTGTGCGCCAGCATTTCGGCGGTGATCCCGGTGCGATCGGATACTATAAATACAGTTCGGCGGTTCGGCATGAAAGGTTCCTTGCTGGTGCTATGTGAGCAATATCTGGCCATAAGCATAATGCAAGCAGCCGGTGCCGTGGGTTGTTACACGCCGGCGCGGGCGCAAAAAATCCGTTCAGCAACGGGTTTATGCTGCCAAAGCACTGGCAAAACCGGTAAAATCCGGCCTTTACGTTTTTATCCTTACAGGAATGTTTGAGATGGCAGACAATTACGTCATTTGGTTCGAAAAGCTGCGCATGACCGACGTAGAGCAGGTGGGCGGCAAAAACGCCTCGCTCGGCGAGATGATCAGCCAGCTGGCCAGTTCCGGCGTACGCGTTCCGGGTGGCTTTGCGACAACTGCGCAGGCTTACCGTGATTTCTTGCAGCACGAAGGTCTGGCGCAACGGATCGAAGACGCGCTGAAAACACTGAACATCGACGACGTGGCCACCCTGGCCAAAGTCGGCGCGCAGATTCGTCAGTGGATCGTCGATACCCCGTTTCCGGCCAAGCTCGAGCATGATGTGGCAGAAGCCTATGCCAGGATGGTGGCCGATTCTGGCACCGAAATCTCGGTTGCGGTGCGTTCCTCTGCCACTGCCGAAGACTTGCCGGATGCCTCGTTTGCCGGCCAGCAGGAAACCTTCCTCAACATTCACGGCCTGGATAACGTCAAGATTGCGATCAAACACGTGTTTGCCTCGCTCTACAACGACCGCGCCATTGCCTATCGCGTGCACAAGGGCTTCACTCACAGTGAAGTGGCGCTGTCCGCTGGCATCCAGCGCATGGTGCGTTCCGATTCCGGCGCCTCGGGCGTGATGTTCACCATTGACACCGAATCCGGCTTTGACGACGTAGTGTTCATCACCTCGTCGTATGGCCTGGGTGAAACCGTGGTGCAAGGTGCGGTCAACCCCGACGAATTCTACGTTCACAAGCCGACACTGGCCGCTGGCCGCCCGTCTGTGCTGCGCCGCAATCGTGGCTCGAAACTGATCAAGATGATTTTCACCGAGGCACGCGAAGCCGGCCGTTCGGTTAAAACCATCGACGTGCCGGTGCCGGATCGCAAGCTGTATTCGATCACCGACGCCGAAGTGGAAGAACTGGCCAAATACGCACTGATCATCGAGAAGCACTACCAGCGTCCGATGGACATCGAATGGGGCCGCGACGGTGTGGATGGCAAGCTGTACATCCTGCAGGCACGTCCGGAAACCGTGAAGTCGCAGGAAAACCGTGTGGATACCCTGCGTCGTTATCGCCTCAACAGCAAATCGGAAATCCTCGCCTCCGGCCGCGCCATCGGCCAGAAAATCGGCAAGGGTGTGGTGCGCATGATTACCGACATCGCGCAGATGGATCGCGTGAAAGAGGGCGACGTGCTGGTTACCGACATGACCGACCCGGATTGGGAGCCGGTGATGAAACGTGCAGCAGCCATCGTCACCAACCGTGGCGGCCGTACCTGCCACGCCGCGATTATTGCGCGCGAGCTGGGTATCCCCGCGGTAGTGGGTTGCGGCGATGCAACCGACGCGTTGTCCGATGGCATGGAAGTGACTGTCTCCTGCGCTGAAGGCGACACCGGTAACATCTACAAGGGCTTGCTCGATGTCGAGATTATCGACCTGCAGCTGGACAAGATGCCGGAATCGCCGGTGAAACTGATGATGAACGTCGGCAACCCGGAACTGGCTTTTGACTTTGCTCATCTGCCTAACGAAGGTGTGGGTCTGGCGCGTCTGGAATTCATTATCAACCGCATGATCGGCATTCACCCGAAAGCCTTGCTGGCCTATCCGAACATTCCGGACGAAGTGAAGGAAAAAATCGAAGACGCGATCGGTGGTTATGCCAGCCCGGTGGACTTCTACGTCGAACGTCTGGTGGAAGGCATTGCCACCATCGGCGCCGCGTTTGCACCGAAGAAGGTGATTGTGCGCATGTCCGACTTCAAGTCGAACGAGTACTCCAATCTCGTCGGCGGCAGCCTGTTCGAGCCGCATGAAGAAAACCCGATGATCGGTTTCCGTGGTGCTTCGCGTTACATCAGCGAATCGTTCCGCGATTGCTTCGAACTGGAATGTCGTGCATTGCGCAAAGTGCGCGACACCATGGGTCTGACCAACGTCGAAGTGATGATCCCGTTTGTGCGTACGCTGGACGAAGCGCGCAAGGTGGTCGAGCTGCTGGCGGCCAACGGTCTGAAGCGTGGCGAAAACGGCCTGCGTCTGATCATGATGTGCGAAATCCCGTCGAATGCGATCCTGGCCGAGCAGTTCCTCGAATACTTCGACGGCTTCTCGATCGGCTCCAACGACATGACCCAGCTGACGCTGGCGCTGGACCGCGATTCGGGTGGCCCGATTGCCAACCTGTTCGATGAACGCAACGAAGCCGTCAAGGCGCTGTTGTCGATGGCGATTCAGGCTTGCCGCAAGCAGGGCAAATACATCGGCATCTGTGGTCAGGGCCCGTCGGATCATCCGGATCTGGCCAAGTGGCTGGTGGAACAGGGTATCGAAACCGTGTCGCTGAATCCGGACACTGTGGTTGAAACCTGGATCTACCTGGCGAAAGAGCTGGGTAAAAAATAAGCAGTCTGC